>Ga0207151_1015_pt1 | contig 46993 bp, 35 predicted proteins | sample Alteio_BWMinHeat_29_FD_153523 | JGI IMG/M metagenome (GOLD analysis project Ga0207151, IMG submission 153523) | Enriched cells from forest soil in Barre Woods Harvard Forest LTER site, Petersham, Massachusetts, United States -... | ecosystem: Environmental > Terrestrial > Soil > Temperate forest >... | reverse complement strand
ATGATAGCTCTTTCGATTCGCAATTGCAAACATGACCCTGCGGCTAGGGTGAACTTTATCCGTTATCCTTCAAGATTCTGGATTTTCGGCGCAGGATTGTACTGCCTTCCGTTGGAACAGTTTCTCTGACAGGGGCGGTCAATTGAGCATGATTTTTTGTCGCCTTATCTGTTAAATAGCAGTTCACAGTTCTGGAAGCAGTATAAACAAGTTTTGGTGGCCCCTCAATTGAATACTGCAATCGAATCACTTTTGTATGCTGATTCCGAAACCTTTCAATGGTTTGCGGTTGATTTCGTTTCTCAGGTTTATTACTGAAGAAACGCCGTATCACCAATAAGCGTTGGGCTTCATAACCACCATTAAAAATCTGCTCCGTGTAGGTCCACGTGATAGGAAATTCATACGTATTTTTTGTTCCGGGCTTTTTTTTCAGCGACCAATGAAACCCTTTCGTATGTCTGTTAAATTTAATATCAAGTAGGGCATTTCTCAAAATTGTAATGGCTGCGGTGCGGCAAGACCAGCTGTCAGCTTGTCTTGAAGACTGTATAAAATCGTAAGGAAGTTCAAAATGACATTCCATCAATGTTTCAGTAATAGCTATACTTAAGGGTGTCGATACGATTACGTCTAAAACAATAGCTTCATTACGATCTCCCAGATAGAGTAGCACGGGAACCACATGTGCTTCATGAGGATCAGCTGACATAAGAATGATTCCCAAATATGCGGGCTTAATGTGCTCTTTATGCAATCTTGCACAAAACTCGGGTAGGTCGCTTTGCCGAATGATGTGAATTTCAATTCCATATTTAATAAAGTAATGTTTCGCCTTACTTTCTAAAGCCAGTCTATTGGGCATAAGTATTGTGGGATTACTATTATTTGAAATTACCAACACCAGAGAAGAGGTCTGGACGGCGATAATCATTTGTTGAATATCTTGAACTTGAGAAAGCACCTGAAGGACTTTAAGCTGCTGCTGTATATCTTTCACAATACAGTGGTTACTTTTTGTTAGATACTCGGGCTGCGAAGGTTTCTCCAGAAGTGTCGCTGCATGGACTTGTGAGAAAATGCGAGAGATTCTTTGTAATAGCGTGTGAACGATCCTTTCGCAGGTAGAACCTATAAGCTCTATAAGCCTGGAAGGAAAAAATATAGGCATCATTTATTTAAAGCCTCATCTTCGCGAAAGCGACTTTCTAAATTTCCTAAAACTTTCCTGAGAGCATGTTCAGCATCAAGGTTTTTGGATTGGGCCTCTCCAACAAGGGCTAGAAGTGCATGACCGAGTGAATCTTCGTCGTTGAAAGTATGATTTTCTGTTAAGTCCGTTTTGCCGATTTTTTTAAGCACTTTTTGGGCTCTCGAAAGCGCCGGAAGGCCTTTGGGAATCCCATCCAGAATACTTTTTCGCTGCGTTTTACCCTTTTCTTTATTTTTAATTTCGCCCCATATCCGTAACACGCCCTCAGAATCTTCTATTTTAACATCTCCAAAGACATGCGGATGTCGTCTCACTAACTTTTCATTGAGATGGTTCAGAACATCATTAAGAGTGCATCGATGTTCTTTCTCCGCCAATTTGCAAAGAAACAACACTACGAAAAAAAGATCTCCAAGCTCTTCTTGAATATGGGAATTATCCTCAGAGTCGAGGGCTTCGACCAGTTCACATGCCTCCTCAATGATGCATGGACGGGTCGACTTCATGGTTTGCTCTTGGTCCCAAGGGCATCCTCCAGGCCCAAGCAGCCGCTCTGTAGTCTCTAACACTTGATCAAATGCTTTCATTCAAAGGAAATAGTATCATAGACATGTAAAATTTTGAAATAGCAGCTTAACAAATTCCGATAAGTGGAGTGCTTGCTGGTGGGTTCCATGAGAGATCTGGTTGCGACATGAAAAACCATTTGCAATAATCGTTGGAGAATCTTGTAAGGCGGGAAAAAGGTGCAAATTGCCTATTTTCATTGAGATCTCAAAGTGTTCTGTTTCATACCCAAAAGAACCTGCCATCCCACAACAGCCTGAGGGGATTTCCTCCACTTGCCTTTGACATTTTTGCAAAAATTCAAGAGTGGCTTTTTTGTTTTTACCTGCTTTCTGGTGGCAGTGTGTGTGTACTTTTATGCGGCCTAAATCTTTAAATTCAAAAGGCAAATGTTGCTGGAGTAGCCACTCATCAAAAAGGATGCAACGTTCTGCCACGGGTTTTACATGTGGATTGTCATGTCCTAGTAGCCCTGTATAATCCTCTTTAATTGTGAGCAAACAGCTTGGTTCTAAGCCTATAATCGGAAGACCGAGTTCTGCATAGGGAAGAAGTGTCTTAACAACCCTTTCAGCAAGTTTTTTTGAATAGGGCAATTCGCCTTTTGAGAGGGCAGGACGTCCACAGCAGCTCCAGGAAGGGATAATGACTTCATAACCCAGAGCTTCAAAGACACTTAATGCCGCCTCGCCTACTTCCGGACAGTAGAATTCTGTAAAGGTATCGAGAAAGAGCACAATTTGTTTTTCATGTTTTGCTTGTTTCCTTTGTCTCTTAGAGAACCTGCCCAAAGCTAATGGCGGCAAATTCCTTTTTTCAGACACTCCTAGAAGCTTTTTCGCGAAAGATAGGCTGCTTAATTTATTGATCAAAGAAGGAGATAGGGCGCCTAATTTGCTGAAGAGGCCCAATCTCGAAAAAAAGTAACTCCTCCAAGAAATACCATGTGCCTTGTGGTAATGGTAGAGGAACTCCGATTTCATTTTGGCCATGTCTACTTCCGAAGGGCACTCTGTTTTGCAGCCTTTGCACTCTAAGCAAAGATCAAGAACATCATGCATGCCCTGTGATGTGAAATCTTTTGCCGGTAATCGTCCATGAATGACTGATCTCAATGCTTGCGCACGTGCACGCGTGGTATGAAATTCGTCCTGAGTGGCCTGAAAAGAGGGACACATCAGATTTTTTGACTTACGGCAAAGGCCATTTCCGTTGCATAAGTCCGCAGCGAGAGCTAGGCCCCCCTCTTTTTCAAAATTTAGAAATGTAGGGATCTCAACAATGGGAGTGCTAGGGTCTAATCTCAAATTTTGTTGCAATGGAGGTCCATTCACAACCTTGCCTGGGTTCATTCTATTCTCAGGATCAAATGCATTTTTCAGTTCAAGAAAAGCTTGATATATTCTTTTTCCAAACATTTTCTCATTAAGCCATGAACGAATGAGCCCATCGCCATGTTCTCCGCTCAATGCGCCGCCGTATTCATGCACAAGATCAGCTACATCCAGCATCATTTGTTGCATGCGAGCCACATCGGATTTTTTGCGCAGGTCGATGTAGGGACGAATATGCATGCAGCCCGAGCCTATATGCCCATAAATACCAGCGGTTTCACCTTTGTCCTTAAAGTATTCGGACAATTTCTTCATGAAAGAATGTAGTTTTTGAGGCGCAACGGACAGATCTTCAATAAAGGCTATGGCACGGCTGTAACTTCGTTTTGAAAGGAGCAACCCTAACCCGGATTTGCGAAGTTCCCACACGTTTTCAATTTGCTTGGCATCACGCATGACAATGCAACTATAACCTGCACTTTGCATAGCTTTATGGAATCTATTTAAATCTTCAGCGAGTTGAAATTCAGCAATAAATAGGGCTTGTGGATTACCTGTCAGCCAGCTTATTTTTCCAAGCATCGAAGGTGAACTTCTACCCATATAGATGATCTTTTCATCGATCATTTCCAATGCACAGGGTTGATACTGGAGCATTTTTTCAATGGCTTGCATGCCTTTCAATATGTCATCAAGAAAGATTAAGCAAATTCCGGCAACATGTAAAATAGGCACGATTTTCATCTTGATTTCTGTGGCTATGCCTAGAGAACCTTCGGAGCCAGCTATCAATCGGCAAGGATTAAAAGTATCCGATTTAAGAAATGCATCCAAATTATATCCTGAAACCCTTCTAGGTATAGTTGGAAACTGTTTTCGGATGTCATCTGCATACTGTTCGCGAATATGCCAAAGTGTTTTATAGAGTTCATCTTGCTGAGCCAATACACTCCATTCCTGTTCGTCTATTTCTTTAAATCTTCTCGAAGTTCCATCTACAAGCAGCAACTCTACTTCAAGAAGATGATCTGCCATGGTCCCATAGATCAGGGAGTGTGCCCCTGCGGAATTGTTCGCAAGCATGCCTCCGAGTGTTGCACGATCTCCTGTGGATGTATCCGGTCCAAGGCGATAGCCGTATTTGGCTAAAGCTGCGTTCAAATGATCTTGCACAACGCCGGGTTCACAGACGACATACTGTTTTTCTGTATTAATTTCCTTGATCCGGTTCAGATATTTCGAAGTATCGATGATCAAGCCTGTGCTTAAACAGCTTCCTGTAATGCCTGTAGCAGCACCGCGGGGGATTATGGGAACTTTAAATTCTTGCGCAATTTTGACTGTGGTCAAGAGTGCCTCAGTGGTGCGGGGAATGACAACACCCATAGGCTCTACTTCATAGATGGAAGCATCGACGCTATAGACCTTTCTGTGAATGGGATCGAAATGGATCTCACCATCTACATGCGCTTTTAGTGCTTGCAACAGTGCTTTCATACCTGTATGACGCCTGTATGAAAGCGCTTTTGTTCCGGAATCGGAGCTCTTAGTGTAAGAGGCAATAACTGTTTAAGCACGTCCCGGGTTGTGTGAGGAGCAATAATCGCATCCACCCAGCCCCTGGCAGCGCCATAGCGAATATCCATTTGCGCTTCATACTTCTCTTTGATTTTTTTGAGCGCATCGTGATCAACAGATTCTCCTTTCTTTTGCACATGCAGAAGCGTTGAAGTGGCTTGTTCGGCGCCCATGACCGCATATTTGGCTGAGGGCCAAGCCAGAATGAAATTCGGATCGTACGCTTTCCCGCCTAAGGCATAGTGTCCGGCGCCAAATGAATTTCCGATCAAAATAGTAATTTTTGGAACAATTGAGTTACTCAAGGTGTTCACAAGTTTTGCGCCGCTGCGAATAATTCCAGACTGCTCTGCTTGCTTTCCCACCATAAATCCTGAGACGTCTTGCAAAAACAGCAGGGGAATCTTGGCCTGATTGCAATCCATGATGAAGCGTGAGGCCTTGTCTGCGCTTTCGGTATATAGAACGCCGCCGATCTCTACTTCGCCTTTCCCTGTGGTTGCGTGCTCTCTTTGATTGGCAACGATACCAAGGGGGATGCCCTCGATCGTGGCATACCCTGCGACCAATGTTTTGCCATATTGAGCTTTGTACTCCTGGAATGAATCTTGGTCCACAATAGTGTCTAAGATCTTATGGATGTCATATGTCTTTGTACAATCCCCGCTCACCAGCTCATACACAGATTCAGTGGGGCTCTTTGCGGAAAAAATCTTATTTCGATCTTTCTTTTCTTTGGGAAGTGTGTCTACAATGGCTCTTAAACGCTTTATGCACGCTTCATCGTCGGGTTCGTAGAAATCTACAGTTCCACTGATCTCGGCATGCATTTTGGCGCCGCCAAGCTCCTCGGAGTCCGCCACCTGTCCGATTGCTGCTTTGACAAGTGCAGGGCCTGCCAAATATAGACCACTGCCTTCGGTCATGATGAGAGTATCGCAAAGCACCGGTAAGTATCCTCCGCCCGCAATGCAGTTACCCATGATCGCCGCAATTTGTGGAATTCCCGCTGCCGACATCACCGCATTGTTGCGGAAGATACGCCCAAAGTCATCCTCGTCGGGAAAAATTTCATCTTGTAAAGGTAAAAAAACACCGGAAGAGTCCACTAGATACAAAATGGGTAATCGGCATTCGTATGCAATGCGTTGCGCACGCAGCACTTTTTTGACAGATTGGGGAAAAAATGCTCCTGCCTTTACTGTGGCGTCATTAGCGATGATCATGCAAGATCGCCCTTGCACTTTGCCAATACCTGCGATGACTCCTGCCGCCGGTAATGCGCCCCACTCGCGGTACATTTCATAGCCTGCCCAAAGACCTAACTCAAAGAAATCTTCTGGATGATCCAAAAGGGCTTTTAAGCGCTCACGAGCCGTCATCCGACCGTATTTCTTTTGTCGTTCTTTTCCGGCTGATCCGCCTCCTTCACGAATTTTAGCTTCTTGATCAAGGAATTGCTGAGTCAATGATTGCAGAGAATTAGGCATAATTATCGGATATCACAAGCAGGGGAATAAAACAAGTTGTAACGACCGAAATAATTTACCACAGAATTTTTATTTTTTTTTAATACCACAGAGCTCGCAGAGCCCGCAGAGAAGGCCCAATGTTTCATCCTTTTGCCTTTATCTGTCAAAAGAGCTTATTTTTCTCTGTGTGCTCTGCGGTCTCTGTGGTATAAATTCAGAAAAAGCCTTTGTTGAAATGTTGAATGTTTATCACCATTTTTCAAGGTGTTTTTGAAAAATACCTTGATTTTTTAATATAATATCATCAATTATCAAGATATGAACTACATACATAGACTTATCTCTGATCGACTGATTAAACTGCTCAAGCACTTCCCGAGCGTTGTTCTCGTCGGAGCTCGCCAAGTAGGAAAGAGTACTTTAGTACGGCATCTTTTCCCTCATTACTCTTATGTTCTGTTTGATCCCTACATTGATGTCGAGAATGCTCGAGCAGATCCCGATTTTTTTCTGAGCAATCATTCTACACCTCTCATTTTGGATGAAGTGCAGTATGCTCCTGAAGTTGTTTCGGCGATAAAAAGAAAAATCGAACGTAATAAAAAGCCTGGACAATACATCCTGACAGGTTCCCAACAATGGGGAGTCATCAAACAGATGGCCGAAAGTTTAACGGGTCGAACAATCCTCATGCAACTAGAGCCATTTGCTCTTGCCGAGATTGCTAAACATCCTCCCACAACATCCTGGCTAGAGGATTGGCTATCACCTTCAGCTTATCCAGGAAGCGATATTGCTTTACTTGATGCCCCTGGAAAGACCTACGAGCAATTATGGCGAGGATTTCTACCGGATGCACAAACGACGCCCCTGGATCTCATTCACGACTTTCACGCTTCCTATCAGAAAACATACATCGAAAGAGACATTAGGCTGATTGCAGATATTAGCGATCTGCATCAATTCACGCGCTTTGTTCGACTGGCTGCCGCCTTGACAGCGCAAGAAATTAATTATCAAGAACTTGGACGAGATCTGGGCATCGCAAATCAAACGGCTAAAAAATGGTTAAGCCTCCTTAAAGAGGTGTTTGAATGGCATGAAATTCCTGCTTTTTCCAGCAATACCATAAAAAGAATCAGCAGTAAGTCCAAAGGCTATTTTGCAGACACGGGTCAAATTTGTTACTGCCAGGCAATAAGCACACCCAATGCCTTGAGCAGCAGCCCTCTTTGGGGCGCAATTTTTGAAACAGCAGTCATCAATGAGATTCGCAAACTGCTTTTTTGGACGGGCACGACATGCAATTTATATCACTGGAGAAGCCATGCAGGCGCAGAATGTGATCTTATCATCGAAAAAGATAATGTCTATTATCCAATAGAGATAAAGGCAAAGTCTCATCCTACTCGAAGCGATACCAGCGGGATTACGGCCTTCCGAAAAACCTATCCTAAACTGAACATCGCAAATGGGTTAGTCTTATGCCTCTCAGAACATAGCTACAAGCTTTCGGAGAATGATTACGCTTTGCCTTGGAATGTTAGATCTATCTAAGTTGCGGAAGGATTTTGGCGCGCAAATTTCTTCCATAAAGAAAAGGAGGACGAATTCCAAATCGATAAGAAGCAAAGTCTCTAATCAGGGGATTTGATGAATCCACATTGGCAGCCAGCCGAGCCACTCGAGCTCCGTCTGCCAGAGTCTCCAAATGATCTAGTTCATCACACAAAGCTGTGTATCGTGCTACATTATAGAGAGCGCCTTTTTTCATTAATTTTTTCGCAATCGAAAGAGTAGTGCGATTTGTGAGCCATTGGTCAAGACGCGCCAAACAGCCTTGTTGGTTAAATTGTACAATTTTACGCCTAGAAATTAATGCACCATCTAGAGGGAATAAGCCATCGGAAGAAGGGGTATTAAAATTAAATGTATCAAATAGAGAGGAAGCCACATCACACACTTCTCTTCGCACAGACATTCTTGCAGCAGAGTGCAATAGGGTCTCTTGCTCTCCTCCTCGATTGTGTGTCTTAAAAATAGTGGGACTCTCATGCGAACTATTTTAGTAAATTAATTAAATTATTTCAACTGAATACACAACAAATGTATATCATGATTGATTTGTTGTTTTCTAGTCAAAAAACTTAATTCATGCTGAAGCATGGTCAAACAAAGATCGAATCCTTCTGTGGCAAAATGTCTTAACACTTTATGAAACCAGGCGGCTAGCTGCAAATGATCCTCAAAACATTCTGAAAGGCCAGAATTATAAATGATGATCAGATCCTGACTCTGGATATGCACAGGGCGATCTAAAGAAATTTCTTTTCCTTCTAGAGTAGACCACACGATAGGAATAGGCATTTCATGGCGGGTAATGCCCAGCTTTCCATCGCTATGTAGAGTTAATTTTAAATTTCTTTTTTCCCGTTGGGAGGGGTGTGAGAGCAGGTCGTACATCCCCTTAAAACCACCCTCGATAGCTTCACAAAAAGAGAGCACCATGTCTCCATCGGCATTGTCTTTTAAATCTAGCAAAACACCATGCAAGGTGGAGGCAGTAGTATAAGAAAGTGCTCTCAGAAGGAAACGTGGATTGGGATAAGCATCCAGAACATTTTCCAGCATGTACTGTTGCAAGAGGAGCGAACATTCATATTCGCCATACATGCGCTCCCGCAGAACGGCGCTTTCACGTAGTCTTGAGAGGGTTTCTTGCAGGCATTCGCTCATGGTGTTGATTGCATTCCCTAAGTCTACAATTTCTTGGGGGCCTTCGACTTGGAGGGGCTCTTTGTAGTCCCCTGCCGCTAATGCTAGAGCGCTGTCTTGCAGTTGTTGTATAGGGGATCGTATTTTTTCTGTAAGAAAAATAGCCCTAAAAATAGCTAGGAGGGCGATAAATCCTGTGATCACAAGCAGAGTAATAATCAAAGGGTGAGGAGAGATCACTAAAGGAGCTAGCCCGGGTATAGAAAATAGGGCAATGAAGGCAATGCTTAAGGCTAGCAATGGGTATAGAACTAACCTAAATAGATATGCTCGCAAACTCATTCTTCTCTTCTCCGCAAACGAAATGGGGTGATGGAGGTGTATGTTTGTAAAAACCCAATGGCCACTGCAGGGCATTCAGAGATGATGGTTAGCAAATTGGTTTTGGATAGCGCCAAAAGCGTTGCGGGAGTTTTTGCGAGGACAGAATAAACACGAGGCTTTTCGTTAAAGATCGCTTCATCTCCAAAAAATTCACCGGCCTCTAACGTAGCTAATAGGTGTTTATTACTATCTTTTGCAACCACTTCGCCTTTAACCACAAAGTACATGTGAAAGGCCTCCTCGGCTACTCTGAAGATCGTATCTTCGGGCTCGAAGATCACCACTTGCAGCTTGTCAGCGATAGCCAGAAGCAGATCGAGGTCTAAGCTTGCAAAGAGCGGGCTCCGTTTTAAGAAAAAAGCTCTATCGATTAGGGTTAACTTAGTCATGTTTCTAGTAACTCGTAGGCAAAATGGTGAAAAATTTCCTCATTAGAAGCCATCTGCTGCCGCAGGGAATCCCTCCAGTTGGGAAGATCGAAACGATATTTATAGGCGGCTGCAATAATGCGATCTCCTAAAGATGATGACTGACCCATCTTATCTAGTAGCTCTGATAAGCTCAAGGGGGTATGGCCATTCTTTATATAAGTTTGCATTTTTTCTGCATGCGGCACATCTGCTACCAAGGGATATAACGCGCGAAAAATGCGATTCTCACAAGTTTTTTCTAGAGTTTCGATCACATGGCTGCGCACTTTTGGGTTCGGACTTCTCAATGCACGTGAAAGAAGTTCGCAATCTTCACTTTCTCCTGCGATGCTTAAAATTTGAATGATGAAGTCCAAAACCGATTGATACCCACTTAACAAGGCATCTTTAAGGGGTGCTTCTTCGCTGGCGGTAAGATTTGTATTCAGTGCATGATAATGATAAAAATAAAAGTAAGCTCGGTCAATTTCTACGCTGACAATACTGTATAGATTGGATCGAAGCTGGGGTAGAGCCAACCGACCCAATACTCGGCCTGCCAGCAAGCGGCAACGGTCATGCATGGAGGTATCTTTTGTAATGGCTAAAAGCATGGGAACTGCCCTTAAACCTATGCGAGCGATCACTTTTTCAGCTAAACGCCTTTCATTAGGGCGAAACTGTATGCTTCTTTTAATGATTTCTTTTGTAAGCGAAGAGCTGCCCATTTTGCCAAGCGCCCTCAAACAGGACTGTCGCACTTCACTGTCGCTCGTGGACTCAAGTTTCGTTAAAAGTGTCGCAGCATATCGAATGCTATGTTTGTCTGTAATCTGTGCGATCGACCTTGCAGCGCTTCTGGAGATATTCTGAGAAGGATGTTTTAGAAAAGGGATAAGAATATCTAAGTCTTGTGGCATGGCATCCACGCTCAAAATAGTAATGCCCATGACAATTTCCTCTTCATCCTGCGACTCAAGCAATTGTTGAATATATTGGACAGCCAAAGCACGATTTGCTGTCGAGGCTGAAGAGGGCAGATGCGCCCACGACTTCTTCAGGGCCATGATTGCTGCACCTTTAAGTATTAAGTCTGTACTTTCTAGATCATAATATACCTTATCAGGATGCAATAACCCATGGCGTGCCAAATGAAAATGGATAGCCCGTTTCAGTTGCAAGTCTGGCTTATTAGCAGACCAGGCATGTAAAAGCTCCAGAAATTGTGTATCTGTTGCAAAGCGGCTTTTGGTCATCATGTCGATGAACTTTACCTTGGCAGAAGTGGAAAGAAATTCCGATCTTTCCAATACTTTAGGGATGATGGTGCGGTCCTCAAAGCTAATCAATGTTTCCATCGCAAACAGTTGAGAGACTTCATCGCCAATTTGAATGAATGCAAGCAGACGACGCTCAGTAGCTTGTCGGGCCTTTTTATTAAGACTGAAGAACCAATCCCGAACACTTCTTTGAAAGTGAATGGTATTCTCCGCAAGGTTGATAAAAAGCCCCTTAAGATAGTGCTTGCGTGCCAATAAAGCGATAGCAAGAAGGCATATAGAAAGCACCAACCCTAAAACTTTGCTGTTGATCGGGACAAAGGAAATCAGAAAAGAGCTCACCAACATACCTGTGGGCTCAAAAAAGGATTCAATGATTAATCTAATTTGATACTTGACTTTCGTAGGCACAGCGTTTAACAAAAGTGTAAAATTGTTGTCGTCAATAATGTAAAGCATCCCTTCTACGACGAAAAATCCGATCACAGGAAATAAAAGAGAAGGAGTGACTAGCCAGCCGCTAAAGGTGAATACAAGAACCGCGGGAGTAAATAACACTAAGGTAGTGATTCCATATCGCCTAATAAGGCGGCTGTAAAGGAATAACCCAACGACTAAATTGAAAATGCTGACCCCTGCCAACAATTGCCCTAAAAATAGCGTTAAGCTAGCTTGACCCTCTTCTCCGGTAATCACGCGTGAACCGGCTGCAAAGTAGTTATCAAAGGCGGATAGATAGCTATATTCTGTAATCACCAGAAGTACATATGCCAAAAAATTCCCTGCCATCAAAAAAAGTGTAAAACGTGAAGCTAATATGGTCTGCAGTAGGCGTTTAAGATTGAGAGTATTATCCTCAGTCATGCCTAAGGTATCTTCATCATAGATAGGCTTTAACTGTTGCGTGATGCTTCTGACCCAATAAATAGACAGCATCAAAAGAACTACGATGTAGATCAAAAGGAAATGCAGTTCTAGCCATCCGGAGCGCATAAGAATACCGGTTGTAGCGACACCTAAAAAGATCGCTGATGTGAATAAACTGTATAATCTTTTTGCATCCTGCAAATGAAAATATTGGTCGATAAATGTCCAGAAACAGGTGACGATGAGTACAAAGAAAACCGACCCAAATATTTTGAGGGCATACCAAAAAATTTTGTTCTCCATCCCTAATTGCCACATGCTGCAGACAAAAGCTCCGGTGTAAAAACAGATGCCCGCTAGCAGAACGCCTGCAAAAATACGTTGGATGTTAACAGTTTGAAACGCTTTCAAAAAGAAAATCGCCATGACCATGAGTAGGCAAGCTGTCATGGCATAGGCCTGAGGGAGAAATTCAGAACCTACATGCAATAGAAAAAGGGCATCAGCAAACTTCTGTCCGGAAGTCACTCCGAGCGACCAAAGAAATCCTAGCCCTGTGAAGAGCAAAGCACTCTTCTCTTCTCCCGAATAAAGGTTGAACAACCGACGGAAAAACTCTTTCATGGGTTAAACCTAGAAACGGCAGTTGAAGGCGGTAAATTGACGCAACCTTTTGAGCCATAATCATTTGCGATTGGGGTCGCCTTCACCTTTTGGGAATGGTCGCCCCCCATCGCAAATGATTCTGACTCAAAATTTTGCATCACTTTATCGCCTTGAACTGCCGTTTTTAGGTTAAAGAATACATCGTAGAAAGTAAACGGTAAAGAGTTAGTTAGAGTCATGCGAATGTCTGAGATTGGGAATCTGTATAGATATTTTTCATTGCGCGAAAAGATCGATTTGCGCAATATAAAGTTGTCTTTATTGCGCGAATGGATGCATTATGCCTAAAAAATTAGAGAACGAGTTTGCACAGATCACCTTTATCTGCAGAAATTTTGGCCAATACTTCTCACTCAATCAATTGTTGCAATACATGCCGAAAGAACTATCCAAGCGCACCCTCCAATATCGATTGCAGCAGATGGTAAAAATAGGGACTCTGTTCACTAAAGGAAGAGGTAAAAATAGCAAGTATTGTTTAGCAGCTCCATTGCTTTTGATGGCGGGTGAAAGCCCAAGGCACTATTCTATTTTGCCGCTTTCTGTGGAGGCTCTGAAGGTCAAAGAGAGTGTTTCTTTACCGATTCCTTTACGAAAGCCTGTCACCTATAAACACTCCTTTTTAGAAGCCTATGAACCGAATAAAACGTTCTATTTAACAGAATCTATGCTTGAAAAATTGCATCAGCTAGGAGCAGGCGCGGAAAGAGGCAGGCCTGCCGGTACCTATGCTAAAAAGATTTTCCAACGATTGCTTATAGATCTATCTTGGAACTCGAGTCGTTTAGAGGGGAATACCTATTCGCTATTGGAAACAGAGAAGTTATTAGCCACTGGCGAGGCTTTGCCCGGTAAGCATGTCGCTGAGACGCAGATGATTGTAAATCATAAAGATGCGATAGAATATCTAGTCAGCATGTCAGAAGATATTAATATTAATAGCTATACCATATTGAATCTGCACGGCTTACTTGCGCATAATTTATTGAATTCGACAGCTTGCGGAAGGTTACGCGTCATTCCTGTTAGGATAGGCAAATCGGTTTACCTTCCTCCAGAAATCCCGCAGGTTATCGAAGATGGCTTTCGTACTATCGTGCAGAAGGCTGCAGCCATCCTAAATCCTTATGAGCAATCGTTCTTCTTGATGGTTCATCTACCCTACTTGCAACCGTTCCAAGATGTCAATAAGCGAGTATCACGATTAGCCGGCAATATTCCACTCATTAGGGAAAATTTAAGTCCGATTTCTTTTGTAGATGTCCCCGAGGAAGAGTATATACAAGGGCTACTGGCTGTCTATGAACTAAATCGCATAGAATTATTTAGAGATGTTTTTGTGTGGGCCTATGAACGATCCGCACTTCAGTATCTACATACTCTCTAGATTTCTCCTTTACCCTTTACCTTTCAGCCATTATTATGGATCGCATGAGTAAAAAAGCAAAAATAGTGATCATAGGGTCCGGTCCTGCGGGATACACAGCAGCGGTTTATGCGGCGCGTGCAAAGCTGTCTCCGGTGCTGTTTGAAGGATTCTTTTCTGGGCCTGCCGGAGGGCAGCTCATGACAACGACTGATGTCGAGAACTATCCGGGTTTTCCTAAGGGCATTTCAGGCCCAAATCTAGTGGAAACCTTTCGCCAACAAGCTGTGCGTTTTGGCACTCACATTGTCTCTGAAGACGTCAACGAAGTAGACTTTCGAAAACATCCCTACAAAATTGTGGGCAAAAGCGATGTTTATTCTGCCGATGCTGTCATCATTGCTACAGGAGCCAATGCAAAGCGTTTGGACATACCCGGAGGCCGAGATGGAGAATTTTGGCAGAAAGGGGTTACAGCTTGTGCGGTGTGTGATGGCGCCATGCCTATTTTCCGTGAAAAACACCTTTTTGTTATTGGTGGAGGGGATACTGCTATGGAAGAAGCTTTATTTCTCACAAAATACGGAAGTAAAGTTTTCATCGTTCATAGGCGGGATAAATTGCGTGCTTCAAAAATCATGCAAGATCGGGCTCTGAAGCATCCGAAGATAGAGGTTTTGTGGGATAGTGAAATCATCAATATTGAGGGTTCTCTGTCTGTGGAGTCCGTCACCATTCTTAATCATAAAACACAAAAAACTTCAAAAAGAGTTGCCGGAGGGGTGTTCTTTGCTGTCGGTCATGTACCAAATACCGGTTTCTTGCAAGGACAATTGGATCTTCATGAAACGGGTTACATCAAAGTTAAGCCGGGCACCTGCCAAACTAGTGTAGACCTGGTCTATGCGGCTGGCGATGTGCAAGATCATTTGTACCGTCAAGCTATAACAGCGGCAGGAATGGGCTGCATGGCAGCGATCGATGCAGAGCGAGCGTTATGTGTAAAAGGCTTGCTCGACGAATGAGAGCATTAGTTTTTTGCCTTTGCTGCTTGCCTTTGTTTGCTTTTGCTCTAAATGATGGACCCTGGTTAGGAAATTACCTAGAACTCGAAACAGAGCTCGCTTATCGAGGTCAGTTTTATCGCTGTCTTGCCCTCAACCATTATGACCTTCACAAGCCTGCTTCGAGCCACTTTTTAACAGGCCGCGCAGCGTTGACTGGGGAAAATTGGCAGGCTGAAATCGAAGGCACATTTGCGCGGACTCACGAACAACGCCCTGCCTTCGATCATCTTAGCCTCATAGGTCGATATCGCTTTCTGAATGATATGGTGGGGGATTGTGTTTCATTGACTCCCGGCATCACTTTCACACAAGCCTTTAAACATAGCGTGCATGACATCACTTCCTTTCACCATGGAAAAGTGGAATGCGAACTGCATGTAGCGGTGGGGAAAGAACGGCCTTGTGAGGATTTTTGGATCAGTCGCTGGTGGGGCGTTTTTGGCTTAGGTGTAGCAGATGTGGGGTCTCCTTGGCTACGCGGAGAGCTCAATCTGGAAAAAAATTGCTGGGATCTATATCAATTGCGGTTATTTGCAAAAACCCTCTGGGGTCTAGGCCACAGAGGACTTTGTCCCGAAGACTTTGATGGCTACGGGCCTATTCTTCACCAATCCATAGACTTAGGTTTAGAATTTAAGTATCGCTTTGAAATGGGTCTGACAGTAGGTCTTGGATACGCTTATAGAATTTTTGCTAGAAATTTTCCGGCTCGCGTCAACAGGGTTTGCCTATCATTAGAATATCCTTTTGGCATAGCTGAAGTGGCTAGCTTGTTCCCTTCAAGTATTTTTCGTTCAAGTAGTCAATGTAAGCCTGAGCAGAGAAAGGATTGCCCGTAACACGCTTTAGAAGCTCTTTGGAAGTATAGCACTGACCATGGCGGTGTATATTTTCTCTCAGCCAATCCTTCACGAAAAGAAATTCGCCTTTACCCACCCTTTTTTTCCACTCTTTATGCGTGTTTTCGAAAGTTTTAAAAAGATGTGCGCAATATAAGTTTCCAAGCGTATATGTCGGGAAGTAGCCGATAGCGCCCATAGACCAGTGAATATCTTGCAGACAGCCTTCAGTTAAAGTGGGAGGCGTGATTCCTAACAGCTCCTGCATTTTTGCGTTCCATGCTTCGGGCAGCTCTTTAACATTTAATTTTCCTTCAATCAGAGCGAGCTCCAACTCGTATCGCAAGATCACATGCAATCCGTATGTGACTTCATCCGCCTCCACACGTATGTAGGAAGGCTCTACTTTGTTAATGGCTTGGCAAAATTGCTTCAGAGAAATGTGATCAAACTTCCCTTTGAAATGTTTTTGCAGCAGAGGAAAAAAATAGCTCCAGAACGCCGTACTTAGACCTATGCGTGTTTCCCACCATCTGGATTGGCTTTCATGCATGCCCAGAGAAAGCGCATCGCCCAGAGGTGTTCCATACTCTTCAATGGGCAATCCCATTTCATAAAAGCCATGACCCGCTTCATGCAAGACAGCAGAAATATTGCTCATTAATGCGGATGGGAGAATTCGCGTCGTAATCCGGCTGTCAGTGGGGTGTGTGGCAGCTGAAAAGGGATGAGCGGATAAATCCAACCTTCCTCTAGTACTATCGTAGTCAATGGTTTTCAGGATCAAATGACCGAAAGCGATCTGTTTTTCTTCGGGGAAATTGCCAAATAAGAAGCTGTCGTCTACTTTTTTTCGAGCAAGTTCTTTCAGCACTTTTGTGATGAAAGTGCGCAGTTGTTTAAATAATGGTGAGATCTCTTTAGTGGTTGCACCCTCCTCGTAATGGTCCAACAAAGCATCGTAGGGGTGTTCGTCATACCCCAAGTACTCAGCTTTTTTTCGAGCCATGTCCACAATCTTTTTTAAAGAGGGAGCAAACTGTTCAAAATTATTTTCCTGTCTAGCTTGTCGCCACACATGCATCGCTTTCGATGTGAGTTCGGCCCAATCTTGGACAAATTTTTTGGGCAGCGCTTTAGCGATTCGATAATCGCGATACCATTCGCGCAAAGCCGCTTGCTTATCGCCTGGAAGTTTTTTATCTAAAGTATGTCCATTTTTTAGATTCACCAAAGCCCCAAGTGCTTTTGTGAAAGCTGGTCCTGTTTTTGCCTTATGGATCACTCCTGCCAGCACTTTGAATTGCTCGGCGCGGATTTCAGTCCCTGCAGAAGGCATATACGTTTCTTGATCCCAGTCCAGTAAGCTGTGAATGCCTCTCAGGACACGTATATCTCTGGAAAGAGTCTTTAAATGGTTATACTTATTCATAGGGGGAAGGGGTATGAGTGCATACCCCTAAGGTGTTTATTTTTTTGGTTTCATTTCATTGTTTTGTGAACCTTCTTTGCATGATTGGCGGCAGCAGCATCCTAGAGAGGAAAAGATCCACACGGCCATTCCTGCAGAGATAATAAGACCAACATAACTTACCCACATGGGCACGACAGTTGTTCCAAACAATATTAGAGTGCCTTCAGATATTCTCCAGATGTGCATAATAGCCACAAGTGTGAAAATGATTCCGGCAACGAGTAGTGGTGCTTTGTACATATTCATATTGAATCCTCCATGTGCCATTGATATAGAATTCAAAATTTAAAATATAGGAAAAAGTATTGGCAAGCCCAAGCATAGATTCGTAAACGAGCCCGTCCTCGAAATACTAGTAAAGCGCATTAAGTTTGCAATATTATGCACTACCTCAGTACATGTTCAGGGGGGCTGAAGGAATAAAACATTGGAAATGAATGACTTAAAAACCCTCTGTGATCTCTGTGGGCTCTGTGGTGGTCCAGGGTAAGATGTGATTGTCACATTGTTGTAATTATATCTCCTCCCCGTGAACATGTACCTACCTCAAGCCGGAAATGACTTATTTTGTCTGAACCCTCACACTGCCCTGACGCAAACTTTCATTGGAAACGATGGCGTAGTCATTTGCATTCCTGCTAATAGTATCGTTGCGAGTGCCCAAGGCCAATAAATGCCTGTTTTCGCCGTGTAAAGAGCTGAAAAAGCACATGCGCCAAGAAAAATAGCATTGCCCGTAGTCATGGTACCAATGATTGTAGCGTAGATTGTTGCAATAAGCAGCGTTGTACCAAGAATATAAAGTGATTCTTGCGCATACTTGAATGGGTGCGGGCCAGGTATAAAAAACGATCCAATTTCTTTCATCATATTGTTACCTCACAACTTTGAGAATGTATTAACAGAAGCTTTCATTGGAAACGATGGTGTAGTAATCATCATTCCTGCCATTAGTATATTTGCAAGTGCCGAAGGCCAATAAATCCCTGTTTTCGCTGTGTAAAGAGCTGAAAAAGCACATGCGACAAGAAAAACAGCATTGCCCGTAGTGATGGTATTAATGATTTTAGCGTAGATTGTTGCAATAAGCAGCGTTGTACCAAAAATATAAAATGATTCTCGCATATACTTGAATGGGTGCGGGCCAGGTACAAATAACGATCCAATTTCTTTCCTAATTCCTTCCATCATAATGTTACCTCACCACTCTTATCACAACTGGTACGCGCCAGGCTGAAGGCGATGCAAGCAAAATACCTATTCCAGAAATCGTTGCCAATGCAAAGGGCGCTACGACTCCAGTTCCAGCAAAGAATAGGCAGGTTAAACCATATCCACCTATTAGAAATGAGGAACTTGCTGCGTATGTTGCAAATGCTTGTCCTGCAAGGGCATTTACTACACAAATTGTCCCAATGATACCAATGATAGCTCGTGCAGGTGTAGCATGAACACTTGTGTGTGGCTTAAACAATAATTCAACTAAAGACATATGAACTCCTTATGAAAAAATACAAGTATATTGAGATTTTAAATAAGAATCAAGAGTAATTACCTCACCTTTAATTTTGAGTTCTTTAGTGGCAAGTTCTAAAGCCCTCAATTCTCTTCCTTCTGTTTTTTTATCATCCATTTTCCAGGAGACTTGGATCAGTTTTTTGTTGCCTCGTGCGTCTTGGGTCAAGAAATCGACTTCATATTTTTCTTTAGTATCAAAGTAGCTGATTTTCAGACCTTTACGTCGTAAATCTAGATACACAACATTCTCAAACAATCTCCCGAGATCATTTTCAAATTCCATGGTAAGTGCGCGGGTCATTCCTGGATCGATTGCATATGCCTTTTTAGGATTTGTGTAAGTTTTTCGCAAGGACTTATGATACACCGGCATATTGAAAGCTATATAACTATCTTCGATGTGATCGACATATTCATAGAGCAGATCTTTTCCAATGGAATAACCGCGATTCTTTAAGTCAGCATAAAACTTATTGATGGCGAATGGTTTACCGACATTGAGGATCATTGACAAGATCATGAACTTAATCACAGAAGGGTGTTTAATTTGATGGCGTTCCACAATATCTCTGAAAATAGCGATGTCGAGATATTCTTGTAAAATCTGCTGTCTAATGCTGGCTTCTAAGGAAACAACTTCAGGAAAACCACCCTCTTCTAGGTAAGAGCGAAAGGCGTGCATCAAATGATCTGCGGTTTTCTTATCATAAATATCGCTTTTTATTGCAATTTTCTTGGCTCTCAAATACTCAGTAAAGCTATAGGGCCAGATCTCTATAGCTAGCGAACGACCTCTTAAACTAGAGGCAATTTCTTTACTCAATAATTTCGCGGAAGAGCCTGTTAGAAAAAGTTCAACATTTTTGGTGTCGTGCAATCTTCGAACAACTAAAGGCCAGTTCGAAACATTTTGAACCTCATCAAAGAAGAGGTAACATTTTCGAGAATGGTTTTGAGGGAATAATTCATAAAAGGCTTCAACTAATTTTGCTAAAATAGTGTCGCTCTGAAACAGTAACCGATCATCTTCGAAGTTGACGTATAAAATTTGTGATTTATCCACTCCTTCTTCTAAGAGTTTATGAATGGTTTGAAAGAGAAAATATGTTTTACCTACTCTTCTCATTCCTATGGCAACTTTTATTTTATTAGGTGCAGCTGGAAAACGAGCTTCTCGAGGCACAATTTCTTTGATTGAAGAAAGTTTTGTGTAAAACTCTCCTAGAAGCGTTGAAAGTAAGTTATTCATAGAGTTTCCTTCCTATAAGGAAAGATTAGCATGAAACTTTCCTTATTGCAAGGAAAGTTTCTTATCTTATCTGAAAAGCCTCTTCATGAATGAAGATGCGCTGAATTCTTGGACCTAGGCACGTAATGAGTTCGTACACGATGGAATCACCGCTTTGCGCTAGCTCTTCCGGAGACAAATATTGGCCATGCTCATCCTCGCCAAAAATAAGAACGGGATCCCCAATCTGAGCTTCTGGTATATCTGAGATATCGACCATCATAAAATCCATGCAAATATTTCCAACCATCGGCGCTTTTCTTCCGCGAATCACTACAGAGCCTTTTCCGCTATAGTTTCGATGCAGCCCATCAAAGTAACCTATAGGCAATACTGCAATGCGCTGATCCGGTCTCTCAACTTTATACATGCGGCCATAACTGATGGTTTCGCCGGCATGACAGGTGTTAATTCCTACAACACGCGACAGCAAAGATAGTGCAAGACGTAGTTCTAGGGCTTGTTTGGTTGCTTCAGATGGGTAAAGACCAAAGATAGCGAGGCCTATACGTGCCATGTTAAATTGTGGAAAGTCAAAACGCATGGCAGCGCTGGAATTGGAAGCATGCGACCAAGGGATGTCAATATTTTCAGAACGCAATTCTGCAATGACAGAATTAAAAAGATGCGCTTGCTTCAAGGTAAAGGCATCTTGTTCAGGGTCATCGGCACATGCAAAGTGCGTCATAATGCCTTCAAGCTTTAGCTGAGGGAAACTTTGTATGAATTTTGCCAAAGAGAGGGCTTCTTCAGGACGGCACCCGAATCTACTCATGCCTGTATCAACATGCAGGTGAATGCGAATCTGTTTTTTTTGTGCTTTTGCTTCATGGGCAATAGCTTCAATGAGACATTTTTCACTCACACCTATTTCTAGGCCCCATTTTACGGCTTTAGCAGCTTCGTAAATGGCGGCGTTGATCACAAAAATGTCCTGCCTGATTCCTGCACGTTTTAAGGAAACGCCCTCATCCACATACGAAACACCGAGAATATCGACTCCACAGCTTTCTAGAAAGCGTCCTAAATGAATGTCGTTGGTTCCATATCCCAGTGCTTTAACCATCACCATGATGCGTGTTCCGGAATGCAGTTTATTTCTTATGGTGGTGATATTGGCTTCGATAGCGGCGAGATTGATCCAACACTGATTTGTGCAGATGCTGTCATTAAAAGCCTCTGTCAATATATCTAGAGGTTCTTTTTTTTCGCCTTTGATCAGTACGACATCATCTTGTCGCACCCAATTTCTCAACCAATCGATGGCCTCCTGATAGTCTGCACATTCCTTCACGTGCACTTTCGAGAGTTCAGCCAAAAGGTTTTTAAAGGGATGAATACCAACAAGTAACACCAAGTCTAGGTTATTCTGTCTTAGTAGTTGACCCACATGTCGATACGCGGCTTCTGAACAATGATTTTCTCGTAGTCCTCCAAAAATAAATGCTTTTCGGCTGGATGGGCCCGTTTGTTCGAGATGCCGCAAAGATTTGCTGATGGATTGCGGATCGGAACAGTAAGTGTCATTGATAAAGGTCGTTCCTGTCGGAGAACGCCAAATTTCTGTGCGCATAGGCTCTGCTACATATCGGTCTAAAACCATTTTGATAGATTCTGAAGGGGTTTGAAGCAGCCATGCAGCTTTTATGGTAATATTGAGCAGATCCAGAAAGTAGGAAAACCCGATGGTGGTTTTATTTCTATAGGTGATCCCGTCGGGAAATTCCACCTGATATGGTAGTTGCAGGGCATATTTATTAGCGAGAGCTCTTGCGATGGGTAGTTGCGGATCTGCTTCATTCCAAAAGAATGGCTGAGATTTCAGTGAACTCAAAAAAGGCTCTGTCAACCTATTATGGGGCAGTAGTACCCAGTTATTAACGGGCGTTCTTTTAGCGAGCTGCATCATTTCATCTGCCACAGCATTAAGGGAACCCAATGTCGCTAAATGCTTCTTACCGATATGTGTGAGGATGGTGTGGTCAGGTGCGATCATTAAGGCCAGCCTTTCCATCTCATCCGGCAAAGAGAAAGCCGCTTCAATAAGAGCAATTTCATGTTTATTAGAAATGGTAAATAAACTCAGTGGAACGCCGATTTGACTATTGAAGCTTTCTGGAGAGGCTACAACCGATTTGGAAGTTCTGACAAAGGCGTGCAGAAGATCCTTGACCATTGTTTTGCCGTAAGATCCGCTAATTCCAACAATTTTGGTCTTCAGCTGCATTCTGTAACAATGTGCTATCGATTGCATGGCTTCGAGAGGATTTTCAGCATGTAGGATGGTGCATTTTTCCGGTAGGTTTGAAAGGTAATACCCTTTTTTGGCGATGATGTAAGCAGCTCCTGCCTGAATTGCAGCAGGAATGAACTGATGTCCATCCGTACGACTTCCTGGAAGCGCTACGAATAAGGCGCGTGAGGAATCGATGCTGCGCGAGTCAATCGAGACTTGGTCGATTAATGCAGGTTTCGAAGGGTCTCCCCCTGCGACTTGAAAGCTTTCCCACTGTCGTAAATCAAATAGATCCATAATTCACTAACAATAAAGATGAATAGGGCAACATCTCGTATTGCGCTTCCTCAACATATTTAGGAGGCTCTTTTTCATCAAAAAAGTCCTCAGGGCTTTTCTTACTGGTATTCACAATCCATCGCCATTTTCGTTCATTAGCCGGCTTGGGGAGCTCTACAGTAGCAGCTTTGCCTTTTGCATTAAATGATACATATAGTGCATTCCCGTTTTCAGGGTTTTTTATTGTGTATGCAATCATAAAATCTTCATGCCCCCATTCAGGTCGCATTAACTTAACTCCATGACATACAATGTCTTCCGGATTCAAAAATTTGTTACTGCTTACTAACGGGCAATTTTTGCGAAAGTGGATCATTCCTTGATAAAATCTAAAGAACTCTTTCCTCGTTTCGAGTAAATCCCAGCGAAACCAATTAATGTCGTTATCCTGACACCAGCTGTTATTATTGCCATCTTTAGCATGCTGATATTCATCCCCCATCAATACCATGGGAATGCCTCGTGACATCATCAGCGCAAGTATGAAATTCTTCATCTGCCTTTCGCGCAGCTCTACCACTTCTGGCAAGTGTGTAGGACCTTCAATGCCACAATTCCAGCTGTCATTTTGATTTAAACCATCGCGATTATGCTCTCCATTGGCAAGATTGTGCTTCCTACAATAGCTTACAAGATCTTTCAAGCTAAATCCATCGTGTGCTGTGATGAAATTTACGCTTCCACAGGGTCCTACAGCATAATAAAGGTCTTGTGAACCGCATAGATTATTTACAAATTCACCCTTGGTTGCCCCTGAGCCCTTAATGAAACGTCTTACGATATCCCGATATCTGCCATTCCACTCGCTCCAATTGCCAAACTTTGAAAATAAACCAAGTTGGTATAAACCTGCAGCATCCCACGGCTCTGCGATCAGTTTCGCATCAGATAAAACAGGATCATTGCTAATAGCCTCTATAAGAGGAGGATTCGCTAACGGAGTTCCACCCACTCCTCTCGTCAAAATCGATGATAAATCAAAGCGAAATCCATCCACATGCATCTCTAAGAACCAATATCTCAAACTATCGATAATAAAATTGCGAACCATTGCTTGATTGCAGTTGAAAGTGTTTCCGCATCCGGAAAAATCAAGGTAATGACCTCCCTTGTCAAACATGTAGTACACTTTCTTATCTAACCCTTTGAAAGATAGTACAGGGCCTTTTTCATTTCCTTCAGCAGTATGGTTGTAAACAACATCAAGAATCACTTCAATACCATGGCGATGAAGCTCTTTAACTAAAACTTTGAATTCTTTTTCAGCGTCCTCAACAGCATAACGTTGCATAGGAGAAAAAAAACTCACCGTAGAATACCCCCAGAAATTATATAGAGGCTCATGCGTGATAGGATTAGTTTCCGAATATTCACATTCATTGAATTCATGTATGGGCATCAATTCAATGGCTGTGACTCCTAAATCCACTAAATGAGAAATCTTATCCACTAGCCCTAAGTAGGTTCCTGGATGGGTAGACCCGCTCGAGGGGTGTTTGGAAAAAGCCCTCACATGCATTTCATATATAATTAAATCCTCTAAGGGATGCTGTGGACGCTTATCTCCCTCCCAGTCAAATGCCTCATTGTTAAACCTGCCCAGGGGAGAATAGTTAGCCCTATTCGCTCCCCATTCATTCGTAGTTATAACTCCCTTTGCATAAGGATCTAAGGTTAAATCGTTTCCGCCATTTACTCGAAATGAATAAAGAAGTTCTGCAGGCAAATGTTCTACCTCAACATGCCACACATACCCTGTACGATTTAAGTTAATTTCCCCTACCTGATCGAATGGAGGCTTATTTTTAAAAAGACACAAGGATAGCTCATTTGCTTTAGGAGCGATCACAGAGAAATTTATTCCCCTCTTGCTCTCACTGGGCCCAAAAGGGAAAGGATAGCCTTCATAAACGGCAAATGGGCTCATATATACTGTCCTGTTTTCTTCACTATATAGTGAAAATATTGAAAAGAGCCTAGAAAGGATTTTACTTTTAAAGAAATATCGGGCATCTTGAGAGTTTAGAGGCTATAACATCCTTATGACCGCTCTCTGAGGATGAAAGTTTGTACCCTCGCGATTTAGAAATTTAGGAGGACTCAATGTCATTTGAAAACGCAAAAGCCAACCTTAAGGAATTTGGAAAAGAATTAAACCTTGAAGGTCTGGAGTTCGATGAAAACAACACCTGTATTTTGGGGATCGATGATGAATTTTCTCTTCACATCACTTATGAACCAAATTCAAAACGTCTTTACCTTTACTCACCACTACTAGATGGACTCCCCAGAGACGACAAAACCCGTCTACGCTTGTATGAGCGCCTACTCGAAGGCTCCATGCTCGGCGGACAGATGGCTGGTGGCGGTGTCGGTGTGGCTGTAAAAGAAGAACTGATCCTGATGCACTGCACCATCGATATGGAACATGCTGTGCCAGCTGCTCTGCGAGCCTTTGCTCCTCTTTTTGTCGAAACTGTGGAAAAGTGGCGTAAATCTTGCCGCGATATCTCCGAAGGTCGTGAGGAAACTCCTGTTCAGAGAGAAACCCCAGCTTTGCCAGCAGGTGGCCCAGGCGCAGGTCCGAAACCAAGTGGTCCTACTCCTGGACCTGGCGGTAAAGGCTCCGGCTACATTAAGATCTAAAGGCCAAAGGCCTTCGAAAGGATGAAGGATGAAAGCCGTATGGTCTCATCCTTCAACTACTACCTTATTTAGGTGCTACCGCATTCAGGAACTTACAAGCAGGAACTCACAAGCAGAAGTAACTTGTCTCGTGCGCTGACTTCCGATAATGCTCGAATGCCCTTCTATGTTAGTTGGACGAAAGTATCTAGCATCGCGAATGCGAGAAGGATAGAAGGAAGGTGGTGTGACCTTAGAGTCCGCAAACCCACCATCAAATTCAAACCTTACCCCTGCTTCAGCAGCTCTTCTCATATTTTCAATATCTTGTCGTCCCGATTGACTTCCCCAGGTAAAATCGTGATAAATCGCATCAGAGTGACGTCCTGCAAGTGGGGATTGGACAATTTTTTTCCAGCTATTCCTCACAAAGGAAGATGAGCTTGGATCGCACATCATTTTCGTTCCATAGAATGGCGAAGAGTTCGCGCACACCATCATTCGCTGGGGCGCAATGCGTTCATTCCAAAGCTTAATTGCTAATAGAGAGGCTAATCGACCCCCATTTGAAATTCCGTGTGCGTATAATTTGAGTCTCGGATTTTGTCTGAGGAAGGGTAATACCACATCTGCAATCTTTTGAGTCGCAACGTCTTTGTGGCAATTTCCCTTCTCATGTACTTGCACTTGGAAAATCAATACGTCATCCCCACATCTTTTTCTGAAAGCTTCAGCATGTCCATCCATTTGGGAAGGATGAGCATTTAATCCATGGATTAACACCACCATCTTTGTAGCTGTGTCTGGATTACCTATAACTTTCCCATAATTTTGCTGATTTCGCTTGCGAGAAGATAAAGTCTCGATAGTAAACAATAAATCTTTCAATAGGCCAATAATTTTAGCTATAATTACTGGTAAGCTACTGGTCTTCGTGCACTGAGCATGATCGAGAAACTCAGTATCAAGGGATTTGTCGTAAGGTTTATTTACTAAACTTTCATTATTTACTACATTATCATTACTTACATTACTAAACATAAATACCTCCATATTTTTTTATTAGATGTAAATTATAATATATAGTAGTTTATTATTGCAAGGTGTTTTTATTTTTTTCTTTAATCTGTCAAAGTTGAGGTAACCCCGCAAGGGGGAACCCCAGAGTTGTTGGAGATTGGTTATTGGTTATCCACATGTGAGAAATAGGTAACCATCAACTTAAAATTCTCCAATAATCTCGGAGTGAGAGTTTTTTTCAAAAGATTCCAATCTCGTTCATCTGAAGCTCGAAAAGGCGCTCCCTCCTGTATACAGGTAAAGGCTGTTTTATCTTTTATTCTATTATCATGCGCTAGTAAGCCTAGCATGAGTACTATTTCGCAGTTTTCAGTGGCCATAGCAATTCTTACAGGTTCTTCTATTATTTGTCCTGGTTTTTGTTTTTGCATTGCTGCTCTTTTTTGTTTTTCATAGCTTTCTAGTTCTTCTCGTGTTGTTTTTGTAATCTTATCAGCATGTTTGACAAATATTATTGGAAATAATGACATGTCAACTTGAGAAGTCGGTTGGATGCTTAAACATACTTGGTCTGAAGTGAATGTTTGTTGAACCATGACAAAAACTGGACCCATTGATACTTTTGGGTTCAACTTAGCTGAGGTCTCATTTTCAATTTGTCGCGCCCTCTTTATTGTCTGTAGCATTGAAGACCAATTGACATGGATGCCACTTGCATGAATCCTTGTCAGATAAAATTTTTTAGATGGATCATCATAAAGTTTTATCTTCATTGAATTAAGATAATGGATAAGAGGATTATCCATGATAAAGTTGAGCTCAAAACCGTCATTAACTGAGTTAATAAATTTTATATCAACTGCCACTGGTTTCAAAGATGCCGCTTCAATCCTAAACGTTCCTCTTGTTTCAAAAACTACAGGTGCTGTTTCAGCACGAATTTTAGTTGCGCTCTTAGCAAGAGCTTCTACAGCAGCCCGTAGTGTTTGATCTCTATTCATAACAACTGTTGTTTGTTCTTTGCTTGTTGAAGCTGTGGTACTAACTTGAGTCCCAAAAGTTGATACGGATAGTTTTCTTTCCCCTTCAGTAATTGCTGTAGCTTGCGAAGCAGGTGATGATTTCCCGAAGAAATATACTAACATCTTAATGAAATTCTCTACTACAGCCTGACCCCCCTTGTCTCCTTTCAAGCCAGTCAAAGTGTTATTTGAATTCCTTTCTGGCACACAGGAAAAAGCTGTCCCATCTTTTATGGTTGGATCCCGCACTAGAATTCCACAGATATATACCACTGCGCAATTTTCAGAAGCGAAAGCGACGACTTGTTCTTCTCCATTTGCAGGTCCACCTTTTTGTTCAATCTTATTTTCTTTTTCATTGTAGATAAATCTTATTGGAAAATTTGCCTTATCATCTGCTGATTCAGGCATAAAGTTACGTGCTTGTTCATTCTTAGAGAAATCTTGATATAGCATAACAAATATAGGGTTTATGGTTATTTTATCGATTCCCTTAATTAACTTAATTATATTTCCTATCCCAAGAGTAATTGAGGTGTTAATCATACCGTTCCATGGTACGCGACCAATAACTGGTAGTGCTATCAGAAGAATTTTGCTCAATGAAGCAGCATTAAGTTCAATTTCATTTTCTGCTAGAGTTTTGACCACTTTTTCTTGTGTGGTGATGTATTCTGGACTAAAACCGTCTCCAGATTGAAGATCTTTTACAATATCAATTGTTACTGGCTGCAAAGATTTTGCCGCTCCAACCTTAGCCACCTCTTCTGCTGCTGAAACTGCAGAAGCTACCGCACCGCTACCTGTAGGTGCGACCTGGTCTAGAGATGCTGTTGCAGCCACAGCCGTTATTATTGGTGTTTGATTTCCATTACTATTCCCAACCGCTGTTTGCTCTTTGCCTGTAGAGGCTGTGGTATTTTGACTCCCATGAGCCGAGGCGGATGCTTTTCTTTCCCCTTCAGAAACTTCTGTAGCTTGCAAAACAGGTTGAGCGGATGGGTTAGGAGTTGTCGCAGCTCCGCCAGAAACCTCAACAACTATCCCTTTGTCAGGAGAAGATGCAGAGGCTGTTGCTTGACTTTGACTATCATTAGCTGGAGAAGCAGGTGATTGCTCAGATGGTCTAGAGGGCATTACTTCTTTAGCCACCTTAGTGACTTCTATTTGTCTAGTGATAGATCCGGGAGCTCCAGTTGCGCTGTTATCTCCTGTCGTAGAAGTATTTGAATCTCCTGGAGTAATAGTTGTTGAAATTGTACGTTTTTGATAATGCTGCCTTATCTTAGAGACAACATAGCAAAGAAGCGCAAGAGCAGATAATGCAATGGCTGTAATAATAAAATTAATATTCCTAGTAACATTGCCTGCATTACCAGTATATCCGTATCTTTGAATAACATTTCCTACAGCTTCAATCATATCTTAACTCCATTAAAACGGTAATTATATAGCTTTATTGATTTAAGTCCAAGTCATTTTTCATTTGCCGATTCCATCAAAATTTTTCTGAATTTTGTCGAAGATCCCACTCAATTCTCCCTCCTGATCCAGATGTCAAAGAATGATGTAACAGTTTAAGCTCTATACATGCTTGTGGACGGTAGGGTAAAAAAAGCTCTCATAAAAACCAAAATCATTTGATACTGCTGCTGCCATATAAAATCCTCCTTACTAAGTTGTGAGGCACTTATCGTACTGCATTTAGAGAGGTTGGCGATACGAAAAAATAGCACTTGCGTGAATTTGTACAATTCAGCTAAAGTAGTCCACACTCGCCGATATTTTTTTGAAATACGGCCTGAGACCATAGTCTGCGAGCTATGGGAGATGTTTTGACAGTGATAAAGAGACAATGTGCAAGCAAGATAGGGCTTGTGCGATGGAATACGTCGCAAACTATATGAGTTAATAAAACAACTCAAATTTTCAAGATTTTTTTTCTTTGAGAATTTGATCTTGGTTCAGATTGAACGCTGGCGGCGTGGATGAGGCATGCAAGTCGAACGGAGCCGCAAGGCTCAGTGGCGGAAGGGTTAGTAATACATGGGTAACCTGCCTTTAATTTGGGAATAACGGTTGGAAACGATCGCTAATACCGAATGTGGTGATGCAAGGCATCTTGCAATCATTAAAGTGGGGGATCTTCGGACCTTGCGATTAAAGAGGGGCCCATGGGATATCAGCTAGTTGGTGAGGTAACGGCTCACCAAGGCTAAGACGTCTAGGCGGATTGAGAGATTGACCGCCAACATTGGGACTGAGATACTGCCCAGACTTCTACGGAAGGCTGCAGTCGAGAATCTTTCGCAATGGGCGAAAGCCTGACGAAGCGACGCCGCGTGAGCGATGAAGGCCTTAGGGTTGTAAAGCTCTTTCGCCTGGGAACAAGAAAGTATCGCGAATAACGATGCAATTTGAGAGTACCAGGATAAGAAGCACCGGCTAACTCCGTGCCAGCAGCTGCGGTAATACGGAGGGTGCAAGCGTTAATCGGAATTATTGGGCGTAAAGGGCGCGTAGGTGGACAAGTAAGTCGGATGTGAAATCCCGAAGCTCAACTTCGGAACGGCATTCGAAACTGCTTTGTCTAGAGGATAGGCGGAGAAAATGGAATTCCACAAGTAGCGGTGAAATGCGTAGATATGTGGAAGAACACCGGTGGCGAAGGCGGTTTTCTAGCTTATTCCTGACACTGAGGCGCGAAAGCTAGGGGAGCAAACAGGATTAGATACCCTGGTAGTCCTAGCCGTAAACGATGCATACTTGGTGTATCTGGACTCAACCCCAGATGTGCCGAAGCTAACGCGTTAAGTATGCCGCCTGGGGAGTACAGTCGCAAGGCTGAAACTCAAAAGAATTGACGGGGACCCGCACAAGCAGTGGAGCATGTGGTTTAATTCGATGCAACGCGAAGAACCTTACCCAGACTTGACATGCAGAGGACAATACTAGAAATAGTATCTCCCTTCGGGGCCTTTGCACAGGTGCTGCATGGCTGTCGTCAGCTCGTGCCGTGAGGTGTTTGGTTAAGTCCAGCAACGAGCGCAACCCTTGTCACTAGTTGCCAACACGTAATGGTGGGAACTCTAGTGAGACTGCCCGGGTTAACCGGGAGGAAGGCGAGGATGACGTCAAGTCCGCATGGCCCTTATGTTTGGGGCTACACACGTGCTACAATGGTCGGTACAGAAGGCAGCAAAGCCGCGAGGTAGAGCAAATCCAAAAAGCCGGCCCCAGTTCAGATTGCAGTCTGCAACTCGACTGCATGAAGATGGAATTGCTAGTAATGGCGGGTCAGCAACACCGCCGTGAATACGTTCCCGGGTCTTGTACACACCGCCCGTCACATCATGGGAGTTGGTTTTACCCGAAGTCGCTGACCTAACCGCAAGGAAGGAAGCGCCTAAGGTAAGGCCGATGACTGGGATGAAGTCGTAACAAGGTAGCCCTACCGGAAGGTGGGGCTGGATCACCTCCTTTAAGGACAAGCGTTGAAAGCCTCAAAACTTTCAACCAGGTTGGGCAAGCCCTAAATTGCAAGCACATCGTCTCCCTATCACTGCCAAGACCTCGACAATCCTATTCAAGAGAGAAACATCAAGTATAAGTAGATTTACTAAAATAATCGACGCTTGAAGAATCGAGGCGAAAATATTTGTTAAGCTAATAAGGGCTGCTGGTGGATGCCTTGGCATCAACAGGCGATGAAGGACGCGAAAACCTGCGAAAAGCTTCGGTGAGCTGGAAAAAGCATTGACCCGGAGATCTCCGAATGGGGAAACCCCGTGAACTAAACACTCACGATCCCTACCCCAATCCATAAGGTAGGGAGGCGACACCCGCCGAACTGAAACATCTAAGTAGGCGGAGGAAAAGAAATCAACAATTGAGGGTCGGGGACTAGTAGACGATCAGACAAAAGTGGAAAAACTGGACAAGCAATTGTCCACAACCACCCCGTCCACATCGTCCACAAAGTCCCTTACCCCCATAGAGATTCCCTGAGTAGCGGCGAGCGAAACGGGATGAGCCCAAACCGGTGTCACTGACACCGGGGTTGTAGGACCAGTCAAAAGAAGGTGTGAATCCTAGCAGAATATTTCTGGGAAGTTAAGCGACACAGGGTGATAGCCCCGTATGCGAAAGGACAACACACCCAGGACTGGCACCTGAGTAGAGCCGGACACGTGAAACCCGGCTTGAATCTGGGGAGACCACTCTCCAAGGCTAAACACTAGTTGATGACCGATAGTGAACCAGTACCGTGAGGGAAAGGCGAAAAGAACCCCTGTTAGGGGAGTGAAATAGAACCTGAAACCAGCAGCTTACAAACGGTCGAAGGCCTATGCTCCTTTTAGGAGAATGGCTGACGGCGTGCCTTTTGCATGATGAGCCAGCGAGTTACGTTAGAGGGCGAGGTTAAGGGACATCCGTTCCGAAGCCGAAGCGAAAGCAAGTCTTAAAAGGGCGATTTAGTCGTCTGACGTAGACACGAAACCAAGTGATCTATCCATGGCCAGGTTGAAGCAGGGGTAACACCCTGTGGAGGACCGAACTAGTCCCTGTTGAAAAAGGGTTGGATGAGCTGTGGATAGGGGTGAAAGGCCAATCAAACTTGGAGATATCTTGTTCTCTTCGAAATAACTTTCGGGTTAGCCTCGGACAAAACTTAATAGGGGTAGAGCACTGAATTCCCACGGGGGCCTACCGGCCTACCAACGGAAATCAAACTCCGAATACTATTAAGCCGTCCGGGAGATAGACAGTGGGGGATAAGCTTCATTGTCAAAAGGGGAACAGCCCAGATCGTCGACTAAGGCCCCAAATTCTATGCTAAGTGAGTAAGGAAGTGGAGTTTCTAAAACAGTTGGGATGTTGGCTTAGAGGCAGCCATCATTTAAAGAGTGCGTAACAGCTCACCAATCGAGAAACTTTGCACCGATAATATACGGGACTAAAGCATAGAGCCGAAGTCACGGGTGTGTAATTTTATTACACGCGGTAGGGGAGCGTAGTATGAGCAACGAAGGCGTACCGAAAGGAGCGCTGGAGCAAATACTAGTGATAATGCATGGCATGAGTAAACGATAAAGGCAGTGAAAATCTGCCTCGCCGAAAACCTAAGGTTTCCAGGGTAAAGCTCGTCTTCCCTGGGTTAGCCGGTACCCTAAGCTGAGGCGGAAACGCGTAGGCGATGGGAAACAGGTTAAATATTCCTGTGCCGCCTAAGACTATGACAACGGGTTGACGAAGTACGCTAAGCGTGCGGACGATCGGAAGAGTCCGTGTTCTTGCGAGGCCGGCTGAGAGGCAAATCCCTCAGCATAAAGCCAGACAAGAGCCAAGGGGAATCCTCAGGAGGAACCGAAGACGTAGCGCAACACTTCCAAGAAATAAACCCTAGTCGTTGATGGCGACCGTACCAAAACCGACACAGGTGGGTGGGAAGAAGATTCTCAGGCGCGCGAGAGAACTCTCGTTAAGGAACTCGGCAAATTATCCCCGTAACTTCGGGAGAAGGGGAGCCTCTGAAGGTGAAGTAGTACATACCAGCCTTTGGAGGCCGCAGAGAAATGGCCCAGGCAACTGTTTAACAAAAACACAGCACTATGCGAAGTCGTCTAAGACGAAGTATATGGTGTGATGCCTGCCCAATGCCAAAAGGTCAAAAGGAGGGGTTAGCACTTCGGTGCGAAGCTCTGAATTTAAGCCCTGGTGAATGGCGGCCGTAACTATAACGGTCCTAAGGTAGCGAAATTCCTTGTCGGGTAAGTTCCGACCTGCACGAATGGTATAATGATCTGGGCACTGTCTCAACGAGAGACTCGGTGAAATTGTAGTAGCGGTGAAGATGCCGTTTACCCGCAATAAGACGGAAAGACCCCGTGAACCTTTACTGTACTCTGGTATTGGCTCTTGACCTGTCATGTGTAGGATAACCGGGAGACATTGAAGCCCCTTCGTTAGGGGGGGTGGAGTCAACGTTGAAATACCGGTCTTGACAGGTCGGGAATCTAACGATAGCCCATGAAACTGGGCATCGGACAATGCCAGACGGGCAGTTTTGCTGGGGCGGTATCCTCCTAAAGAGTAACGGAGGAGTCCAAAGCTTGCCTCATCGTGGTTGGCAATCACGAGAAGAGCGTAAAGGTAGAAGGCAAGTTGACTGTGAGACCTACAAGTCGAACAGAGACGAAAGTCGGGCTTAGTGATCCGGCGGTGGAAAGTGGAATCGCCGTCGCTCAACGGATAAAAGGTACTCCGGGGATAACAGGCTTATCGCCACCAAGAGTTCATATCGACGTGGCGGTTTGGCACCTCGATGTCGACTCATCGCATCCTGGGGCTGAAGAAGGTCCCAAGGGTTTGGCTGTTCGCCAATTAAAGCGGTACGCGAGTTGGGTTCAAAACGTCGTGAGACAGTTTGGTCCCTATCTTTTGTGGGCGCAGGATACTTGAGAGGAGCTGCTTCTAGTACGAGAGGACCGAAGTGGACGAACCAATGGTGTTCCGGTTGTTCTGCCAAGAGCATCGCCGGGTAGCTATGTTCGGAAAGGATAAGCGTTGAAAGCATCTAAACGCCAAGCCTCCCTCAAGATAAGGTATCCCAAAGAGACACCATGAAGACTACGTGGTAGATAGGTTGGGGGTATAAGAGCAGTAATGCTTGAGCTGACCAATACTAATAAGTCCAACGGCTTAACTTTCATTTTACGATTCTTCAAGAGTCGATTAATTTAGTAAACCTCGGCTTGGTGGACAGATGTGGACAAAAGTGGACTTGGTGGACGAAGTGGACAGGGCTTATAAAAGAGCTGTCCACTTTGTCCACTCAGTCCACAAAGTCCACTACGTCCACTAAAGGCAAGGCAAACAACAAGCTTTGGTGGACGATGTGGACAAAAATGGACTTGGTGGACGAAGTGGACAGGGCTTATAAAAGAGCTGTCCACTTTGTCCACTCAGTCCACAAAGTCCACTACGTCCACTAAAGGCAAGGCAAACGAAAACTTTTTCTTGGTGACAATAGAGAGGGAGAAACACCTGACCCCATTCCGAACTCAGAAGTTAAGCCCCTGATCGCCGATGGTACTGCACACAAGAGTGTGGGAGAGTAGGTCGTCGCCAAGTTTTGACCCTAGTAAGCCCTAAAGGCTACTAGGGTCTTTTTTTTGATAAAAAAGTATGTCCACTCCGTCCATATTTGTCCACATAGTCCACTTTGACCCTAGTGAGCCTTGAGGCAACTAGGGTCTTTTTTTCTAAAGAATCATGCTTTAAGCTAAGCAATGATGCATGCAGAATCTGTTTTTGGTGGATTTGGCGGTAGAAGTTGCAAAATGTTTTCTCTGAGCTGGGAGAGCTTTTCGTACTTAACGCAATTCTCACACACTACATCACGTGGGGTTTTACCATCTTTATTTCTCATACCAAGCAATTCTTTGTACACAACCACCATTTTTATAACCTCTAAATGGCCACGACTTGCTGCTAAGTGTACGACGTTATTTCGACAATAATCGGTTGTTGTCGATAGGTCTGCTCCGGCCTTGAGCAGTGCCTCACATGCTTTAGTGTGTCCTAAGTCTGCGGCAATCAATAAGGGGGTACCCTTTGAACACAAACAAGGCCAAGTCATTCCGCAATCTACTAGTGATGGGATGAACCATTCTTGCTCAGGTCTTTGTTGACCCGCGGCACAAAGAACATATAATCTATTGCTGCTTATTAATTCCGCTCTCTTTTCTAACTGTGGTTTCAACCACCATTCGTTGTTTGGGGTAAAAGCAGGACAGACTCCAGGCCCATGATCTAGCATTTTTGCATTTAGTAGTTTTTTGTCAGATGCAAGCATTCGAACAACTTCTACACGACCATAATATGCAGCCCGATGAAGTGCATTACATCCATGTTTGTCAATTACCATAAGATCTGCTCCGGCCTTTAGCAGTGCCTCACATGCTTCTCTACTAGCAGCAAGCAATAGAGGAGTGCATCCTTCTTGATCTCTTGCATTCAGCAACCCTTTGTCGGTTGCAAGAAACTGCACAGCTGATAAAGCGCCTCTCCATGCAGCCCAATGTAGTGCATTCCACCCCCCGTATGCTAAAGTCTCATTATTGCTAACCAGTCTGGTGTCTGCTCCCGCCTTTATCAATGCTTCGCAAACTTCTTTGCTTGCGGCAAAATGTAATGGAGTGCGTCCGAGTTTATCCGTTGCATTCAGCAATTTATTATTGGATGCAAGCTGTTGTACAGCTGCTAAGTTGTCATGCAATACTGCCCAATGCAGGACAGTCCGCCCACTCTGATCAACTACCCTTGGATCTGCTCCTGAGCTTAGTAATGCCTCAAACACTTCACTATTTGCGGCAAATAATAAAGGAGTTTGTCCGTATTTATCCCTTAGATTCAACAATTTTTTATTGGATAAAAACAGTTGAACAACAGCGAGATGTCCATACAGTGCGCCTAGGTGCAGGACACTGCACTCATGATTGTCTACCGACATCTCTGGGTTTGCTCCTGCCTTAAGCAGAGCCTCGCATATGCGCCTATGACCCGCTCGTGCGGCCAGCCGAAGGGCAGTGTAATGCTTTGCCCCTGCCCCTAGTAATGCTTCACAAACCGCTCTATGCCCTTTTTTCGCAGCCAATAGCAATGGAGTGTGGGGGTCTTCATCTTCAGTAAAGGCATCTAGCAAAGGCTTTTGTTTGTCTTTTTCAATAGGGCTTGGTGCTGATAGGAATGGAATCCATCCCGGTTCAGCAGTAAAAATTTGCACAACTTGTAAAAAGCCTCCATCGGAGGCTAGGTGAAGTGCATTCCATCCATTTTTGGTCTTAGCATGAATACTTGCTCCCGCCTTGATTAGAGCTCTACACACATCTGCATGTCCTGCACATGCGGCTTCTAATAGTGGCGTCCACCCCTCTTTAGTAGTAGCTTCAAGCAATTTCAGCTGCATTTCTCTATCAATTATATTGGGTGCGGATCGCACCACGGGGAGCCAGCCCGATTCTTTTGGAGTTATAAACAGCTGTACAATTGCCAACCTGCCCTGCTTTGCAGCAACATGTAGGGCAGTTCGACCCTGATCATCCACCGCACTTAGGTCTGACCCTTCCTGCAAAAGCATTTTGAATACCTCTACATGACCTGCGCATGCGGCTTCTAGCAGTGGTGTCCTGCCTTCTTTATTCCGAGAGGCAAGTAGTTCTTTATATATTAGAAGCTGCTTGACAACGGGTGCTTTGTCCCTCTCCACAGCCATGTGGAGGGCATTTTGTCCTTTGTCATTCACCGCTACAGGTTGTGCACCTGCCGCCAGCAAAATTTCACATATCTCCACTTGTCCGAAGCTAGCCGCTGCTAACAAGAATCCATTGCGTTCTTGACTCGAAAGAGACGCTATCGCGCCAGAAAGCTTTCTAAAGGTATCAAGTTGTCCCGCTTCAATTGCTGACAACATAAGATAAGCGGTTTGTCCTGAGGGCAAAGCAGGAAGATCAATTCCCAATTCGATGCAAAATCTAGGTAGGGCTTGCGTTGATTGGAACACCACAAATTCATCCCATGCAGGTTGATCGTTTTGAGAACATGGGTGATACACCATGCACTCAGGATCATGTGGATCAATGCTCACGACAGGAATAAAGTGTGCATTTGAATTTTGATAAGCTCCCCGTCCTTCTAACTTATACATGTCAGAGCATTTCTGAGGATTGGGAACATCGCTGACAACGGGATAAGGACGGCGCATAGATACCCAGCTAAGCATAAGTGTATTGCGACTATACATTGCTGCATATTGACTGCTATTAGTGAAATAGATGCCACTGCCAAAATAACCAATGTCGGTACTTTTTTGGGCAGGTCCAGGACCGGCTGAAGCGTGCACCAAGTGGTGCTTGCCGAAGTAGGTGAATCCGATTTCGCAAATTGATTCCACATGCCTGCTCCCATGCCAGAGGGGTAGAACTCTAACGTGCATAAGGCGCTCTTTTCTTGCCTGATCTGTCGGTAGTTCGATGGGGGAAAATTGCTGAGCTTGCTCTGCCCATCTTTGTGTTACTTTAGCTCGCAGATCTTTTGGTGCTTCCTCATCCCACTCAGGGCGGAAAGTCCGTGCAGCCTGTTCCATAGCGGGTAGGGCTGCCTCAAAGCCTTTGGTTTGACCCAAATTATCGATGCAGATGATTTTACGAATAGACAAACCTGGAGGCTTGTTTTGCATGAAATATTTTAAAACAAAATCATACTCTGGATCAGAACCCCAAACCTCACATGTTTTGAAATGTTTGTCAGGGGGAAAGTCTTGCTTTTGCAACCTCTCGAATAGAGCTTTACTAAAGTTCCAAGGAGTTTCTGGTCGAGGAAGAGCACGCACAAGGTCGGGTGGTATGGGCAATTTTGGACCAGTTCCTGCTGCAGCGGATACAGCTGCCATTGTCTTTTTTCCTCATTTTTATAGAAATATGAAGATAGCAGAAAGAGATTTAATCTTCTATCATTCTTCAGTTTGAGTTAGAGGGAGGAGTAGCGATAAGTGTGCTTGGAGAAGAAGTAGAGAGAAGTGAAACGATTGTTTTTTCAGAGGCGACTACTCAAGAAAAATGTCCACCCTGGTCCACATTTTGTCCACATCTTCCACAGCGTTTAAGCAGCAATAGCTTTCCCAAGTTTTGACCCTAGTTTTTTTTTCACATCTCCGATTTTAGCCAACATTATACTGATTATATCGCGTTGGACTTTTAAAAATAGAGTAGCTCTGAGTTGCTATAACAGAATATTGCCAGGGCATAGACCCATACATAGTATATTGGTAAGTTCCTCCCGGCCAAATTTCTCTATCTTTAAGGTTTTGAAATGCCCTATAGACAAGAGAGGCGACAGCTTCAATGGGGCTATATGCAATGTGCGCAAGTGCTTTACCGATATTTAATAAACATTTGCCCATGAATTTATGCTTGCAGATGAAAAAAGGCAAGGATAATAAAAAGAGAAAAGCGTTTGATACAATCTGGATAATCGCTAATGCAACTCTACCGACAGCGGCAATAGGACCAAGTATAGGAATTGTTGAACCTTTTATCAAAGCAGCGTTTACAGATTGATTACTAACTATTTCCATATAAATCCTAAATATTAACTTATTCTACATAATTATTATACAATTAAAATGATTTTTTTACAATCTAAGGTCTTTTTTCTGCTTTTAAAAGGGCAACAGAGGGGGGAGGGGGTATAGAAAAACAAGTTAATAAATAGTTTATGCAAATAATCATTTTTATCTTATAATAAATTTATGGAGTTTTATTTGTGAGGTTTTTATGTCTACCGATCCAACTAATGAATTTCCATCAATTTTTAATGCATATCCAATTAAAGTAGAAGAAATTGAGGAGGAAGGGGATGAGTCTATATCAATTAAAATAAATGGCTATGTAGATGATAAGGGCAAAGAAATAGCAATAAAAGTAGAAAGAATGACAGATAGCCTCTTTGATGATATTGGCTTAAATGCAAATTTGGTCGTCCAAACTGAAAAAGCTGATCCTACAACTGGTTTACCTATAACAGAAGGAGTTAAGGTAAGTTTTAATGATCTCGCCAAACTGTTAAAAGTTTCAAAATGGGAACTGCTTTTTAGGAAAATTTTCTCCTTCATCTATGAGGGGTATTCCATCCAAGCGCTGTTTTCAGCTAGCGCAAAAAAGATGCAGGAAACATATAAACAAGAACTGGTCAAATCTAAAAGAGCAAAAATAGAAGCACGGGACAAAATTTCACAAGCAATCGATAAATATTTAAATTCCTCTCACCTTATGAATCCTTACATTAGTGTTGAAGAGCTTGTTTCTGCGATGCGCTCCATATCTATAACGATGGATAGAAAGGAGTTTTATTCAAATTTAATTATGAGAAAAATAGCAGATGGAAAATTTAAATTTGGAGATTCTCAGACAACTAAAGATCTAATAAATTCAATTTATAAAGAATTTCAGAGACAGCTTGAGATATATGACGACAGTATAATACAACACCATGATTTATCGCCTTTCTTGGAGGCCTTACATGAAAACAAACTATACCTAGGTCTAACTAAAGAGGACATTTTTGAACTTTATTAGGGTGGAAAAAAAAATGCTATTCAGTAATTGACATAAAACGCTACGCTTTTTATTTTTTCGACGATATCTCCAAAGGTGCAGGAATGATCGGTTTTATTGGTCTAGGCAACATGGGATTTCCCATGGCTCAGAATATATTGAAGAAGGGTTTTGCGCTAACAGTCTATAACCGCACCAAGGAGAAAGCCCTGCCACTTATCCAGCAGGGAGCGAAGTGGTGCAATTCGGCACAAGAACTGGCTAGCCAGTGCGACATCTTGGTGACTATGGTAGCGAATGATCAAGCTCTTAGCACCATTGTAGATGGCATTTTGAGCGCAAACAAAAGACCGCGCATTCACATCTCCATGAGCACCATTTCACCTGGACTAGCCTCCCAGCTAGAGGGCAAACATCGCGAAAAGGGCATCCTATTCCTGGCGGCGCCTGTTACAGGACGTCCCGAACGCGCCAAACTGGGCGCCTTGTGGATTTTTCTGGCAGGGGATGAACAAGGCAAAAAAGTGGCTCAGCCTGTTTTGCAGACTATGGGTGTCAAAATCTTTGATCTGGGCCCAAAACCTAGCCAAGCTGCTCTCTTTAAGCTGTGCAATAATTTCATGATTTTAAGTTTTATCGAATCTTTTGCCGAAGCCTCTACAATGCTGGAAAAAGAGGGGGTCTCACCGGAAAAAGCCGCCGAAGTGTGGGGCAATTCGCTGTTCGATTCACCTCTTTTCCATAGCTACGAGAAGATGTTGTGTCAGCGCAACTTTTCAGATGGGGGATTTGCACTTGATTTGGGACTAAAAGATATGCGGTTACTGCACACCTGTGCTGATGGAGCGCAAGTGCCCATGCCTCTGTTATCCGAACTACATGCCAAGTTAATCACTAGCATGAACTTAGGCCGAGAGAAATTTGATTGGTCCGGTATCGCTTTGTTATCTAGAGAAGCTGCAGGCTTAAAGCCCTGAGAATAACCTTTCCTTGTCAAGAAGGAAAGGAAGTGATATATCTTTCCTTATGAAGAAGGAAAGGATATGAAAGAAATCTTGCCAACTTTGCTTGAAGAATTTCATGCTACATTAAAAACCACCTCTATCTGATAATTTAAGAAAGTCATTGGAGAATCAAGTGTACCTAGACTTAAGAAGAGAAGGCAAGAAAATGCATTATTATCGGACAAAGGATGGGTTTGAAATAGACTTTGTCACGCAAGATATTAGGGGACATTGTGAACTCATTCAAGTTGTTTGGGACAAAGAGGATAAAGGTGCATTAGAGCGCGAAGAAAGAGCGTTAAACCAAGCTCAAGAGGAGCTTGGTTTTCCTGGAAGAATCATCGATTTAAAAGACTATTTATTCCCAATACTTCGGTAGAACTAATAAACCTTCGCAACTGCCATTAGTGCGAGCGTAGGTCAACTCATCGATATTGCAATGATCCATCACTGCATACAGCAACGTTAACCCTACTAGTATCGACTTCGGAGTCACAGGAGGTGTTACATAGCGTTCTAACTCGGCGTCATTTTTTCCGGAAAGCCTCTCAATGGCATCCCAAACCTGTTTTTTCGTATACACAGAACTTCCAAGCACGTTTTCGGCTATCGAAAAAATGCTTACGCCCCCAATCGCCACAAATTTCTTTGTGGTGTACTCGAGCCATTCAGGCACTTCGGGAAGCTTAGCTTTAATAGCTTTTGCAAAAGCTTTAATCTCTGATAGGCGTATCGGATTAAAAGTTTGGTTGGAGTCATATTTGTGACCTCGCAACGCGGCAAATGTCTCGAGAGCAGGCACATAGGCAAACTCTGCGCCGTAAATTTCAAGTTTTCCATCCACGATCGATGAGATCTGGAAGCTGCCCGCTCCGGAATCCCAAGATACAATTTCATGTGGATTTAAACCACTCGCTGCAGCAGCAGATACAAATCCTACTTCGCCTTCATCAGTCTGTGGAATGAGTTGAATGTGCAGATTAAGTTCGTTCTTGATGCGGTCTAAGAGGTGCTGTCCATTGTTGGCTGTCCTAAACACCGATGTCGCGATGCCAGACCACTGTTGTGGCGCATGATCAGAGGCGATCACTTTCATCTCCCTCAATGTATCCAGCAAGCGCTCTTGCGCCTCAGGGCTTAATGTGTTATTGGAGCTATTGACGAGATCTTTGCGAAGACCTACAATTCTAAAGTCTTGATGCTTAATTTCTTTAATGGAGTTTGTTTCGGTATCGACATCTGCGATGGTCCATTTTGCCTCAGAAGAGCCAATATCGACCGAAATGCGGCGAACAACTTCTGCGGGGAGTGAAAGAGTGACGAGACAACAAAAACATATAGTTAAATATTTTAGTAACATTATTAGGCCTTTTGTTAGTTAATAGTTAAAAACTATACCACACTAACAATTAAATTGAAAACAAAAATCGATGCTATCTAAAGATTCAAATGGCTGTCCTTATCTGATACTTGCTCCTATGGAAGGGCTCGGCGATCGCTGCTTCCGCAAAACGATGGCTGCGATCGGTGGCTTTGATGAAGCTGTTACAGAGTTTATGAGTGTGCCCAGCAATGCCCATGTCAAAAGTTTGGCCGCAATCTATCAGGCCAATGAAACAGCACCTATTCCGCTCGCGGCGCAAATTATGGGTTCAGACCCGGCGCTGTTGGCTGACATGGCCGTTGAGCTTGAAAAAAGAGGCGCTAGGCGCATCGACTTGAATTGTGGATGCCCTTCCAAGACAGTCACAGGTCGTGGAGCAGGTTCTAGCTTACTTAAGGACCCCAATTTTTTGCATGAAAATGCAAGCGCCCTTGTCAAAGCAGTTTCGATACCGGTCACCTTAAAAATGCGCTCAGGCTATGCGGACACAACGCTTTTCAAGGAAAATTTATTGGCGGCTCAAGATAGCGGCATCGCTTTTCTCACATTGCATCCAAGGACAAAGGTGGATGGCTATGGACCGCCGGCAAAATGGGATTTAATTGCCGAGGCGAAAGCTCTCTTGCGAATTCCTGTAGTGGGAAATGGCGATATTTTAAGCGTTGAGGATGCTAAGCGGATGTTAAGTCATACAAAGTGTGATGCATTGATGATAGGCAGGGGTAGCGTGATGAATCCCTACATTTTTCATGAGATCCGTCACCATTTTGCAGATAGTAGCTTTTGCCCCACAATTGATGATCAACTACAGTTCTTAAATTTATTTTTGCAAAACCTACCTATCGGGATGCCTGATCGATTAAAGGTAAATAAATTCAAGCAGATCTTCAGTTATTTATTAAAGAAAAATCCAGAAATTAGACAATTAATCTTAAAATCAACCTTTGATAGCTTTACTCCATTTTTTGATTATTCATTAAATATATTGACAGAGAATAAAATTTAAACTATTTATTGAAAAAAAGGAGCATATTATGATTAGAAAGCTCGCTTCCGGACAATATCGAATCTATTCTCGTTCAAAAAGTCCTACTACAGGAAAAAGGCGCAATTTAGGCACATTTGACACTCGTGAAGAAGCCATGCGTCATGAGCGACAAATACAATATTTCAAGTATCATAAATAGTAGATATAGTTTAAGATTAATGGCATGTCATCACTTTTGCTTGCGTTTATTGCTTCATTCTGTGCTTCTTTATCTAATTTGTTTTTCAGAAAAGGCAATTTAGTTAGGGGATGCGCATCTCCATTAGGATATTTATTCTTTTTCTATTTCACCTCGTTTGTATTATCCCTATTTATTTTTCCTGAAATTTGGGAAATAAAAGTGAATTATCCAATTCTCTTGTTGGGAGCTTGTGTCGGGGGGCTTAGCATCTTAGTCATGACCTTAGCCTCGCGGGCCATGGCCTGTGGACCCGCCGGCATGACGTTTGCTTTTCAGAATGCCAGCGCCATATTCCCAGGGTTAGTCCTTTTTTTGATTTTTGGAACCAAGGGCGGCTTTGCCTGTTCGATGTTTCAAGTGTTGGGCATGGCACTCGTGCTCACCGGTTTATTTTGGGGAGCCGGCAAGCTTAAAGCCAAAGCGCAATGGTTATTCTACGCTGTAGGCTGTTTTGGAGCGCAAATTGCAGCATTTAGTCTCATGCAGGGACGATGTTTGTTGTTCGACGATTCTGAATTTTTTATCAAATTTGAACAAGTCGAGGATGTGTGGTTTATGCCAGGGCAATTTGGCTTTGCCTCACTTGTTCAGCTGTTGCGTATCTTACTTGGAAAAGTTAAGATTAAGCGCGGCGAGGCCGGCTATGGGTTATTAGGGGGCATCGCTACCTGCGGTTCGACCTGTTTGCTGCTTTTATCCACAAAGTATGCGCTACCTATCGAGAAAGGCATGCTGTTCCCTTGCTTTGCTGTCGGAACCATCACTCTAGGTAACATCTGGGCCTACTTTCTATATAGAGAACGCTTCCAGTGGGTAACAACACTGCTCTGCTCCGCAGGAATTCTTTTGGGCCTTTTCATTATTCTTGACTGAGATTCAGCGGAGTTCTGCCATAGATATCTTTTTGGTTAAGCAGTTCACCGTACGCAGTGAAAGCTTGAAAGACATCTTTCTTTCCTTGCCTAGCTGCTAAGTGAAGAGCATTTTCTTTGGAAGAAGTCATAACGGCGAAAGGATTAGCCCCAGCTTTTAATAGCACTTCGCAAACTTCTCGATGGCCAGAGCATGCTGCCCACAGTAAGGGGGTGTAGCCATCTATATCTTTGGTTTCGAGCAAAGCTTTGTAAACAAGAAGAGCTTGAACGACATCTGCTTTCCCTTCACCGGATGCCTGATGAAGCGCATTTTCTCCAGAATTAGCTACAGCTAGAGGGTTAGCGCCGGCTTTTAATAGCACTTCGCAAACTTCTCGATGACCATAGTATGCTGCCAATAGCAAGGGAGTATAACTATTTTCATCTTTGGTTTCGAGCAAGGCTTTGTAAACAAGAAGAGCTTGAACGACATCCGTTTTCCCCTGCTCGGCAGCCAGATGAAGCGCATTTCGTCCAGAATTAGCTACAGCTAGAGGATTAGCGCCAGCTTTTAATAGGAATTCGCAAACTTCTCGATAGCCACAGAGTGCTGCCGACAGTAAAGGAGTGTAGCCCTCTTTACCTTTGGTTTCGAGCAAGGCTTTGTAAACAAGAAGAGCTTGAACGACATCTGTTTTCCCTGCACCGGCAGCCAGATGAAGCGCACTTCGTCCATCAGCCATAACAGCAAGAGAGTTAGCCCCAGCTTTTAATAGGAGTTCGCAAACTTCTCGATAGCCAGAGTATGCTGCCCACAGTAAGGGAGTGCAGCCCTCTTTATCTTTGGTTTCGAGCAAGGCTTTGTAAACAAGAAGAGCTTGAACGACATCTGTTTTCCCTTCACCGGCAGCCAGATCAAGCGCACTTCGTCCAGAATTAGTTACAGCTAGAGGATTAGCGCCAGCTTTTAATAGCACTTCGCAAACTTCTCGATGCCCAAAGCATGCTGCCCACAGTAAGGGAGTGTAGCCCTCTTTATCTTTGGTTTCGAGCAAGGCTTTGTAAACAAGAAGAGCTTGAACGACATCTGTTTTCCCTTTACGGGCAGCCAGATGAAGCGCACTTCGTCCAGAATTAGTTACAGCTAGAGGATTAGCGCCAGCTTTTAATAGCACCTCGCAAACTTCTCGATGCCCAAAGCATGCTGCCCACAGTAAGGGAGTGTCGCCCTCTTTATCTTTGGTTTCGAGCAAGGCTTTGTAAACAAGAAGAGCTTGAACGACATCTGTTTTCCCTTTACGGGCAGCCAGATGAAGCGCATTTTCTCCAGAATTAGTTACAGCTAGAGGATTCGCGCCAGCTTTTAATAGGAGTTCGCAAACTTCCCGATTGCCAAAGTATGCTGCCCACAGTAAGGGAGTGTAGCCATCTTTATCTTTGGTTTCGAGCAAGGCTGTGTAAACAAGAAGAGCTTGAACGACATCTGTTTTCCCTTCACCGGCAGCCTGATGAAGCGCATTTCGTCCAGAATTAGCTACAGCTAGAGGATTAGCGCCAGCTCTTAATAGGAGTTCGCAAACTTCTCGATGGCCTTTGTAAGCTGCCCACAGTAAGGGGGTGTCGCCCTCTTTATCTTTGGTTTCGAGCAAGGCTTTGTAAACAAGAAGAGCTTGAACGACATCTGTTTTCCCTTCACGGGCAGCCAGATGAAGCGCATTTTCTCCCGTATTATTTACAACCAAGGGATTAGCGCCAGCTTTTAATAGCACCTCGCAAACTTCTCGATGGCCTTTGTAAGCTGCCCACAGTAAGGGAGTGTCGCCATCTTTATCTTTGGTTTCGAGCAAGGCTGTGTAAACAAGAAGAGCTTGAACGACATCTGTTTTCCCTTCACGGGCAGCCACTTGAAGCGCACTTTGGCCATCACTATTTACAGCGAAAGGATTAGCCCCAGCTTTTAATAGCACTTCGCAAACTTCTCGATGGCCATAGAGTGCTGCCGACAGTAAGGGAGTGTAGCCAGCTTTATCTTTAGTTTCGAGCAAGGCTTTGTAAACAAGAAGAGCTTGAACGACATCTGTTTTCCCTTCACGGGCAGCCAGATGAAGCGCATTTTCTCCCGTATTATTTACAACCAAGGGATTAGCGCCAGCTTTTAATAGCACGTCGCAAACTTCTCGATGGCCAAAATATGCTGCTATCAGCAAAGGGGTACAGCCTTGTTTATCTTTGGTTTCGAGCAAGGCTTTGTAAACAAGAAGAGCTTGAACGACATCTGTTTTCCCTTCACTGGCAGCCACATGAAGCGCACTTTGTCCAATACTATTTACAGCCAAAGGATTAGCGCCAGCTTTTAATAGCACTTCGCAAACTTCTCGATGGCCATAGAGTGCTGCCGACAGTAAGGGAGTGGAGCCCTCATTATCTTTGGTTTCGAGCAAGGCTTTGTAAACAAGAAGAGCTTGAACGACATCTGTTTTCCCTTTACGGGCAGCCAGATCAAGCGCACTTCGTCCAACACTATTTACAGCCAAAGGATTAGCGCCAGCTTTTAATAGCACTTCGCAAACTTCTCGATGGCCAGAGTATGCTGCCGACAGTAAAGGAGTGGAGTCCACTTTATCTTTGGTTTCGAGCAAGGCTTTGTAAACAAGAAGAGCTTGAACGACGTCCGTTTTCCCCTTTATGGCAGCCAGATGAAACGCACTTTGCCCGGCATTATTTACAGCTAGAGGATTAGCCCCAGCTTTTAATAGAACTTCGCAAACTTCTCGATGGCCAAAGGATGCTGCCCACAGTAAGGGAGTATCGCCCCCTTTATCTTTGGTTTCGAGCAAGGCTTTGTAAACAAGAAGAGCTTGAACAACATCTGTTTTCCCTGCACCGGCAGCCAGATGAAGCGCACTTTGTCCAGAATTAATTACAGCTAGAGGATTAGCGCCAGCTTTTAATAGGAGTTCGCAAACTTCTCGATGGCCAGAGTATGCTGCCCACAGTAAGGGAGTAATGCCATATTCATCTTTGGTTTCGAGTAGATCTTTGTAAACAAGAAGATCTTGAACGACATCCGTTTTCCCCGTCCGGCTAGCCAGATGAAGCGCACTTTGCCCGGTATTACTTACAGCA
>Ga0207151_1014_pt1 | contig 47481 bp, 39 predicted proteins | sample Alteio_BWMinHeat_29_FD_153523 | JGI IMG/M metagenome (GOLD analysis project Ga0207151, IMG submission 153523) | Enriched cells from forest soil in Barre Woods Harvard Forest LTER site, Petersham, Massachusetts, United States -... | ecosystem: Environmental > Terrestrial > Soil > Temperate forest >... | reverse complement strand
GGAAAGGTACAGCGTGCGCACCAGGCCGTGGCCGGGGAAAATCGTGTCGCCGTGCAGTGCGTGGTTCACGATGTAGCTGACGAGAAAAACGGATGAGAACGCGAAGGCCAAAAGCATGCTCGTGCGATGCGCTTCCTTCTTGCGATGTTTGATGAAATACAATCCCACGCACAGGGCCATCGCGCACAATCCGTTCAGAAGCGCGTTGAGGGCCGGCAAAAACATCCAGCGCCCGGCGAAACCGGCCGAAGCGTGGTGCACGTAGAGCAGCCACAGCAAGAACGACACAGCCAGGCCGCTGACTACGACGATCGCCCCAACTACCGGGCGCGAACTAGATTCAGCCTGTTCCATCCTGACGATTAAATCATAAAAATCCATCCGGAAGTCACATATACCCCGTCCGAAGATGCGCCGTGACGCGACCACATTCAGCGCAGCCCCAGCGTTTCGCGTCTGGAAACTGCTTCTAGATTAGCCAGTGAGCTGTGTATCTGAGGATTGCGGAGGAGTCGTCCATGGGCAATCCATCTCGGTGCATACGGCGTTATCCTCAAGATGGCGCACGATCGACAATCCACGCCGAGGATTCGTGTCTAGTGCGGCACTGCTGGGGGTGGCCAAACAAATGGCACGTCCCGGTCCGCGTTGATCTGCACAGTCTTCGCAAAATCAATGCGCTCGAAGGGCAGGGAGTTTTCGCCGCCATAAGTGGTCCGGTAGTGAAATTCACCGTCTCGAACCCAATAGTCTGTGAGGCCATACATGGATCCGTCCCGCAGCTGCAACAACGTAATCGGGCTCCCGGGTTTCACACCATGTTGCGATGATGTGGTGCCGTCGCTCGAGTCCGGTGCCGCATTGGTTTCGTCTGAAATCCTGCGCTGATACGCCACGCGCTCGGCTGGAGACCAGACCGCTGAGTCGGGTTCCGTCCCACCTCTAAACCAGTGGCCATCAAACGCCGAGCCATAGGAAGGCGAACCGGAAAACCAGCCAAAGAAAAAGGGATCAAAAAAGAAACCGTCGCTAGAACAGTTCCAACTGTTGCCGAACCGGAAATTATGCTCGAACCATCCGTCGAGGCATTCGCCAGAGCCGAAGGCTCTGCGCCGGAGGAAAAAACCGATGGGGGGGCCTCGAAACGAATCGATCCTTCGGCCGGCGGTCCGACACCCGCAGGACGGATTCCGGCAACGCCGAAACTCTTCCGTGCTCCGGTGGTATGGCAGTTAGAGAGGCTGCGCTGGCTCCTTGGCGGCGATGGCCAAAGAGATGAGCAAAAGAGTGCCCAATCGAGTGTCCAATCGGTTGACCTGAGGAGTGCCTTGAAGGAGATCCCCGCGACGAGTGTCCACCGTGTCCGCTTGAGCCATGACCGCCGGATCCACCGTGTCCGCCACCCTGCCCACCGGCGCACACACAAGCCGATGTCATCGCCAAGAATCCTGCGAGGATGAGCGTCGAGGCGCGAGCTGCGTGCTTCATGACGAATCGTTCCCGCTAGCAGACAGCGTACTCCAGAGTTTTTCTGATTTCCACTGCCCAGGCCACGACGGCCCGAGGGCACTAAGGTATGCAGACGAATTAATCCTGGCTCTCGACGAGCGGGAGTGAATTGGTCGGCAGGAGAGGCGCTGTCAGGCGATTAGCGTTTTCACCATACGGTTGGCGCCGCCCTCGACCGAACCGTCACAATCAGTACTTCCCGTGGAAAACGGCTTGGTTGATATCGGGCCAGAACTCTTTCACAATGTTGAACACGCCGTCTAAGGCGATTTGCGTCACCCACTTTTGGCCCGTCTTTGTCCAGGTGCGTTCTCTCGACGGATAATACAAGTCCGATATACCCGCACCGGCTCCGTTGCCCACGATTTCGGACAAATTGAGAGTTCGAGCCCCGGCGTCAGTGCGGGTGACCAGCAAACGGCTGACCGCATAGCCTGCGCGCTTGAAAAAACCGCCGTGTCCGAGCGTGTAATATCGCGGGTCTTCGCGCGTTACCGAAGGTACGATGCCTTCCGTGAAATAGTTGCCAACGGCCTGGTCGGCCACAGCATGCCAGTAGTATCGGCCAAATCCTTTGCCGCCTTGTCCGAATTCCGGGTAAGACTTATTCGCTTGGCTAGCACCGGCAATCATGCCCGCGGAAACAAAAGACGAATAATCGAAGCTGTCCTGCGTGGCCAGCCAGAACTTATCCTTCAACGACATGGGAGGCAAGTGCGTGTCGGCGCTCACAGCCCGGTAGTTGGGGAAAATCCAAAAAATGCGCTTGGACTGTTTGACCTCGGCGACGCTTCCGAGCGAACTTGAGTCAAGAGTTGTGCTCGCGCTACTCGATGGCGGCTGCTTTTTCGAATCGGACTCTGCTTGCGGCGAAGGCCCTGGCTCGCTCGCGGCCAGCGGTTTCGGCGCAGCAATGGGCCGATGCCCATTTTCAGATAAAGTTTCCGAGAATGCCGTGGTTGCCCAAAACAGGAGAGCGAGGGTCATCGCTGCGCAAGCATTGCGGGACAAGCAGCGACCCTGGCCGAGAGATAGAGCGCGCCTGGCGGGACGGAACGGAACGGCCATGGGAAGTCCGTTTGGGAGCATAAGGGTTTGATTCACAATTCTCCTGTATCGGTTTAAATTCAGCGGCAAAAAATCATGAACGCAGAGCCGCAGGGTTTTCGCGCATGGCCGTGGATCATGCCCTCGACATTTTTGCGACCAACCTGGGCACAAGCCTCCGGGGGATCAAACGCTGTGCGAAAACGCTGAACTTATTGAGAGCTCCGGGAACCGTCAGGCCGCCGCCGTTAGCCAGCGCACGCAGTGCCTCCTCGACGACTTCCTCTGGACTCTGATAGATCGCAGCCCATTTTCCTTTGACCGGCTGCGCCGAGTCTCCGTTCTGATTCTTGTGCAACCTTCCCGGGCAGACCGTCACCACGGTTACCCCATCGGCGCGCAGTTCCTGTTCAAGGGCGAGAGAAAAGGTGGTCAGGAAGGCCTTGGTTGCGGAATAGGCGCTCGCAAATGGAATGGGCTGAAAGCCTGCCGTCGAGGAGATATTGATGATGCCCTTTTGCTGTCGCGCCAACATGCCCGGAACAAGACTGTAGGTGAGCTCAACGACGGCTTGGTTGTTGAGACGGAGCATCTCCAACTGCCGGGGAAGAGCCAGATCGCGGAATTCCCCGCGAAGACCGAAGCCGGCGTTGTTGACGAGCAGGTCGATTGGAATACCACCCCTTGAGAGTTGTTCTGCCAGGACTTGGCCAGCTCCGGGGGAAGATAGATCAACCTGAATAGCCACTACGGCGACCGGGTTTGAGTGGCGCAACTCGGATGCGAACGTGTGGAGAGGTTCCGGAGAACGGGCGACGAGAACCAGATTGTAGCGGCGTTCCGCGAGCGCGCGGGCAAAGGCCATTCCGAGCCCGCGGGAAGCACCTGTAATGAGAGCGAAGCCGTCGTGCGCCATTTCAGTCTCTCCCCAGAGAGCGGCGCACGGATTGCGGAAATCGAGTATCGAAAACACCGTCCCAGAAGCGCGTGGTGATGCCGTAACCCTTGTCGATTCCGCGGGGACTGTGGTGGTACAGGTGGTATTTCTTCATGCGTCGGAAAAGAGGGAACCTGGAATTCGAAAAATGTAGCGCGTAGTGCAGCCATTCTTCGCTGACGTAGCTCTGTACGACGCCTGCGAGTACGACGGGCGCGGTATAGACGGGAAAGAGAAAGCTGACAGGAGCTGCGACGAAAAACAACGGCAGAATGTCCTTCAATTCGCCGCTGATGTGCCTTCCATCGAAGGGGCGCATATGATGATCCCAGTGGAGAGGGTCGAGTCGTTGATGCAGGAACCGCTGGATGACGCCTTTTCCTGGGGGAAAACGGCCATGCAGAACATAGCGATGGAAGAGATATTCGACGAGCGTCCATGTCGCGCAACCCGCGGAGAAGAAAAACACAGCGGCCCAGGGATGCGCCGTCGAAAACGCGATCATTAACACCAGAATGGCGTACAGAGTGTAGAACACGGTCAGCGGGTAGAGACGATAGCGAGCCAAAGCGGCCTGACGCCGCTTGTACGTTTCGAAGGGAACTTCGACCGGACGCTGCTGCGACGCGGCTGTGAGCTGGGACATCGATTTCCTCCTACTTTCGTGACCGCGGTCCGGGAAAGCTATTCAAAGCTTCCGGTTACGCCCTGGAAGCCGTTCATGGCTTGTTTCCAAAGCCACTTCATCACGCGAGCCGCGCTGTAGCAGTACGCGACGTTGTACCCCAGCGTCGAAAAGCAATTCGGCTCGCAACCTTTTTTCATCTCCGAGAGTTGCTGGACGTCGAACTTCTGATTACCGACGGTGCCCCAGTCGTACGACGCGTTGTACAGCGGAAAACACGGAGCGAGTGTCCCGTTGGTTCGAATGATCAGCCAGTTCTGTCCGGCGCGGCATCCCCAGTGTTCGCCGACCCCGCGCATAAAGCCCTTCATGTTCTGAAGGCGAGGAATCGAATCCACCATCTTCCATCCCTGGCGCTGCTTATCGATGAGCCAGTCGAGAAGTTCGTCCACCACAGGAAAGTCTTCAGGCCGGATGTAGGTGTCGTTTTCATGCAGATGTTTGAAGTGCCCCTGCTCCATCATGGGAGCCTCATTGATATGGAACGTGATAGAGATCCCGTTTTCGTGAGCGATGGTGGCGAGTTGTTTCACGTCTTCGATGTTGGTGCGGCAGATGTTGGTGTTGAAAAAAACCGTGTAGCCGTACCGGTACTGCCGGCGCACGAGGTAGTCAAAATTCGAACGCACGTGCTCAAAGGCTTTCGGAAGCCCCGGCTTTTCCTTGATCGCATCCACGGCGAAGTTAACGGTGGCAATGCCCGCATCAGCAAGACGATCGGTAACTTCGGGCCGCAATAGTCGTGCGTTCGTCGCAAGATAGACCCAGAAGTCTTTCTTCGCAGCGTAGTAGATCACTTTGTGAACGAAGTCCGGGCGGAGCAGCGGTTCGCCCCCCGTCGGAGCGAGCACACGGCATGGCGTGGATTCCAGCCAATCGATGGCACGTCGCGCTGTATCCTCCGTCATGCCTTTGATGCGATTGTCATACGACCAGCAGTAGTGGCAGTCCAGATTGCATTTCCACTCGGTGAAGAGGTAGGCAATGATGGGCTGAAATTCACCCGGCAGGATGCGTGATTTGAAATACGGAAACATCCAGCCGCGCATGGTTTTCAGGACCTTGGAAGCAGGCCAGTGTCGCTTGCCCGTCTGGAGAACGGTCTGGTGCGCGGCGATATCCTGTTCGTCGAGATCGTGAAACAACTCCGGATATTGAGGAAACACGGCTGTAGGCAGCGTCTGCGCCTTCGTCAACGTCGGCGGGTTAGGCGAGGGTTTCTGCGAAGGCTGTTGCAGGAGCTCGTGTAAGGGCACATCGAGCCGGAACGGCTGACTGGGCAGAGTAGGAAACTGATGCAGTTCGGACATACGATCTCCTCATGTTCTTGACCCCCCGAGCTGCGTGCCGGACGGCCGAAGATACTTTGTTTCGCGCTTCACCTTTCGGGGCTTCGATGCTTGATCGAGGCCGAGCGGCACAAAAAAATTCTTAACGCCGTCGATCGCCGTTCCGAGACACGAGGCGGATTCGAAATCACTATCCGCGCGAAAATTTGTGCCCTCTTCTCGTCGTCGCACATCTAAGTGTCGAGACGGGCACCGAAACTGCCTGCGCCCTTGGCGCGGAGGGGTGATATGTCGGCTCGCCATCGGCTCAATTCACCTGCGATTTTCTTATCTCGTGCCCCGCCCGCTCGAGCGGGCAGGGTCGCAGGATTCGTCGCAGAATCGGGAGAAGCAAATCCAAATGGCGAGCTCGGCTGCTGGCAGAGTCAAAGGCCGAAGCGGTTGTGGCGTCGATCCGGACATGGACTCTCCTCGCCCGATACAGTGCATCTCGCTTTCCAGTTCGAAGGACGTGCCAGGTGAGCCTATTCGCGAACCAACGACTTCTCTATGCCACGCAAGGGCAAGCAGTTAGGGCGTACCGGATCCCGAAGTATGGGAGTCGCAGGTTATTTCCTGCCGTTCGCCACCGGCGAGTTTTCGTCACTCCCGTCAATTCTTCGTCAGTGTCTATTCCGTTAGGTGGCAGGTGTGGTGCAGCATTTTGACCAAGACGACCAAGTCTATTCCGTTCAAGCGGCGGCTCTCACTGGATTGGACTTGCGGGTCCGGCGAGACTCCCGTGAGTGGAAGCCGGAATGCACTGAAGCCCTGAGAACGCTGGTCGGAGGGATGACGACCTTCAGAAATTCCAGCGCCGGCAGGTTGAATTGATGTCCGCAAGTGCTATTCATGCAGAAGCCTTTCCCGTTCCGGTGTTTCCGGAGGGAGTCGACGTGCACTGGGAAACGGAAAATCGGATGGTATGGAATGTGAGCAGCAGAACACGCGCGAAGAACGCAAGCTGGTCTACGAGGTCAGTTGGATTCGAGAGCTGGGCGTCTGGCGGCGGTTTCCATGTTCGCAGCGGAAGGTGAAAAGCTGAAGCCACCATGCGATGCGTAGCGCGCGGATTCGCCAATACAATTCGTTGCATCGGAAGCGCCTGGCTCCTGGGGACGACGCTCCTGAGCGTTACACAGCTATCCGCACAGGAAACGACCGAGAAGCGCGGCGCCGTCAAAGGAACGGTGTCGCTGGCCAATGCATCCGAGCAAGGCGCGGTGCCCGAAGGATTGTTGCTTGAGCTGAAGCCTCTCGGCGATAGTTCAGTTTCGCTGACCGCGGAGACCGATGGGGCAGGGAACTACGAATTCCGAGACGTACCGGCCGGTGACTACCTTCTTCAACTCCAGCGAGATGGTTTTGAGCCATTCGCCGCGGCGCTTCACGTCCAGGGGGGAGCGTCCGTTGTTCAAAACATTTCGATCAAGTTGACCCGGCTCACGCAAAAAATCGAAGTGCAGGAACAGGTTGAGCCACTCTCGACTACTTCTTCCAGCGCTTCGAAGCTAACCGAAAAACAGCTCTCCGGTTTGCCGCTGGCTGAAGAGAATTTTAAGGAAGCGCTGCCCCTAACCCCCGGAGTAGTTCGCACTCCCGAAGGAAAGCTGAATTTCCGCGGCTCAGGCGAAGATCAGTCCATGCTCCAGGTGAACGACGCGAAGATGACGGACCCTGTGACGGGCTCGTTTTCAATTCCCGTTCCTCTGGATGCGGTGCAGTCGGTGCGCGTCGAGCAGACTCCCTACAGCGCCGAAAACGGTGGATTCTCCGGCGGCCTGACGTTGGTGGAAACGGTGCCCCCGCCGGAAAACTGGAAATTCGGCGTGCGCGACCTGAATGTTAGCGTGCGGGGAAAAAACGATCACGTTGTCGGCATCTCACGGGCTACGCCGCGGGTGGTCTTTGGCGGTCCGCTGCTGAAGGACAAAGTAAGCTTTTCCGAAGTGTTTGAGTACGACGTGATCCGGTGGCCGGTGCGCGGGCTGGCCTGGCCGCGCAACGAAATCAAGAAGCAGGGATTCACTTCCTACAGTACGCTCCAGGCGGTCCTTTCTCCGCGGCAGGTCATGACCGCGACATTGAATGTGTTTCCGCTGAGAACGCAATTCGCCAATATCAACGCGCTCGTCCCCCAGACCGCTTCTTCGGACTACGACCGCAAAGGCGCCTCCACAAGCCTCTCGGACGTCTACAGCCTCCCCTCAGGTGCGCTGTTCCGCATGGCCCTGACGTATACCCGTTTCGACAGCAATGCCCACGGACAAGCCATCGAAGCGATGCTGCTCACGCCTGAGGGCTGGGGAGGAAGCTTCTTCAACTCGTGGGCGCGGTCTTCCAGCCAGGTCGAAGCCACTCCCAACTTTCAGTTTCGATCGAAGCAATTCCTTGGACGGCATGAAATCCGGATTGGCGCCGATGTGAATCACCGGTCATTTCGTGGCAGCAGTAGGTCACAGGATGTCCGCCTGCTGCGTGAGGACGGCAGTCTGGCCGAGCGGATCGCGTTCGCCGGGCCAGGAGTGTTGGACGCTTCTGTAACCGATGTGGAGGAGTTCGTCGCCGACCATTGGATGCTCAACGAGCACCTCGCCGCGGACCTTGGAGGACGATTCACCAGCCAGACCGTCGGCCGCACCGGAGCCTTTGCTCCGCGCTTCGGCATCGCGTATTCTCCGGGGAGAAACCAGAAAACGATCCTCCGTGCGGGCACGGGACTGTTCTACGACCGCGTTCCGTTGCTGGCGGCAGACTTCCCTGGAAATCCCACGCGCCTGCTCAGCGAATACGACCTCAATGGTCAGGCAACCGGAAACGAAGGTGCGTTTGAGAGCGCATACGTCGCGAACGGAAACGGCGCCATCGCATCGCGAATTCGTCATTCGCCGGACACCAGCGCTCGCAGTTTTGTAAGCAGCGCGGAAGTGGACCGCGCGCTATGGAGCGGCGCAGTTCTAAAGCTGGGCTATCTTCACAGCAGCACCACTGACCTGTTCGTCGTTGACCCCGTCACCGGAGCTGACCTTCCCGGAACCGCCCGACCTGCGGGCGTGTTGGGCCTTTTCAGCACAGGGAGAGAAAACTACAGCCAAGCGGAAGCAACGCTGCGGTTCCATCCCGTCAAGCAGAGCGATCTGAGCGTTTCCTACATCTGGAGCCGCTCACGGGGAGACTTGAACACGCTCGGAGACCTCTTCATCCCGTTCGAGCAGCCGGTCATCCGTCCGAACCTCTACGGTGCCCGCTCTTCGGATGTTCCAAACCGTGTAGTTGCCTGGGGAACGTTTCGCCTTCCCTATGCGTTGATCCTTGGCCCGGTCGTCGACGTCCATACCGGGTTTCCTTACTCCAAGGTAGATGAGCGGCAAAACTATGTCGGCATTCCGAACAGCCAGCACTTCCCGACCTTCTTTTCCCTCGATTTCCAGGTCTACCGCGACTTCCGTATTCCGCTTGTACATAACAGCGGCTCGCGCAAGATCCGTCTGGGTCTCTACATGATCAATCTCACGAATCACGGCAATTTTAGTCAGGTCTATAACAACGTCACTTCGCCCCAGTTTGGCCAGTTCACCGGATTCGAACGCCAGAAGACGGCCTTTCTGCTGAGCGTGGTCAATTGAGATGGCGGTGTGAACTCCCGCTGGCGGCATAATGGAAGGAGGCAATTCTTAGCCATGAATATCTCGCGAATGACCTATGGGGCTGCCATCGGCTGGGTGATGCTATTTGCTCTCGGGCTTGCACCACGGGCCGAGGCCCATCAGAGCGCTTTCGTGGCCAGCGAAAACACAAAAGGCAATGCGGATTCCTCGCTGGGCGGCGATCCGGAGGCAGGCGAGATCGTGTCGAAAGTGCTTGCGGAAAACGAACGCCGGAAGGAGTCATTGCAGCGCTACACGGTAGTCCGCACATACGAAATCCGAACCCACGAAGGGAGAGTCGATGCCCAGACCGTCGTCCGCATGGAGTATCGCGCGCCCGATGTGAAGACGTTTGAAAAAACTTCGGAGAAGGGGTCAGGGATTGTTCGCCACATGGTTTTCGACGGCCTGATGAACAGCGAGATGGAGGCGTCGTCCGGGAAGCAGCATCACGACGCAGCGCTCACGCCCGCCAACTACCAGTTCTATTTTGTCGGGGAAGAGGATTTGGGGCCGTACCACTGTTTTGTGCTCCAGGCTGTCCCCAAACGAAAAGACAAATACCTGTTCGAAGGAACAATCTGGATCGAGAGCCACGATTTTGCGGTCGCGAAGATAGACGGCCGTCCCGCCAAAAGACCATCGTTCTGGGTCAAACGTGCTGACTTTATCCGGCAGTACCAGAAGGTGGACGGATTCTGGCTGCCTTTGCGCGACGAGACGCAAGTGGATGTGAAGTTGTATGGTAAGAGAGTCTTCACCATCGACCATGGTCAGTATGTGATCGAGAACCAGTGGGAGGACAAAGCCAAAGTCGAGTAGGGTCAACCAGCGACTCCGTTGCTGCAGCCAACAAATACGTTCACAAAAGGAGAAGGTCCATGCCATTCATAACTGTCGGCAAGGAAAATTCAGGGAAGATCGATCTCTTCTATGAAGATCACGGCACAGGCAAACCGCTCATCCTGATCCACGGTTGGCCTCTGAGCGGACGATCCTGGGAGAAGCAAGTCCCTGCTCTGCTCGACGCCGGTTACCGCGTGGTGGCCTACGACCGCAGAGGTTTCGGCGACTCCAGCAGGCCGACTTCGGGCTACGACTACGACACTCTCTCGAAAGACCTTCACGCGCTGATCACCAAGCTCAATCTGCGCGACATCACGTTGGTCGGGTTTTCGATGGGTGGTGGCGAGGTGGCCCGCTATCTGGGAAACCACGGGTCAGCCCGAGTGAAGCGGGCAGTTTTCATCGCAGCGATCCCTCCGTTCTTGCTCAAGACACCAGAGAATCCAGAGGGTGTGGACGGCGGAGTATTCGAAGGAATCAAGAAAGCCCTCGGCGAGGATCGCCCGGCGTTCCTGTCTCAGTTCCTCGAGAATTTCTATAACGCGGACATTTTTCGCGGCAAACAGATCAGCGAGCAAGTGATACAGCTCAGTTGGAACATTGCCGCCGGCGCGTCCCCCACAGGCACCCTGGCCTGTGTTTCGGCGTGGTTGGAGGACTTCCGCAAGGACCTCAAGGGTATTGACGTGCCTACGCTGGTCATTCATGGCGACGCCGACCGGATTCTTCCGCTTTCCGCCACAGGAAGGCGCACCCCCGAGTTCGTCAAGAATAGCCAACTCGTGGTTGTCCCGGGCGGCCCGCACGGCCTGACCTGGACCCACGCGGACGCAGTGAACCGAGCTCTCCTGGAATTTCTCGCCCAGGAAAAACCAGCGCGCAAGGCCGCACGAGCAGGTAAGTAGCCCACTCCCGCGCCAGGTATGCGTTGGGCTCCTAGCGGATGGCCAGAGACTTATCGAGCCGGCCGTCCGAGGCTCCGGCAAGATCGACATCCCCGTCACAACCGGCTTGGACAACAACAGCTCGGTACGCGAAGAACTACCGTTTCCGCATTTTGTCTCCTGTTGCGTGAGCAAAGGAGGAATCAAGATATTGACGCGAGACCTGGCCATCCAGCTGGCCCCGAGCAAGATCACCATCAACGCAATTGCGCCCGGAGCGATCGAGACTTCCATACTCGCAGAACTCTTGAACGATCCAGCGAAACTGAATGAACTGCTGGAAAAATATTCGCTCGGCAGGCTCGGGAAACCCGAAGACGTGGCGGGTATCGCCAGCTTCCGTGCTTCAGAGGATTCCGATTACTTCACGAGGGCCACGATCTTTGTCGACGGCGGCTTGTTGTGGAACTACCAGGAACAATGGACAATCAGGTCACAGTGAAAAAAAAGAAACGAGGTTGAAGATGACGCTGACAAATGGACAGATGGCCAAGCCAATCAAGATGGTGATCGCGGATGTGGATGGAACGCTCGTCACGCAGGAGAAGGTGCTGACGAATCGGGCGGTCGAAGCGGTCTTGCGACTGCATGACGCTGGGATTCAATTCAGCGTCACCAGCGGGCGGCCTCCGCGCGGCATGGCCATGCTGATCGAGCCGCTGAAGCTGGTCCAGCCTCTGGCGGCGTTCAATGGCGGAGTCTTGATTCAGCCCGATCTTCTGACCGTTGTTGATCAGAATTTTCTGCCCGAGGGAGTGCCGGAGCAGGTCATCGAGGCCATCGAGAAGCACGCTCTGGATGTGTGGATTTACACGGCCACCGATTGGTTCGTGCGCGATATAAACGCGGCGCACGTAGCCCGCGAACAGTGGACCGTGAAGTTTCCGCCCAAGGTGGTCAAGACGTTCGACGGGCTGCTCGGCCGCGTCGCAAAAATTGTCGGCGTAAGTGACGACCTCGAAGGCGTAGCGAAATGCGAAAAGGACGTTCAGCAAGCCGGCGGCACGCACATTTCGGCGGCCAGGTCGCAGCCATACTATCTCGACGTGACCCATCCGCGGGCTAACAAGGGCGAAGTGGTGCTCGCGATCTCGAAGCTGCTCAACATTCCGGCCGAAGAGATGGCAACTGTCGGCGACATGCCGAATGACGTTCTGATGTTCAAGAAGAGCGGGGTGAGCATTGCCATGGGAAACGCAAGCCGCGAAGTTCAAGCATCGGCTACGTATGTCACTTCCAGCAATGAAGAAGAAGGATTCGCCAAAGCAATGGAGGAGTTCGTCCTAAACGCGCGTTCCGCGAAAGCCTGAAGCAATCGGCCCATGGAGAATGCGGTGAGCCTCTTCGCGAGTCAAAGAAAGATGCACCGCCTGTGGCATCTGAAATGTACGCCCTGGGTCGCCGTCGCGGTGATATCGTCCGCCGCCCAACAAGCTTTTCCGCCAGCTCCGCAAGCGGATGATCTGCAGAAGCAACTTGCACAGCTGTGTGTTGGCCGAGTGACCTGGCAGGCTCACTAGTTCAGTGTACGGGTTTTCCAGTCGGGCAAAGCGGAGGAGGCAGATGGCGGGGAATGGGGCGGAACGGACAGCTTGGGCTGGATGGCCGGTTTTGGTTCATTCCGCGCGGACGGCCTTGGCGGCTGTAGCTTCGCTGCTGACAGCGCGATTATTCCGTCTGCAGGAGGCTTACTGGGCGCCGATTACAACGCTTGTAATCGCGCAGTCATCCCTGGGCGCGGCGCTCACTGTGTCTTGGCAGCGCTTCGTCGGGACGGCACTTGGAGCCGCAGTTGGCGCAATTGTCGCGAAGTATTTCAGTCCCCAGGTACTCGTGTTCGGCGCTAGCGTGTTCATTCTAGGACTACTTTGCACGGCGGCGCACGCGGACAGAAGCGCGTACAGGTTCGGGGGTATTACGCTGGCGATAGTGCTATTGATCCCGCGCGCGGGTCCTCCATGGCAGATCGCCTTTCATCGGTTCGTCGAAGTGTCGATTGGCATTGCAGTGGCGCTGATCTTGACGGTGGTGTGGCCGGAGAAGGAAATCACACCATCGGCGAAAAGGTGAATTCTCTGGCGGCGGTGATCGGGTAGCACCCAATCTGTATCGCTCCCGGGTTCCTTTGCGCCTCGAGGTGAGTGCGTGCGGCATGGACGACCACAATCAGAGCGGCACATCTCAGGTATCTGTCTGTACCGCAGTCGACGATCCCCACAGGGACAGAACGCTTCTTGCATGGGTTCGGTAGCCGCCTTCCGTATATTCCAGATTTAGCGCATCTTGCTGGGCCCGGACGAATCGGGCGCAACGCCTGCGTGTGCTAAAATTACGTCGGAAGAGAAAACATGCATGCATCTGGAAAAACTTCGTGGTGTTTCTGGGTCGCGAGCGCAATGCTGTTGTTGATTGCGCCGGGCAGCGCGGGTGCTCAATTGCGCGCGGCGTCCTCCGAGCAGTCGGCCCCTAATGCGGGCAGGGATCATCTCCTGCTGCTTTATAACACGCACACCGCTGAGCGGATTGAGATAATTTATCGTCATGATGACCAGTACATTCCGGGCGCGCTCGCCAAGCTCGACTATTTCCTCCGCGATCATCGGACCGGCGATGTTCGCCATTTCGATCCCCGCCTATACGATATCCTCTCCGATCTCACATCGTCGATTGGCCATCCTGGTGGCGAGATTGACATTGTTTGCGGCTACCGCACTCCGTCGACGAACGAATCTCTTCGCGCTCACACCACCGGAGTTGCCAAGAACAGCCTGCACATTCAAGCGGAAGCCATCGATCTGCGCATGCCGAGCATCGATACGCTGAAGCTGCGCAAGGCCGCTCTCGCTCTGCAACGCGGCGGCGTGGGCTACTACCCTCACTCTGATTTCATTCACGTCGACGTCGGCCGCGTCCGACAGTGGTGCTTCGACTGCCCCGCTGCCCTCACCGTCGGCGATTAAGATGGTGTTTCGCCGCCCTGCCGGCCTCCCGACCGGCGATTAGCTCGGATAGGGGTAACCTTTCTCAAGAACTTTCTGGAGTGCGGCGTCGTGCCCGTAGATGTCGTCGTAAAAGTGAACGATGCCGTCCTCAGTCACGATCACGGTGGCATAGAGGATCAGTACCGGAATCGGATGCGCAAGATTCACTTGCTGCGTTGTGGCTCCGTTCATGGCCGCATGGACGCGATCCAGGTCCCAGCCCGGGTTGTTGCGCAACACCCATACAGCCAAATCGGCGGGCTTTTCCAGCCGAATGCACCCGTGGCTGAAATCCCGCCGGGACTTGCTGAAGAGTGTCTGCTCGGGCGTATCGTGAAAGTATATGTTGTAGTTATTCGGAAAGATGAATTTGACGAGTCCGAGGGAGTTCTTGGGACCGGGCGTTTGCCGGATGAAAAGCTTGTCTGCGCGGAGCTGCTCGAGCACCTCGCTCGTCACTGGTCCCGACGTGACGACCTCCTGGCGGCTGTTCACCACCTCAAATCCCTTCTTCGCCAGGTAGTCGGGATCGCGAGCAATATGCGGCAGGAATTCAGCTTTTGCAATGGAATAAGGAACGCTCCAGTAAGGCCGGAATACGACATATTCCATGGTGTCGCTAAATACCGGCGTAGTGTGGCCGTAGGCCTTGCCCACAACCACGTTCATCTGCAAAGTGATTTTGAAGTTTTGGTCATAGGCGCGCAGGTGAAACTCCGGGATGTTCGCGACCACGGGCGACTTCTCATAAGCAGGGGGCAGCCATCGCCAGCGTTCGAGGGTCAGTTGCATCTGCCGCATGCGGCTGGTGAGCGGTACGTTCAGGTCGGCCAAGGTTTCGGCAGTGATTCGTCCATCCGGGTCCCGGCCAAGCCGGACCTGAAAGTGCTTGACCGCGCTCACAAGGGGATCCTGATAGACCGTTCCATCGGAAGAAACATTCGCGTCGGCAGGAAGGTCGCCCACCAGTCTGAGCAATTGAATCAACTGAGGGATGCCCGCATAGGAGTCGCCAGGCGCAATGGTTTTTTGTATTGCGGGAAGTGGTCTGGCGTCGTATTCCCTCCGAAGCTCCAAGTAAGTGTGCAGGGCTTGGATCATACGCCGGTAACCCGGGTAAGGAGGTTCTACTTGCGCCAGGACGCCAGCAACATCCGAAGCGTCCACAACATGCCCCTTCACGAATTCGGGCAAATCGTATTTCTTGGCCTCGACGTCCAAACCAAAGTCAAAATGCTTCGGATTCACCTTGCCGATATGAAGGTCCGAAATATACCTCATCACGCAAACGGTTAGCGCGGCATCGAATCGCACCGCATCTGCTTCAGATGGCTGGAGCGTTGCCGGTGCAAGTTTCGCCAGCCGGTCGCGCCATCGCGGCCCGTCGTAGTCCTCAGCGGACAGTCCCTTCTGTTCCGCCTCCAAGAGAAGCGCGATTACTTGCTGCGCCTGCCCGGTTGGTTGCATACCCCTGACCCACACCAGGGAATACCCGTACGCGTCGTAAAACTTCTGCACATGCTTTCCGTAATCGCTAAAATCGGGCCAGCGCAGGTCAGAGAGATTTGCCGCCTGAAGGATGGCTCGCAATGAAGCTTGGCCCTCAGGACTAAGCGGTTGAGGCGCCGCGGCGAGCTTTGCTGATGTTTCAGATTGCGTGAATACACCTCTGGTCGAGCCGCTGCCCGGACCAAAGAATAGAGCAATCGTGACGGTGGGCAGCAGGAACAACAGGCTCTTCGAAGTCCGTGATTGCTTCACTGGATTCCTCCGTTTTTCCTTCCCCGAGATAAATCTTGTCCGTGCAAAATGCCAAACAGACTCCGTTGCGCGTTCTATCCCCGATAACCTCTTTTTTCGTCGTTCTCGTGGGAGTCATTCCCGGCTTCATCCTTCAGATTGATCGAATCCGGAAATAGATACGCGCTTTCTTGTTTAAGTTCTGAAAATAACCACAATGAGTAGAAGCACGCCCGGGAGCGCGCCGGCCGATGAATGGCCGAAAGGACTCTCCGTTTCCAGCCCTGTCACTTGGGAGTCCAGGAAGCCCGGCAAATCTGCGGAGTTCCCCGCGGACGCGCTCTCCGCAGCAAGCCAGGAACGGCCAAAGACATCTTATCGACCATTTCCTGAATGGCACAAGTTGGTATCCAAAGGAACGGAACGATTTCGTCGATTGCAGGCGCCCAAATAGCATGCTGGACGCATACTGTAAGAGGTACGGGCTGCTGGACCCGCTTGTTAACTCCACCGGCTCACAAGACGACAAAGCCTTGTCAGAACTCGAGAGCATGGTTGACCACTTTGGTTGGCTTGCAACTCCCGGTTAGGTTTCTGGATTTCCGAGCCTTTGGTAAAGGCGGAGGAAGCAGAAGGAGGATAGGATGATCAGGAGCCGAATTGCCTTTGTTTTCTTGCTCCTTTGCGGTCTCGTAGCGCTCAGGTCAGTGTCAGGTCAACAGACGGCCCCGTCCCGCTCAGGTTGGATCAGTGATGAGAGTTGCGGAGCCCAGCACACGAAGCCGGGCCGCGCGGATTGTGTGCAGAAATGCTGGCGTGGGGGTGCTTCGGTGGGGCATCCCGAATGGAAACCGCAGCGGGCCGTCTTTGTGGCTGACGATGATCAAGGAATCTGGATTGTCGACAACCCGCAGGCCGTTAGGAACTTCCCTGCTGCGCACGTGCTGCTGGCGGGCAAATTCGATCCGGCAAAGAAGACCGTTCACGTAGACAAGGTCGCACCCGCTGAGCAGTAGGGTTGAGTATGCTGGTTCGAGCGTGCGGACGAGGGGTTTCCATTGTGCTTGCCTAGCCCGAGCTAGTGAGCTTCAAAAAAAGGCAAAACCAGGACGCCGACTCTCTCCTCGTTGAGGGAAGGCAATACGGCTGCTTCGCGATAAACGCGAGCGGGCAGTCGGACCTGCGTAGTAGGAGAACCCGCGAACTAGCGCCGCGATTGCAGCCAAGGCGGCAAGCTTCGAGAGATCACGCGAATTTTTGTGCCAAGTTTCGCGGGACAATTTGTTATCCTGCGTCGCGTGAAACATCCATTTCTGATCGATACCGATACAGCTTCCGATGATGCCGTCGCGTTGATCATGGCGCTGCGCTCTCCCCAAATTCAGGTTCTGGCCATCACCACCGTTGCGGGAAACGTGGATGTCCATCAAGCCAGCCGTAATGCGATCTATACGGCGGAGCTTTGCGACTCGAAAGTGCCGGTGTTTCAAGGCGCGGAACAACCACTGAAGCGCGCGCATGTAAGCGCGGCTTGGTTTCACGGACGAGATGGTTTAGGCGATCACGGCTACCCGCCGCCACGCCGCGCTCCGGAAAGACAGAGCGCTCCTGATGCCATCATCGACACGATTGAATCTCACCCGGGCCTGGTAATGGTCACGCTAGGCCCGCTTACGAATGTTGCGCTCGCCCTGCAAAAGCAGCCGGGAATCGCCGCGAGAGTGAGCCGCTGCGTGGTCATGGGCGGCGCGCCCTGCTGCGAGGGCAACGTCACTCCGGCGGCCGAGTACAACATCTGGTGCGATCCGGAAGCGGCGCGCATCGTGGTGAGAAGCGGCCTTCCCATCGAACTTGTTGGCTGGCACCTATGCCGAGGCGAAGCAGTACTGAATCCAGCCGAGATCCAGCAAGTTCTAAGTTTCGGCACACGCGTCGCCAAGTTTGCCATCGAGTGCAACAGCCGCGCGCAGGAGGCTTTCCTCGAACAGGCTGGCGAACACGGGATATCTCTGCCAGACCCTGTGGCCATGGCCGTCGCGTTGGATGCGTCTATTGTCACTTCGCAATCGGCGCATTTCGTGGACGTCGAAACGCAGAGCGAACTCACCCGCGGCATGACGGTGGTTGACCGCCTAAACGTCGCGGGGGACCAACGCAACCGCGATGTCTGGGCCTCAAGTCTCGCCGCAGGACACAAAGCGAAGGTCTTCTGGACCATCGACAACGCCCGCTGGAAACAAGCTCTCTACGCCACGCTGAGGTAGGGCTCGAACGGATGATGCCCTGCGAAGTTCTTTGCACCTCGTGAGAACCAGCTCGATCTTGAGTCCCATACTCGCCAAACAAGGATCACGGGCAACGAGTGTGATGCAACGCAAAGGCAAGCGAACCTATTGTAACTCCTGGAGTCGCGTAACCGGGCAATTGGAAATGAGTCGGCAAGAACAACGGCGGTGCACCGGACAGCGGTCCTCGACAAAACGATAACTGGCGTGGCGGTGGTAGTCGATGCCGCGCTTTTTCTTCAGCTCTTGGATGATCGGTTCCGTCCGACACTCGTCCGATACTTGGTTCAGTTCGAGGAATCGGGGACCATCTCGGCGTGCACAATCAAGCGCTGTGGGGCGGTGCCAGGGAAATCAAACGGGTAACAGGTAACCAACGTTAGCGTTGGCAGTTGCGTATCATTTAAGACCTCGATGGCATTGGGAAGAACAACGCGAAGAGAAACAACTCGATATTTGAACGTGCCGGCCGCGGTGGTCAACCGAATCTCGTCTCCCACCTTGATCCTTCGCAAGGAACGAAAGTAAGTATCCCGATGGCCCGCAAGGCCGACGTTGCCGGAGGGACCGGGGAGGGCAGTGCCCGGGATGTGTCCCACCGACAGCCGGAGGATACGTGCATCGGAACCTTCGAGCACCCTTGTCGCCAGACCAACAGCGGGAATCTCGAGCATTCCCACCGCACTTGTCTCGCCTGGCCGGTCTACGCTCGTGGCCCGTGGCTGATCGGTGGTGCGTGCCGAACTGCTTCCCGCGAATAACAACACGGCAATCGTCGCCGCGCTCAGGATGCTCTTCTTGCTTCGAGGAGTAGAGTTCATATCCCCTTCATTTCGGCTCCAGATCGGCCGAGAAAACAGCGCTCCGCCCCCGTATGCACCGATTCGGAAACCGCGGAGAGGGGGGCATGGGTCGCGGCTGAGGACACATTAGCCTGTCCCGAATTATCGTACTACTGGTCACTGGGACAGAATGAGGATGGCAGTACATCGGGGCGGTGAGACTGTACCACGACGGGGTCGCCCTGGCCCACTAGGCGAGAGCCAGATTCAGATTCTCGATTGCTTCGTCGATCTCCGCAGGATTCTTGTAGCCGACTGTAACGCAATCGACACCGGCGTTCCTGAACGCGAATCTCATTGCCGCCTTGCGGTCCTCGCGGTTGAACGTACCCTCTCCCGCAAGCTTCATGCTGATTACGCCCATTCCTACTTTGCGTACCTGCTGGACCTGGTTCACAACTTCGGTGACGTTGCCCAATCCGTCGGTGTTGTAATCCTCGGCGTCCATTCTGATGCCCTTGTGATTCACCCGGATCATGGCGATATCGAGCCACTTGTTTCCTGGGACTTGCCGCAACGCCGGAAGCCCGTGAACCGACGCGCCGTGACTCACAATAGCCTTCTTCGACTGAGCCTCCAGAATTGCATCCTGCCACCTGCTCGTGTCTGCGGGCCAGCTCGCGGTATGTTGCCAGTGCAACAGCATGACGTCGAAGTATTCGGTATTCGCGAGTTTGCGCAGTTCGTCGAATTTCTCTTGTGGATTCACGCCTTGCCGGGTGGTCACTTTCGACATGAGGCGATAGCTATCGCGTGGAATGCCCTTTAGTGCCACACCGAGCATCCTGTGCATCTCGCCGTAAGACTCGGCAGTTTCGTAGAAGCGAATGCCGCGGTCGTAGGCGAAGCGAACCAGCCTCGTAAACCCGTCTTGCCCCAAGTCGCGCTGTACCTGGCCGCTGAAGCTGCCTGTGCCAAACGCGAGCCGCGTCACCTGCACTCCAGATCTTCCCAGCGTTACCCAATCTGTCGCGGTCTGGCGCGCCGCGCTCAGCGGGCTTCCGGTGACGGCCAGGGCGCCGGCGGCGAGCCCGGTTTTCAGGAATTCACGTCTGGTGTAGTGAGACACGGATGCACCTCGAATCGGGCGAATTATAGTGCGGGTGTAATGGAGCGAAGACGCCGTTTCGGTGGGGGGCGCCTGGGTGTCCAAATACCATGACGAGACAATCGTATTACAAAAATCGAATACCGGGTATACCGAACTGTTCCGAAGATCAACAGATAGGGTGGTCCAGAAAGAATCGCGCCTCCACGCAAATCATCAACTCGTGACCTGGTTAGACGATGCCAGTGCCGATGGTTAGCAGTCTCGGTCAAGGTGAACAGGGGCCGTGATTCCGGTCTGTAGAAACGGCATCCTGGGGCATGAAAGACGGAATTCTGGGCGGACGACCCGACGTCCGGAATTGCTGATCGGCATTTCTCCGATAAGCGCATTCAATCGCGCATTGGGTTTACACAATTCGCAGGCTCTGATTTCGGGGAGGCACAGCGGCGCTCCGCGGTATGGAAACGAATGAAAAGCAGTCAGAGTGTTTCATTCTTCGCGCAAAGCGGTGAGAGGATCCACGCGTGTCGCGCGCTGTGCCGGAATGTAGCAAGCGAATAGAGCAACGCCTGCAAGAATCGCCGCAACAGAGAGGAAGGTAATTGGATCGGCCGGCCCGACCTCGAAGAGCATGGACCGGAACACTCGCGTCATGCTCGCAGCTCCGAGGAGACCTGAAGCCAATCCGATTACAACGATCCGCATGCCTTCTCCCAACGCCATGCGCAGAATATCCCGGCGCTGGGCGCCGAGAGCCATTCGGATTCCGACTTCATTCGTGCGCTGGCTGAAGGCATACGACATCACGCCGTAGATGCCTATGGCGGCAAGCAACAGCGCCACTCCTGCAAAAACACCCAGAAGCTCAAGAGCAAAGCGCCGGTCAGCCACGGATCTGGCGATGATTTGATCCATGGAGCTGATGCTGTGCACCGGAACATTGGGATCCACGCTTTCCACCTCGTGTCGAACGGCCTCGCCGAGATGTTCCACGTCGCCCCTGCTGCGGAGAAAAACCACTGCGTTGACTGGCGCGAACTGCCCCAAGGCAACATAAATATGAGGCACGCTGGGAGCCTCAAAACCGTCCGACTTGATATCGCCAACGACGCCGACAATCGTGACCCCTTCCACACCTCGTCCAAATCCAAACTTAACCTGTTGTCCGAGCGGATCCTCATCCGGCCAATAACGCCGTGCGAGAATCTGGTCAATCACTGCAACCGCTCGGGTCTTATTCGTATCGGACTCTGTGAAATTTCGTCCGGTAATCAAGGGAACTTCCATCGTGCGAAAATATTTCGTGTCGACCACGGCAATGTCCGCAATCGGACCGCGCTCCAATTCGGCTGCACGCCCTTGAATCGAAAAGGGGGAGTAGTTTCTCCCAGAGTTCATGGGCAGAGTGTCGTTGCCAGAAATCGCAACCTGTTCGAGGCCGGGCAGCGCAGACACGCGGCGAAAGACCTCAAGAAGAAAAGCGGCGCGCTTTTCTTCGAGGCTGTAAGGATCAGTGGCCGGATTGTTGGATATGGGAATCCAGATTTGTACCGTGGTCAGATGGTCGGGATTGAATCCAGGACGCACTTCGAGCACCCGCCAGAAACTTCTAAGTAGAAGCCCCGCGCCTGCCAGCAAGACAATCGATAGCGCTACTTCCGCAATCACAAGAATTCGCGAAAGCCGCGTATGGCGTCTGCCGGCTCCCGAACCGCGGCCACCTTCCCTCAGGTTCTCGAGCTGGTTAGGATTCGCAGCTTGAAGTGCCGGCGCCAGCCCGAAGAGGATGCCCGTGAGTATCGAGATTAGAAAAGTGAAAAAAAGGACGCTGGCGCTGACGTCCACCTCGTTGAGCCGCGGAATATCCGCGGGAGCGAGGCCTATGATCGCTTTCTTCAAGAAGAGAACGGTAGCCAGGGCGACTACGCCGGAAACGAGTGACAAGAGCGCGCTCTCGGTCAACAGTTGACGCACCAGGCGTGCGCGACTGGCGCCTATAGTCAAGCGAATCGCAATCTCGCGGCGCCGTCCGGAAGAGCGCGCCAGAAGAAGATTGGCAATATTCGCGCACGCGATCAGCAGGACAAATCCCACCGCGCCAAGAAGGATGAACAACTCCGTTCGCTGCGGGCCCACTAGGTCTTCCTTTACCGGAACGAGCCGTACTGTCCATGCAGCGGCAGCGGCGTACTCGGTGGGATACTGCTGGCTGAGTTGCGATATATAGGCATCGAGCTGCCCTTGCGCCTGTCGAACGGTTAGGGCGGGCTTCAAGCGCCCGATTGCGCCCGGAAGCATTCTCAATGACCTTACAGCTGGAACCGGAAACGGAAGAGCATTGAAGCCTGCTGCGAGCCAGACTTCCACGTCGGTATCTAGCGTCCGGCCCGGATGACGAAAGCCTGGAGGCATCACTCCCACAATTGTGTACAGGTCACTATCGAGCCGTATTTTCCGCCCGATGATGTTCGGGTCCGAACCGAAATTGCGGCGCCAAAAGCCGTCGCTGATAACGACCGACTCCAGGAATCCCGGGACGGCATCCTGGCGTGTGTAAACGCGGCCAAGTTCTGGCTTCGCTCCCAGTAAGGCGAAGTAATCGGGACTCGTGACGAGACTCTCGGCACGGACCGTTCGATCTCCACCGCCTATTGCCGAACTACTCGGCCCCACAGCTGAGAGGCCCTGAAATACGCCCGAGCGCTCTTGTAAATCCCAAAGTTCCGGGGCAGACATACCTACATCCTGTTCGTTCGGGCCACGAAGGTCGTCGAAGACACGCACGAGTTGCTCAGGGTGCGGGAAGGGCAACGGGCGAAGCAGAACGGCATAGACCACGCTGAAAGTGGCGACGTTGGCACCAATCCCCAGTACAAGAGTCAGCAGCGCGACAATCGTAAACCCGGGGCTCTTAAGCAGCATGCGGAGCGAGTAGCGCAGGTCTTGGACGAAAGACAACACGAGTCCCCCTAGCGCGTGCCCCCGTCATGCGGCAGACGCGATTGTGCCTTTCGCCTTTTGGACGAGGCGAGCAGCGACATCGTTAGCAGGGAACTGCAGTGCAACTCCTGTAAGTACTGCGGCCTTATCGACGGACGACTTCCATGGCCTTGCAAAACCCCTGAGAAGTGAACAAAATTTAGGCGGGAGGTGCCGTTGAAAGTAGATTCACAGATTCGCTGGGGCCGCGTTGTGGTAGCGGCCGTATTATCCGAGGCGGTGGTTGTGGCCGTTCTGATCGTCACTACGACCGCGTATCGCTTCTTGATCGCACCAGGCAGGACAGGGGCAGAATACGAAGCGTTCGGCGAACTCGCCGGGTATTATGTCGCTCCCGCCGCTGCTGGTCTGGCTACTTTTTTCGGTGCACTGTGGGTCGGCCGCAAGTTAACTTCGGCTTTCCTTGCGAATGGTACTCTTGTCGGTGCCACCGCAGTGGTTTTGACCGGTGGCCTTATATTCGTTGTCAAGCCCGAGGATCGGTTCATGTATGGCGTTTCTTTTGTCCTCAGAATCCTGGGAGGATACATCGGCGGCGCGGTAGCGCAACGAATGTCCAGCCGACGGACCGCGTCTTTATCCACTTTGGGAGAGTCTGGTTAGGAGTTCACATAATCCGCGGCGTCAAGTCTGGCAGTTTCCCGTGGCTGATAAGGACCAGGCGCTCGCCCAAGCTCCAGGTGAATATATGGCAACGGTATTCGCAAAGCTGAATCTTAAAGACCATAAACAGATTGTGGTCCTCGACTCACCGAGCAGTTTCGAAAGCGAACTCGCAGCACTGGAAGGTGTCGAAGTCATTCGCGATCTGAAGAAAGCGAAACAGGTAACGTTTTCCCTGGCGTTCGTGACTGCGCCGGAACAGATCGATGCCCTGGCACCCAAGCTTGCCCATAAGGCGGAAGGCGACGCCGTCGTATGGTTTGCCTATCCTAAAGGGACCTCGAAGAGATACAAGTCGCTGATCGACAGGGACAACGGCTGGAATGTGCTTGGCCATGAAGGTTTTGAGCCTGTTCGGCTCGTGGCGATTGATGAGGATTGGTCGGCCAAGCGCTTCCGGCGCGCCAGCTTCATCAAGAACATGACACGCCCCAAGAATTATCGACTGACTGAGCGCGGCAAGGCGCAGCGAGCCAAGACTCCGCACGCGAGTCCGCGAGATTAAGGCGAAAAAATCGGCTCTCACGAACGCTACTCCGACAATCAATGACTTCGTCATCACGCAAAACCAGGTCTCCGTTTCTGTCAGAAGGCCTTGTTATCTGGAACGGTCACTCTACGCAAATTGCCGAGCAATCTGAAACTCCTGGTTCGTCCCCAGCCTCATGGGGAGCCCGGAAGGGTATTCGAAGTGGGCTGTAGCGGAGGACCTTTTCAGTTTTAGGGCGAGGAAAAACCGGCTCTGAGCAGGAATTCGTAGCGACCCGCATTTTAGGCTGCTTTCTGAAGAACGATGAATTCGGTCTTGGTGACTGCCATGCGCTGAGCCTTGAGCAGCAGGTAGCCGAGGTTCTTGTATCCGCGGCCCCTTCTAAGTAGGGATTTGATGTTGCCGTTGATGGCTTCCACCACTCCGAAGCGTACTTTGGTGCGGCAGTAGTTCAAGATCCCGTCCAGGTGATCCGCCAACATATGGGCAAGTTTTTGAAAGGGTGCCAACCGTTGCCAGCGCAGTTGATCGATCCAACTCTGCAAATAGCGCACCATGGCCCCTTCATAGCGGTAGGTCCACAACCGTTCCAGACTTTCCTTCAGAAGGTAGGCTTTCATTACCCGCCGGTTGAGGGCGAACAGCTGGTTTAACTGTCGGCGCTTTTGGGTGTCCAGATTCATCCAGCGCGTCAACAGCAGCCAGCGTTTGCCCTTCACTACACCGCGCATGCCCCCACCTTTGCGAAAGAACTCCGCTCGGCGCACTTCGTCGATGGCTTTGTTGGCGTGCTGCAGAATGTGGAATTTGTCGTACACGATGCGGCAGTTCGGAGCCCATTGTTCGATACTGTTGGTGAACGGCCGCCACATATCCACGCAAGCCGCCGCAATGCGCTTCCTCTGGCTTTCCTTCAGTTGGGTTCGAAAAAACTCATCCAGCGTTTCTTGCTTGCGATCCTGTCCGAACCATAAAGGCTCGCCGGTCTCCAAGTTGCTGACCACAGTGATGAACTTCATTTGCTTGCCGAAGTAGATTTCGTCAACCCCCATCTGCTCTAAGCGATCCTTGCGGCGTGTCGCATTCCATCGCTGGAGATAGCGCAGGTCGATCGCTCGCACCGTGCTGGCAGCCAGTCCGAACTGTCTGGCCACCTGGCGTACGGAGGCGCTTTCGCACGCCAAACCCACTGCATCTTCAAAGTCTTTGCTGAAGGGCGCTTTGCTCGGTAGTTGCAGTACTTTCTCGACCCTTACCCCGCAATCGGGACAGCACACCCGGTACAGCTCGATGATCACCGTGGTTTGATACTTCCTCCACGGCAAGTCGCGCACCTCGCGCTGGTAATAGTCATGCGCTTCGGTAAACTTCTTTCCACATCCCGAACAGATCAGTTTGCGGTTGCCCCGTTTTCGCCGCACCCATAACCGCAGGGTCATAGTGGTTTCATCAATCTCGTGTCGAAACACTCGATAGCCTGGCCAATTCAAGATTTTCGTGAATTCGTTGTCTCGCATTCCGCGAGTCTAGCCGAACTGCCCCCTCTACGGAAACCCGCTCTCCTATTGGGTCCCTACGAATTCCTGCTCAGAGCCGAAAAACCAAATCTACATGCCGAACATGGAGTTGACTCCGGCGCGCGGAACCTCGGCAGAAGGCTCTCGACGTTCAAGCGCGGGAACAGAAGCTGTAGGCTGATCCGTGGCGGGCGTCGGAGCCGCAGCACTGGGAACCGCAACGCTCGGGGTAGCAGTGGTTGGTTGGGCAGCAAGCTGTCGGAGATAGGCGAGATCGCGAGGCTCTTCGGTGCCCGGCTGAACGGCGGGAAATGACACATTCATTTGATGCTCCATTGCGGTGGCGATACGGTGCAGCTGCCAAATGAGCTTTTCGAGCTCTTTCGAACGCCCAAGGTTCAAGTTGCGGTCCCACAGAAAGCGGATGGACAACACCACGAGAATAGGCAGGCCGATGGCCAGTGTGCCGAGTACGATGCTAAAGAGCAGCGAGTCGAGGGGTGTGAGGGATTGAGTCAATGGTAGCCTCCAAATGCAGGATTCTGGAGGCAGGATACAGCAGCGCGGCAGCGCTGACAAACGAATCGATCTCGGGGGCAAGCGTGATGCCTCTCCTGCACTCGAATGGTGGCGTGACAGCTTTCAACCGGCATTGTCGTATCACTTGCAACTGTGCCCCTTGGTGGCAAGACTGCCAGTAACAAGACACTCGGCGCGAAGAGGGAAGAAGGAAGAGGGAAGAAGGAAGAGGGAAGAGGGAAGAGGGAAGAGTTACCGTATGCCTATCTCTGGCTTCGTGCTTACTCGATACCAGCGCCAAGTCCGTTACCGGACATCTTCTTGTTCTCCGCGCCTGAATGGGCGATCCAATTACAGGTTGGTGGTGATCCATCGGGCGACCGCCTTCAAACCAGCCTGCACTAGGTCGCTCGAGCGAGTGTCCTCCCACCACTCGGTATCGTCCCTTTTAAATAAGGCTGATGTTCTCTCGGTTGCCAGGGCGAGGTTCAAGGGTAGCGTCGGATCCACCGGCCGAGGCTCGGCAGCTTCCTTGAGTTGCGCCAGCATCTGTTGCTGCTGCTTCATGTCGAGCATCGAAATGGGGGAATGGCAGTAGGGACAAGCCGAGTTGGTCTGCAGGTCGATGGCGGCCCCACAGTTCGAGCAATTCACACTCTGCACGTTCTGTTTCAACTGCTGGAGCTCTTGAGGCGAGAGCGCATGGATGAAATTCTTCTCTTTCAGAAAGTCGAAGAACCCGATGAAGCGCCCGTGTCCACTTTCACATCCCCAATAGTTGAAGCGCATGTTTCGGACCAGATCGTGCGCCAGGGACAGCCGGCCTCCGCATCGCGGACACCGGAGCACTTCCGACAAGGTTGGCTTGACCGTTGACGAGTGTTCACCGATAAACTTCATCAGCTTGAGCGTGGAGCCGGGAGAGAGCTGAAGGCTTTTGTGCTGATCGAACCAGAACGCCTGGCAACCTGTGCACACATCGATGGTGACCTGGGCGCCCAAGCGTCCGTCCAGCGTCCAGTCGGTCATCTCCTTTCCGCAATTGGAGCACGTCATGGACGACGATTTTAGATGATTGCTTGAATGAATGCCAACGTGCAGGAAAATCCGAAAGCGCTGTTTCAGAAGCCAGACTTGGACGGAGTGATTTGGAACTTCGAATTTGGTACGACCCTGCAGTACGGAGTGGACAGCAAGTCTCTTATCTTGGCCCGTCTCGTCATCGACGCGGGCGGTAGACCACAGCCTCCAAGGTGTCATAGCCTAGACCGAGTCAACGCGGTCTAAGAACTGATAACGCATGCGCCTCTATTCCGGCACCACAAAATCCCTTATCGAAGACTCAACTTACAACCGCATTGCCACGAAATTGAAAGATGCCTTCTTCCTTGAATTTCGGCACCAGCCAGCAGTCGCTGAGGTGAATTCCTGGAACAATTCCCTCCGCGCCATCTCACAAGTTTTTCAAACAGCAAGCTTGCTCGATCATGGGGTTTTGCTGGAACTTCAACTCCCACTCACCTCCAAGCGGCTTGACTGCCTTGTGACCGGGTACGACCGCAAGAAAGCGCCTAACGCAGTCATTATCGAGCTAAAGCAGTGGAGCGGATGCCAAGGCGCATCTGGAAAGAACGAAGTGGCCACTTTTGTCGGCGGCAATATCCGGGATGTGCTTCATCCTTCGGTCCAAGTAGGCCAGTACATGACGTACCTTACCGACTGCCATACTGCGTTTCAGGGCCAGGGCGGAATCAGCGCGCATGCCTGTTCGTATCTGCACAACTACAGCCCGATAGAGGACGATCCTCTTTTCTTACCGCAGTTTGCAGAGCAGATTGGGCGGTCTCCGGTCTTCACCGCCGATCACGTGCCGCGTCTCACGGCGTTTCTAGACGAACGAATCCATGGTGCCGATAGCGGTGAGGTTTCGGCGAAAGTAGAGCAGAGCAAGTATCGCCCCAGCAAGAAACTGCTCGACCATGTCGCCAAACTGATCAAGGGCAAACCGGAATACGTGCTACTCGACGAGCAGCTAGTGGTTTATGACAAGGTTGTGGAGGCTGCGAAGAATGGTGCCAAAGGAAGGAAAAAGGCTGCCATTATCGTGCGAGGCGGCCCTGGCACAGGGAAATCGGTCATCGCCATGAACTTGCTCGGTGATCTCTCAGGGATGGGCCTGAACGCGCACTACGTCACTGGTTCTCGTGCGTTCACCTCCACGATTCGGGAAATCGTAGGCACCCGTGGGGCTGCGCAAGTGCGCTACTTCAACAGCTATATGGGCGCGGAGGCGAATGTGATTGATGTCATGATCGCCGACGAGGCTCACCGAATTCGAGAGACTAGCAACAACCGATTCACGCCAAAGGTAAAGCAAAGCAAACTCTCGCAAATCCACGAATTGTTAAAGGCAAGTCGCACATCTGTGTTTTTCATTGATGACAACCAGATCGTAAGACCAGGCGAGATCGGCTCTACCGGCTACATTAAGACTGAAGCTGAAAAACTCCGCTGCGACGTTTGTGAATTTGAATTGGAAGCCCAGTTCCGCTGCGCTGGTTCAGATGCGTTTGTCAGTTGGGTGAACAATACCCTCGGAATTCAGCGCACACCACATGTGATGTGGAATCAAGCCGACGAGTTCGACTTTAGAATCATGCCCACTCCCCAAGCCCTGGAGGACGCAATCAGGAAAAGGCTGGAAGAAAAATCCACAGCGCGGTTGGCAGCGGGCTTTTGTTGGCCGTGGTCCAAGCCCCGGTCTAACGGGACACTCGTGGATGACGTAGTCATCGGCGATTACGTCCGACCATGGAACGCCAAATCCGGCTCAGGCAGCCTCGCACCAGGCATCCCCAAAGAGAGCCTCTGGGCGTACGACTCGGGTGGCGTGAATCAAATTGGTTGTGTTTACACGGCGCAGGGATTCGAATTCGATTATGTGGGCGTCATCTTCGGGCCTGACCTCGTCTACGTACCCGAGGCGGCAGATTGGAAGGGAGACAAGACGAAGTCCTTTGACACTGTCGTGAAGAGGTCCGGCGACCGATTCACGCAAATGGTAAAAAATACTTATCGCGTTCTTCTGACGCGGGGCATGAAAGGCTGCTACGTCCACTTCATAGACAAGAACACGGAGAACTTCTTTCGAAGTCGCGTGGAACACGCTGGAAAAGTGTAATGCCTTATGGGACTTACTGGTTCGGCTACGAACCGTGCGACATAATGCTTATCTGCGCTTCCGGAAGGTCTCACACGCTCACGAAGAAACGTAAAGTAGCTTCTGGAGTTTCTTCCTCGCGGCGGGCTTAAGGCTGGCTACATAGCCGCGGAGTTCATAGGGGTTGAAGATCTCCCACACAGCCGCTTGAAAGCGTGGGAGCTCTGCAGCGAAATCGGGGTCTTGATCTGCTGCCTTGGCAAAATTCAACAACTTCTCGCCGATCAGATAGTCGAGCGCGTTCTCGACGCCGAACCGTTCGCGAATCGCGCGCGTGGCTGCGCACTGCTCTTCCCAGATCTTGTGAAATTCCATGTTAAACTCCAGGGGGTAACTATATCGCTGGGCGCCCGACTTCAGCAAGATCAAGTCACAATCTGTATTCGCCGGACGGGTACGTCGTTTTTGTTGAATCAGGCACCATTTGGGGGTATATACCTCTCTCAAAGGCGGTTGTTGTGCCCAAATTGGAATTTCGAATTTCGGGCCTGGCCAAGGAAGAGCTAGACAACTCGCGCGACCAGGGCAACTCCGAGTCACTAGTTAACAATAACGTCTCGGCGCCGTCTGTTCACTCGCTCTATCGTTTTCCGGAGGCTCCGAATGCATCGCCGCGTGCTAACTCTGCTCGCCGTCCTGCTGGCGCTGGGCATCTCCACTCTCGCGCTATGTGAGTCCGCGTTCTCGCAGGAGCATCCCGCTCCTGCCAAAGCAAAATCCGCTACGCTCATGACCGGCTACGGCAATTGGCATCACCCCGTCTCCACCAAGAACGCGCAGGCGCAGGCATTTTTCGATCAGGGCCTGCGGCTCATCTACGCCTTCAATCACAGCGAAGCCATGCGCTCCTTCCAGCGTGCTGCCGAACTCGATCCCAATCTGGCCATGGCGTACTGGGGCATCGCCGAAGCAGTGGGTCCCAATTACAACGATCCCGCAAGCCAAGATCGTTTCGTGCAAGCCCACGCGGCCATCGAGAAGGCGCAGACGCTCGCCGCCGATGCCTCCGAGAGCGATAAAGCCTACATCGCCGCGCTGGCCCAGCGCTTTCCCGGCGATCCCGAATCCGATTTGCACGCCTCCGCGGAACAGTATCGCGACGCGATGCACGAGGTGATGAAGGGCTTCCCCGATGATCTCGACGCCGCCACGCTGTTCGCCGAGGCCGGAATGAACCTGCATCCCTGGGGGCTCTGGCGCCCAGACGGCACGCCGGAAGAGGGCACGGAGGAAATTGTCGCCACGCTCGAATCGGTGATTCGCCGCGAGCCCAATCATCTCGGCGCGGTTCACTATTACATTCATTCCGTCGAGGCATCTTCTTCACCGGAACGCGCTTTGGCCGGCGCGAATCGTCTGGCGGAACTCGCCCCGGCTGCGGGACACATCGTGCACATGCCCGCGCATATCTATATCCGCACCGGCGATTATGAAGCCGCGCTGAAAACCAACCAGAAAGCCGCCCTCGCTGATCAGGCATACATCAAGGCCGGCGCACCCGAAGGCATCTATTCCATGATGTATTACAGCCACAATCTGCATTTCATTGCCATGGCCGCGGCTATGAATGGCAATTATCCCGAGTCTCGGCGCGGGGCGCAGATGCTCGCGGCCAACGTGGGTCCGCACGTGAAAGACATGCCGTCACTCGAGGGCTTCATGACCGTGCCGCTGGCCGTCGAAGTGCGCTTTCACAAGTGGAACGAAATTCTGAAAGCGCCGCCGCCCAACCCGGCCATGCGCACCACTACAATGTTCTGGCATTTTGCCCGCGGCCTGGCCCTTGCCGGGACGGGAAAACTGGACGAAGCCGAAGCCGAGCACGAGATTGTTGCGGAAGCGGAAGAGAAAACGCCGCCGGATGCGATCTTCCAGATGCCCATCAACAACAAGACCAAGGACATCCTGAAAATCGCAGAAAATGTGCTGGGAGCAAAAATTGCGCTCGAGAAAAACGATATGGACGCCGCGGTGAACCAGTTGCACGCCGCCGTCGCCGTTCAGGATTCGCTGAAGTACGACGAGCCGCAAGACTGGTTCTATCCGGTGCGCGAATCTCTCGGCGCGGTGCTGCTGAAAATCGGTGACCATGCCGGGGCCGAGGAAGTCTTCCGCGCGGACCTCGAGCGCAATCCCCGCAACCCGCGCTCGCTCTTCGGCCTCGAGCAGGCCCTAAAGGCTCAGCAGAGGACTTACGACGCAGGCTTCGTCCGCAAACAGTTTGACGCCAACTGGAAGGGCCCTACGCGGCCGACCGTCGACGATCTCGTCTAACCCTTCGACCAACCGTGTGTCGCCTTCGCCGTGCGTGCCGTTCATTTCAAACACAGGCTATTTCGGTGGATTCCGCCAAATGTTGGATCCCGGCCCGGCGAGACCAAGACGTCGCAACGAAGCGTTGACCGAATACCGTCGCCGCATTCGCTCGACGATCCCTCTCTGGTTCGGGCGTCTCAGGCAGGGATAAGCACGAGGAATTTCAGAGAACACAAGTCAGAAACACACTGCGGACAAGCGCTTTCTTCATCGAAATGAGTATGGCCCGGAACGCAAACAACGTTTGCTCTTCAAGCAAGCGCGTCACTGCGAAAACAGTCCGAACAGGAGATACGTCAACTGCCTAAGAAACGCCGTGCACATCCATATGGATTTCAACTTTCCGAGTCCGGACTTGACCGATACGCGTTCTTGATTCACTTTGGACGGCGCGGCTCACAACAAAGCATTACAGTTTTAGGTTATGCACTTCCTGTCCTTCCTTGACAATTCAAAACGCGACTTTCTATATGCAATCCGCAGTCTGCGCAAGGACCGGAGGCTTGTGGGGGCGGCGGTGCTTGCTCTGGCCTTGGGAATTGGGGCGAGCACCGTCGTTTTTAGCGTTTTTTACAATTTGTTGTTCAATGCGCTGGCGGCGAAGGATGCGAAGTTGCTGGTGGTGCCGGTCGTGGAAGACCTGCAAAAGCCAGGTTATGCGGGCTACGACTCCCAGTTGTGGATCAACTGGGCCGACCTGAAATATTTGCGGGAACACAATCAACTTTTTGAGAACTTGGTGGGATCGCACAGCGGGATTGCGGCGGTGCAGTACGGCGCGCGAATGTACCAGCTTGAGAATGGCCACGTGTCGCCAGATGCTTTCGATTTCTACGGAGTAGCGCCGGTCCTCGGGCGCGGGATTGTTGGGGAAGACGGAAAGCCGGAAGCCCCACCAGTTTTTGTGATGAGTTATCGAACGTGGAAAAGCGAGTTTGGCGGAGAGACAGGGATTATCGGGCAGAGTTTTGTGATCGAGGGCGAGCCGACGACGCTGATCGGCGTGATGCCGGAGCGGTTTCATGGATTCGGGGCGACACAGGAATTCTGGGTGCCGGTGGGCGAGCAGCAGAGGTCGCCGGAGGCCGAAAAGAGAATGCACGTCAACGTGCTGGCGCGCGTGAAGCGGGGCGTCACGTTTGCCGCAGCATCTGCGGAGATGGATGTGCTGGTGAAACGGCTGGCCGCGATGCATCCAGACAGCGACGACTACCCCAAGAAGTTCACTGCGAGAGTGGTGGCAGCCAATGAGTATTTGATGGGCCCTTCCGGGGCCGCCACCGTTTTCAATTCCAATATTGATTTGAAGAGTATTCTGTACGATTTGCTGGCGGCGGTGCTGGCGCTGCTGTTGATTGCGTGCAGCAACGTGGCGAACCTGCTGCTGGCGCGAACGACCGCGCGGGAAAAGGAGATGGCGGTGCGCTCCGCTCTGGGCGCTTCACGTTGGCAGATCGCCAGGCAGCTGTTGATGGAGAGTTTGGTTCTGGCGTTGTGCGCGTGCGCGGCAGGATGCGCTGTGGCATGGGTGGCCATGAAGGCGGTGGACGCAACGATTCATCAAAAGGCCTGGGCCCACATGAGCGGAGAGGCCGTGGTTGGGGTGAATGGGCCGGTTCTGCTTTTTGCAGCGGGAATTACGTTGTTGACGGCCGTGGTTTGCGGATTGGTTCCGGCGTTGCGGGCGACCAGGCGCGATTTGCAGCCGCAACTCGTGGGGAGTGCCAAAGGAGCGGGGGGCGGGCTGCAGCACGGGAAAGTCCGGGCAGCGCTGGTGATCGGGCAGGTGGCGCTTTCCATTGTGTTGCTCATTGAAGCGGGGTTGATGACGCGCAGCCTGTACAAGCTCACGCACATCGATCTGGGATTCAACGCGAAGAATATCCTGGTGGCCGCATTCGCGCCGAGCCGAAACAGCGATCAGCTGCCCGACCGGGCGCTGATGGTTTCGCCGGAGGGGCATGCACGGTTCCAGCGAGCGGTCGAGAAGATCCGACAAGTGCCGGGAGTTGCGAGCGTTGCGGTGAGCAATACGATTCCGGGGTACGGTCCGTCGGGAGGTCCGAGAGTCGGGGTGCCCGGCGAGACGCGAGACGTGGAAGCAGGAATGGACGAATGCGACGAGAACTGCCTCTACACGCTGGAGATGCGGCTGATCGCCGGCAGATGGCTTTCGCGCGCGGAGGTTCAAACGAGACAGCTTGCGGCGGTCGTCAATGAGCGCTTAGCGCACGCACTGTTTGGAGGATCGAGTCCTGTTGGGAAGCAACTGGAGGTCAAAGGCTTCAAGAGTAAGTTCAATCATTCAAGCGCGAATCTGCCGGAAAACGCGGTCTTCGAAATTGTTGGAGTGGTGGGCGATACGAAGAATGCCGGGCCGCAGGCGCCGGTGTTTCCGATGGCGTTCATCCCGCCGATGATTACGGGAGATTTCATCCTGCAGGTGAGAACGAAGGTCGAGCCCGGATCAATGATGCACGCAGTGCAGGAGGCGGTGTGGTCGGTGGACCGCGGCGAAGTGTTTTGGGTGCTCGGTCCACTAGCAGAGTCTCTCGAGCAGCACACCTATGCGACGCCGGAGTTTGGCGTGAGCTTGTCGGGGCCGCTGGCGGGGATTGCATTGCTGCTGGTGGTGATTGGCGTGTTTAGCGTGATGGCGTACACGGTGTCGTTGCAGACGCAGGAGATTGGAGTTCGGATGGCGTTGGGAGCACAGCAGCGGGAGATTTTGCAGATGGTGCTGAGGAAAGGACTCGCGCTGCTTGTAGCGGGGATTTTTGTTGGATTGTTTGCGAGTTATGCGCTAACGCGATTCCTGGCGAGCCAGATTTGGGGAGTTTCGGCGACGGATCCGTGGACGTTTGGGGCAGTGGTAGCGCTGGTGGTTGGCGTGGGGTTGGCGGCGTGTTTTTTGCCAGCGCGAGCGGCTACGCGGGTAGATCCGCTCGTCGCGCTGCGGTATGAATAAAGGAAGTCAGCCAGCTGAGTCCTTAGGTTCCTCATGGAAGGCACAAATGGACCGCGGTCCCTAAGAGTGGCTCGACGAAAAATCGATGACTTGTAGCCATCTCGACGAGGTTCAACGAATTTCCACTGAGCTGCAAACATTAAGATGCCCGGATCGATATTCATCGAAACTCGCAGGTTCGCTGCTGGGCACAGAGTGAGCAGAATAGGGTGTGATGAATTTTGGAATTCGCAACCGCATCCGAATTGTAAGGAATACGATCTATTCGAGATCGGGCGGAGTCACCTTGGCAATCCAGGCGTCGTAGTCGGAAGTGAATCCCGCTTTTTGCTGAAGGGCATGAACTTGGCGCTCCACCTCCGCCATCTGGTCGTGTGAAAGCTGTGGGATCACTTCAATGTGCTTCCCAATCGTGTCCATGGCACTGGCGACTTGCTGTTCAGCACTGCCGGCAGCGCCGGCGTTTCCATCGTCGCCCTTCATGCAATCCACCACGCGCTTGGTCACCTTCTGGCTGTGCACCAGCGACACACGGATGTTCCCCTGTCCGGTGACGACGTTTCCGACCCCGAATACGCGGTCCATGGCGGTGTACCGCGGTACATCCTGGCCAGCGAATGTGTAGTATTCCCCGTTCATGTTGATTCCCGAAAGTTTCTCGGGCACCGAGCCGATCGAAGAAACGACCAGCGGCGCGCGGAGTTCGTGTTCCGAGCCGGGGACCGGTTCAGCTTTGCGGCCCTCGATTTTCGTTTCAACCACCTTCAGCCCTGCGAGCCGTCCATTTTGCACGATGATCCCGGTGGTCAGCCTGCGATCCTGGAGGCGAAACAGGTATTTGTCGCGCGCCAGGCGCAGCATTTTCTGCCGAACCTGTTCCGTCTTGGCGATCTGCTCGGACGTCGCGTTGTCGGGTGGTTGCGCCAGCGGCATGTCCTGTTCGCGGCGGCGATAAATCAAGAGGCAACCCTTTACGCCCAATTCTTCCGGCTTGATGCCGTGCGCTTTGCATACCTCCGGAATACCTTTTTCCAACTCATGCATGCTGGTCTGAATGCCGCGAGCCCTTAAAGCACGTTCGTAGTTTTCGAGCTGGAGCACCTTGACCACGTCAATGGACGCCAGCCCGCCGCCCACCACCACGGCTTCGTCGGGCGTTTCATAACGCGGTCCGAGATAGTCCTTTTCGTTCTTGTGGTTGTACCAGTAGATAAAGGGATTTTGGTAAACCAGGCCTTTGCCGACGTACTGCTCTGCTTCCGGCACGCCCAATTCTCGGTCGCGCCACGCGCCATTGGCGAAAATCACCGCCGAAAAGCCCCATTCGAAAAGCTGGGGGAGACTAAAATCTCGGCCTAGCTTGGTAGAGGGGATGAAATACACATTTGGCTTCTTCATGCGCGCGTCGATTCGGGCGTATTCCTGTTTGCGCTGCTCGACGTGCCAACGCGGCAGACCGTCTTCGATCTTGCCATACGGTCGCGCGTTCTGCTCGAACACGGCGACTCGAATTCCGTGATCCGCCAGAATCTCCGCCGCCACCGAACCTGAAATCGCACCGCCAATTACCGCCACGAAATGATGCCTTGGATTCGCCATGTATCCGTCACCCCGCGCGTCGGAGCGCGATTGTACAACGCTTATGCCGAAATCGGCATAATGCGTTGACATGCTTGACATGCTGACTCCCCGACTATGCCGAATGTAGCGTAGTGGTTCTCCTGTCCCTCCGCTTGGCGCTATGTTCCTTGCCGACATATTGAATTCGGCATAATCCGGCTACCTTTTCCGAATTGGCTGCGAAGCCAGTAAGGAGGAGATCGTGCTCGAAAGTTCTCTCCGAAATTTTAGTAGCATCGAAACACCTTCCCCGGCCCATTCGTTGCTCACACGACTGTTCAATGTGAACTAAGACTGCCGCGCGGGCTCGAGGTTATAACAGGCTGAAGGCCCTTTTCATGGCGACGGAGGCGCTCGTGCAAGCCTGGTCGAGCGATTTCGCACGCAGGGCGGCGTTGAAGGGCTCGGGCTGGATGGGGCCGTCATAATCGATCTGGACCAGCGAACCCAGGAAGTTCTTCACCGGAATGACGCCCGTGGCGGCAGGTAGCTCGCGGTGGTCATCCCGGTACTCGTCCAGCGACAGGCCGATGGGGGCATCGTTCAGGTCCACGGTCAGCACATCCGAGCCGCGCAGCGTCAACAGGTCCTTGTCCGTCTCTTCCGCGTTGAACCAGTGCCAGCTATCGAGCTGAATGCCAAGGTTGTTCGTACCGATAGCTACGATCAGCTCCTTCATCTCGCTCATGGTGTGTATGAAGGGATGTCGCTGGCTCCGCAAAAGAGTGCGCGGCGCAACATACTCCAAGCCGAGCTTCTGGCCGTGGTCGGCGAGAATCTGCGCGCACTGGCGCAAGCGGCCGGCGTGCTGGCGGAAGTTCTGAGGGTATGTGAGGTCGTTACTGCAAGGGAGAACCCAGGTGCTGACGCGCCACACGCCGGCGCGCTGCAGGATGTCAGCCATGGCCGGGAGGCTTTTCAGTCCGTCGTTAAATCTCGCCTCATCCTTGCGAAACTCCACCGGCAGACCCGCAGCGCCGAATCTGAGATTCTTCGCCGACAGGTCGTCAAGGAGACGCTTGAGCCCATCATCGCCCAATGTAGCGAAGTAGTTCGGATCAGGATCCAGGCCTTCGAAACTGTGCTTGACGGTGAGTTCGAGTGACTCCGGGAAACTGGCCTGGAAACCAAGGCGTCCGAGGCTCAGAATCGCATAGAACTTACGCCGTGGCATCTCAGCGGGCGCGGCAGCGCCAGCGAGTATGCCTGGGGTTGGCAGAGCTGCGACGCTTGCCACGGCTCCGACGAACAGGAGCTGGCGTCGAGTGAGCTCGTTGTTCATAGTCGGCTCCAGGCCGTGCAGTGTAGCACCTGTGACGTCGGCGGGTCGTGGGGTACTGCCTCGCCGCTGGAACAATTCTGACAGATAGTACTGCCCGGCCTTGGTGGGACAGTTCTATTCTGACGACGCCAAAAAGTCTTCGGGACATGGCCGCCATTGCTGGAACCTATCGGTAATAGCTCGGGCTTCTCAATGCTGAACAGAACGGAAGAGTCGCTGTGTAAACGCAGCTAGCTTTTTGGTTGACTTGGCCTTGTCCTTCTATGACCCGTACTCATAACAGCCTATGGCTTGAAGCTGCCCCGATACGAACGACGAAAGTAGTTTCCAGAACTCTCTCCGGGAGGGTGCCGCTGGGTGCGAACTGCACTTCTAGGTCCGTTTCCCTCACGCATTCGCAGATGTGGCCTCCTTTGACGTGATTTCATACTTGAAGTTATCGGGATCGAGGCTGTCGAGTCGGCCGTCGGTTGTTTCCGCCTGCGGATACATGAAGAAGCCGACTGGCGCGCCGTTTGACCCGGGCAGAGCGACCTCGTGCGCGAAGTTGTAGGCCATCCAGTTCATCTCCCAGGACCCGAATAGCCGCGCGCGGGCATTCTTCACCATGTTGTCGTCCATGGAGCGATTTCCAGGTGGTTCCTCGAGTACGACCTTGCGCACGTCTGCGGGATCAACAGGCACCCAGCCGTAATCATCAAGATAGACCTCAGCGCGGCAGTGCTGCGCTTTCGTCACGTTCTCTGACGAAGCACCGAGGCTTTTGTACCCCATTTCGGACTTGGCCACGCGGATCCCATAAACGTCGCGCGCTGGAAGGCCGGCCGCGCGCGCCAGCCCAACGTAAAGCGCGTTGAGATCCGCACATTTCCCGCCCAGATCTCTGGACTCCAGCATGAAGCGAATGTCGCCGACGCCGCAGCCACGGGTTTGCGGATTCCGATAGGTGTTATCAACGATCCACTCGAAGATCGCACGCGCCTTCTCAACATCCTTCTTCGTGCCCTTCGTGATTTCGCTTGCTGTCGCTTTCACGATGCCGTCGGTCGGCAGCAGCTTTGTGGGCCGCAAGAAATGCTCCAATGCGGCGCGGCTCTCTTTGGGCGCCGCGCCCTGCGCGGAGAGGTCGACCGCACAATCCTTCGTGGCGATCCGGCTTGTCACTGTGAGGATCGGCCTTACGCCGGCCGGAAATTCCGCGGCGATGATTCCGAGCGCGTCGGTCTTGCTCTCGACCATCCTCGCGGTACCCCCCTCGCAGTTGAAGGTATTCGCGAGCGTCTTCTGGAAGGGGGTTTCACTAAGGAGTGCTGCCGGCACCCATACGCGGGTCGCGCCGGAGGTTTTCAGGACTTCGACGCGTGTCGTCACCTGAAACGTGCGCCACCGGTCAACCGTTGTGGCCTGTGAAAACAAACGCCCTGCCTTCGCGAGCGCGAGGCTTACTGACACATTGCCCCCTAATTGCAGAAAATCGCGACGGTTCATGGTCAGTACCTCTGGACAAGAATTCTTTGACTTTTCTGTTGACGGATAACGTTACACCCGACTCTGTCCGCATACAATAGTGGAGGCAGGGTCAGGGTCTTGGAACACAGCGGCTTGCACGCACAATAAAATCCCAAATCCGAAAGCGGATGCCTCCCTTCCTCACTAGATCCTTTCCATGAGGCAGATCTCTCTCCACGGCCCGCAGCAACTGCCGTATCCAAAAGACGCAACGCCCAATGTCCAGAACCAGTTCAAAACGCCAGACGGGTAGAGCGAAATTGTCTGGCAAAGGCATGACAGGGCGAGGCGGCAAATGACGAGGCCCTTCGCAACGAGCAGAGACTTGAAGGACATCATCAATGAATTTGGCAAAAACCAGATGCATGCGCACGGAATAACTAAGTTACGGCCAGCTCAGCCACAGAAAGCTTTGCCTCAAGGGCAGCAGGTCTCGCCGATTTACCCTGGCTGTGACGGCCATGCGTTTGTCACCCCATTCGTCAATTCCGCTTGATGATAAAAACCGTCTTATCGTCAATACGATCTTGCTCGCCAATCTGTCGCAGGCGATCGTCTCGTTTGAGCGCGTAGTCGAGCAATGCATTGCAGATGTCTTTTGCCGGCAGCCGGCAGTGGTCCCGCATGACGCTTTCAAGTGACCGTCGTTCTTCCTTATCGCTGCCGTCGTAAACCCCGTCGGTGTAAAGGAACAGAATGTCCCCAGGACTCATCAGCGTTAGCTCCGCCACATCCGAGGAGTTCGCCCGCCTCTGCCGAGATTCCAAGGAGAAGTACCTGTTGCGATCCGGATGATCTTCCGCGATCTGCAAGCCGAGGGGCAGAAATTGCACAATCCCGCTTTTGCCAATGTCCATGAACTTGCCATATTCGGCAGAGAAGACCAGCGGTGGTGGATGTCCAAAATTCACGAATCGAAAATGGCCATAAGGGCGTACTTCACCGTAAAGCATGGTGGCAATTTCCTGGGCGCTCTCTTTCTCGCTTCTGCCGAGAGCATTGCGAGCGGTGACTGACAGGGCCAATCGCAAGTTGATCCTCTCGAACAACTCCGCAGTCGTTTTTCCCCGGTGATCGAGTTCGGAAAGCATAAGGGCATGGAACGTGTCGTGAACTGTGGATGCGATTTTCGCTGAGATGATTCCGTGTCCTTGAGCGTCCACTACCAGGACGCCCGCCGTACTGTAAAGCTCATGCAGATCTTCGGCGACCCGCACCTGCTCCGAACTTCGTGCGGCTCTATATTCGATTTCCGTCTCAGGTTTATAGCCCGGCCTCGATTTCAACCATTCGACGTGGTCGTCCACTGAATTGCGTGGCGGCGCACCTGCCGGAGGCGACTGGAGGTACTCCGTAGATCGCCTCAGTGCCCGCTGGATGCGTGCATCGATGTCGTAACGTTGCTGAAAGTTTATGTATTCAAAGAGGTCGCCGCCGACCGATCCCACGGGAATAGAGTTGCCGCACATCTCGATTCCTTGCACATGAGGAATCGCTCCTTCCACCGGCATCAGCCGCTTGCGCAGATATTCATCGATACTCGGGGCGTTGTAAGTTTCTGCCATAAGAGAATTCTAAAGCGTTGTCCGCCTTAAGGTATCCGGGACCGCTTTGGTATCAACGACGGCCGCTTCGGCCTGTTCGCGCCGCCGGAAAGGGAACTGCCCGCCGGAAGTCTCATCCCCTTCCCGGCACTCGACAGTACGGAACGCGTGAACAACATGATTCCTCCCAGCGACCAGCGAACCGTTTCGAACGCACTTGCTGTCTCATCAATTTCCGAAGCCAGCCCAGCCCCAAGCGCGATTCTCCTCCGGCCAATGCCGCACCGCGCATCCAAGCACCCACCGCGCAAGACGCGCCGCCACCGAATGCTCCTGTGCGGACATGTCTACACCTTATGCTCGGCCGGCTTCCAGAAGCGCCGCTGCTGCGCCGCGCCAATTTCCGCCCGCGCCCACTCCCGCGCCGTTCCGAAAAGCCGGTAAAGATGCCGCGGCGGACGGCCGGGCGTTTTCGACTCTTTCCAGCGCGTTTCGAGCCAGCGCAATTTCTCCAGCCGCTTCAAAATCGGATAAAGCGTCCCGGAAGGGATGCTGGTGTTCTGGCTCAGCGAATACCCGTGCTGCCATTGTCCTGGCCGGGCGAGCAGAGCATCCAGCACCGCCAATGTTTGCCGAGAGAGCCGAATGCGCAGTCCCATTCTCTAACTCTACATAGATAGATATAACCAGTCAAGCTCCACTTCTTGCCGCGCTTTCCTTTCTCTAACTCCGCGGCGCACGTCGAGAATTGGTGGAGTGCAACAAGACTGGTTTCCCAGAAGCCCGTTCAAGCCTGCGACGGGCAGTTGTCTGGCTAAACCGTTTGAACGTCCAATCGCAAACGCTGAGAAAAGCGGAATTGTCGCTATCACTCTACTTGGTCACGGCCATCCGGCGGCGAAACGCCGAAGCGAAGCGGGCATTCGAACTCGACCCGCTCTCCCCCATGATCAATACTTGGTTGGGGTTTCGGTACTACGACGCCCGCCAATACGGCGAAGCCATTGCGCAAGGGCGTAAAATATTGGAGTTCGACCCAAGCTTCGCGCCCGCCCATCTCTTGCTCGGCCAGGCATAGGTGCAGGAAGGGTTGCACGCTCAGTCAATCTCGGAGTTGCAGAGCGCAACTAGCCTTTCTGGGCCCAGTCCGATTTATATGGCTCAAGTGGGTGTTGCCTATGCGGCGGCCGGCAAGAACGCAGAAGCTCTGAGCGTCATTGACCAACTGCAGAAGGTCGCCAGGAACAGTTATGTTTCGTCGTATGACTTGGCTCAGATCTACGCTGCCCTGGGTGACAAACAGCACGCAATGAAGTCGCTTCAATCTGCCTATGACGAGCGCGCGGTTTGGATGGAATACCTTAAGGTGGATCCAGTTCTGGGCTCTCTGCGCTCCCAACCGCACTTCCAAGATCTAGTGCGCCAAATGGGCCTCTAGTATTCCCGAATTTTCAACAAATCAAAGAATGGGCAGAGATTTCCCAAGGGCAATGGAGGCTTGATTCAGCGGTTTTCAACCTATTCCACCCTCGCCAGTCCAACGTTTTCGGCGTAAGAAGCTCCTTTAGCAGATCTGTTCCTCGCAGACTTGTAACTTTCTGCCGCTCGCCGCGTCCAATCGCAGCGGTCCCATGGCCGGAATCCTGACGCTCACTTAATGGAATCATCGAGGCCAAGAAATCTGCGGAGTGGGGGAACGTGATAGACGACGAAAACCGCGAATGGACCGATAGTCCAAAGCACCAAAAGTCCCAAACTCAACAAGACCGCGATCTCGTGCACACTACTTTGATGCTCAAAACGCACACGCGATGGATTTTTTTCACATGGGCCAGCTTTCTACTGCAACCGCCAAGCAATTCGAAACGTTTAACGGCTAAGCCCGGGTTGCACCGCAACTGAATGGTGTTGCATCGAAGGTTATGATGCGCATCCTCCTTTTAGATTTCGGAGCTGCCTCGCTCGAGGCCGTTCAGAAGGCCTTAGCCGGCCAAGGCTATGAGCTTGCCGTCGAGAGCGGGTTGACTGCCGAAGAAGTCCTCGCACTATCGCCCGAAGTCTTGGTAACCGAAGCGACACCTTCTGACCTCAGCTGCTGTGGACTGATCGCGCAGCTCAAAACCCGCCCGGAGACGGATTCGACTCTCAAAGTCGTGATGATTGTCCATGGAGGTGCTCTCGAACGAGCCCGGGCCCTGGACCTTGGCACGGACGACGTCATTTCATTTCCGTTCGACGCCGTGGAGTTCGCGGCAAGAATTCGAACTCAGTTCCGGGAGCGTCGGCCTGAAGAAGAACTTAAGACCATGCTTAAGTATGCCGCACAAAGAGAGCGCTACGCAGATATTGCCGTGGAATCGCTGAGCGGACGTGCCGTAGGCAAACGCCGGTACTGGTTGATCCCGGCTCTCTTTGGGCTGAGCACCCTGACTGTTCTCGCGGCAGTATTCATAGTCATTTCAACACATGCCAGCCGGAAAGCTACGCTACAACTGCGAGCAGAAATCGCGCGGTTGAATACCGGCATGCAGCCGCAAGAGGACTTGCTGCTTCGGGCCGAGCAGGCGCGGAATTCCATCGGCGCCAGCTCGCGCTCGGCCTCCTCGGTACGCAATTCTCTGAAGGTGCAATCCGAAGATCTCCGTAAGAAAGCTGCCACCGCGGATGGCGCGGATGCTGATGCCCTGAAGAAGCAACTTCTCGACACACAGAATCGCCTCGGCCAGTTAGAAAGGGAAGGCAGGGTCGCGGAGACCATTGTCCAGAAGTACGGACCAAGCGTCTGTCTGCTGCACATCGTGGTGGGATTTGTGGACAAAGAGTCGGGCCAGCCGCTCCAAGTTGCGGCAGACGCCAACGGCAAGCCCATCGTCGACGATAAAGGAATGGCGCAGCTCGACATGGGTGGCAGAGGTCCTCGTCTGCAGATCGACATTTTCGGCACCGGTTTTCTTGCCAGGCCAGACGGAACGATCCTTACGAATCATCACGTTGTGGAGCCTTGGTGGAATGACGATGAGTTGAAGCAGCTTCTAGACCACGGCGTCGATCCTCGTGTTTTGTCGTACGAAGCCTACTTTCCCGGAAAGTCTGCGGCTTTCCGGGCAAAGCTTGATCGAATTTCATCGGAGGCGGATGTCGCGACGTTGAGACTGGAAACTCCACCGCCGTCCAATGCGGAACTGCTCGAGCTGGATGATCGAAGGGAAGCCAGCGTCACCGGTGAGCCTGTTGTCCTCATGGGTTATCCCACAGGTGTGGAAGGAATTCTCGCGAGGGCGAATTCGGACGTGGTGCAGAAAATTGCAAGTGGGGCGCAAGACGTCAGCCAGGTCATGTCACGGATGGCCTCACAGAAGCTCATCCGACCGACCACAACGCAAGGACATATCGGCGACGTCCTCAAAGACAAGATAGTGTATGACGCGGCGACTACGTCCGGGGGTTCAGGTGGACCACTCTTTAATAGAGACGGTAAAGTGATTGGCATAAATTTCGCGGTGCTTAATGGCTTTGGGGGCTCGAATCTTGCGGTTCCGGCCAAATACGCAACCGACTTGCTTAAGTAACTAAGAGGCGAGGTCTGCCGACGTGAAGTTGTCCCTGGCCAGGCAACTTGCCTGCTGGCTGATGGTAAGTCGCCTGAAACAGTCAATGCTTGCGGCTGCAAGGCTACATCGAGCATCATTTGGATCGCAGGTTTTCACCACTAACAGTGGCGCTTTGCGCAGATCATGAGCACAGAAGCGGAACTTCATCGCCAAAACGAGCGGCTTGACCTGCTCCTGAATCTAACGAGCCGAATCACGTCGAATCTCGATCTTCGGGAACTGCTGCGCACGACTTCGGCGAACATTCGAGATGTTGTGCAAGCCGATGCCGCGGGTGTTGCGTTTTTCGATGAGGGATCGAATAAGAGCCGGATTTATGCGGTCGATTTTCCCGACGCGAAAGGATTCGGTACGGAAGAGCTTGTGGTCACGCCAGGCAACGCCCTCAAACGAGCTTGGAGAAGCTGTAAAGCGGTAACCGTAAACACAAATGATCGTGAGGAACTCGGGCCTGAGATTTACGACTTCGTGATTGCAGAGGGTCTGGACACCCACTGCCTAATACCACTCGTGAGCCACAGTAGACCAGTCGGTCTCCTCATACTCGCACGCAAGGGACGGAATTTATTTACGTCCGAGGACGTCGATTTCCTCACCCGGGCGTCAGGTCAGATAGCAATCGCAATTGAAAACGCTCGGGCGTTCCGAGAGGTGTCCGGATTGGGCGATCGGTTGCAGTTGCTCCTGAATCTGACGACCCGTATCACATCCAGCCTCGACCTGCGGGAGGTCTTGCGCGCGATTGCCGCGAATATACGCGAAGTGGTGCACGCTGATGCCGTAACCATTTCGGTGCCCGACCCCACGTCGGGAAAATTCAGGGTATTTGCAGTGGATTTTCCTCAGGGCAAGGGGGTCATCAAGGAAGAGTTGCTCCTACCGCTAAGCTCCGAAGCTAAGAGAGCGATGGATACCTTGAAACCGATAGTCTTTGACCCGCGGGAACGCGACGAACACCCGCCCGAGCCATATGACGTCGCGGCTGCGGAGGGCCTAAAGGCCGTTTGCACTATTCCACTCGTAGATCGCGGCCGGGCCCTCGGAATTCTGTCAATTTTACGCACGACGGCGACTCCGTTTTCGCCGGAAGACGTCGATTTCCTCAGCAGGGCCTCAGGGCAGATAGCCATCGCCATTGCAAATGCGTTGGCGTTCCGGGAAATTTCCGAACTCAAGGACAAGCTCGCCCAGGAAAAACTCTACCTGGAAGAGGAATTTCGCAGCGAGATGGGTTTCGAGCAGATCATTGGGAGCAGCGCGGCACTAAAGCACGTTTTACAACAGGTTGAAACAGTTGCGCCTAGTGATTCTACTGTCCTGTTGCTTGGCGAAACCGGAACGGGGAAAGAGTTAATTGCGCGGGCGATTCACGACCGAAGCCGCCGCAAACAGCGGACCCTCGTGAAGCTGAACTGCGCCGCCATACCAACCGGGCTGCTGGAAAGCGAATTGTTTGGCCACGAAAAGGGAGCGTTTACGGGCGCGATCTCCCAAAAAATTGGACGGCTGGAGCTCGCGGATCAAGGCACTCTGTTTTTGGATGAAGTGGGTGACATCCCCATTGAGGTTCAGCCGAAGCTGCTGCGGGCTCTCCAGGAGCGGGAATTTGAACGTCTCGGCAGCACGCATACGCGGAAGGTGAATATCCGCCTGGTGGCAGCTACGAATCGCGATCTCGAGACAATGATTGCGAACAAGGAATTTCGCAGTGATTTGTACTATCGGTTGAATGTGTTTCCGATCCGCATTCCCCCGCTGAGAGACCGCCAAGAAGACATTCCTTTGCTCGTCAGCCATTTCGTCCAAGAGTTCGCCAAGGAGATGCAAAAGCCTATCGAAGCGATTCCTACGGCGGTAATGAAGGGGCTGAGGACTTGGGACTGGCCCGGCAATATTCGCGAACTCGAGAATTTCATTGAGCGAGCCGTGCTCCTGACGAGGGGCAAGTCGCTTGAGGCGCCCCTCGCAGAACTCCGAAAGACCAATACGGAAGCGTTCGTGCATACCGACATGCATGAAGTTAAACAAGTCGCTGGAGAAAGAACAAATTCGCGAAGCGACAAAAGTAGCGTTACTGACGAATATGAAAAAAAGCAGCGCGATCAGATCATACGGGCTCTTACTGCATGCAAGGGGCGCGTGGGTGGTGCCGATGGTGCTGCCGCGCGCCTGGGAATGAACCGCACGACTCTCCTCTCCCGAATGAAAAAATTCGGCATCTACCCGAAGCAGTACGCCTAAGTTGAACCCAAGCCCTTTGTCGGTTGCCCTCAGGCAATAGCTTCGACACTTTCGACCCTTTCAGCTTCTTCAACCTCGACATTTTCGACTTCAGGCGGTCTTCTTCCGAAAATTCAGCAACTTACAGTCTGCTGGTTTTGGCGCGTCTCTTGCCCTTGTCATCCGTTGTTCAGAGCGTCATGCACCGCTGAACTGCTGGAGGCGACGATGGCGGCGGACCAACTGGTGGGGCCCATGGCGGAGAGCCATCTCGGCGAATTACGCAAGGCAGTAGAGCTGGCAAGATCAAACAGGTCCTCCGTCTGGCTTGCGGTGCGCCCTGTTTTTGAACGAATTGCCGGAGAAATCGGCCAAAGTCCTGAATTTGCGCGCGCATTTCTTTCATCGCAGATCATCCGAGAACTTGTGAAGGCTGGACGAAAGCGGGTCGAGATCGATTCCAAGGTTGATACCGAGAACGTCGCGTTTCTGCTCTATCAAGCATTCTTGGGAACTCTCCTGCTTTGGTCTTTGCGAGGAACCCCACACTTAGAACTCGCGGTTCGCACCGCCTTCCATCAGTTAGCGGACGTATGCCGGTTCGTAGGAAGCGTCTCCGGATGCCGTCCCCTTTCTAGCGATTGGAGTGTCGAAAATGAGCCTCTTGGCTTATGACCTGGTTGTTATTGGCAGCGGTCCATCGGGGCAGAAGGGCGCGATCGCCGCGGCGAAGGCTCACAAGCGCGTCGCTCTGGTCGACCGCACCGTCATGATGGGAGGCGTCTGTGTTCATACTGGGACAATCCCAAGCAAGACACTGCGTGAGGCCATCTTCCAGCTCACTGGCTCTGCCGTAAACGCCCTATACGGTAGGCCAAATGGCGACATTTCCGTTCAAGATCTAGCTTCGCGGGTCACCGCCATTGTGTCGCGAGAGACGGAGGTAATTCGGGCGCAATTAAAGCGCAACGGGGTCACTGTTTATCAAGGCTTGGCGGTATTTCTAGATCCTCATACCTTGGAAGTTCAAGGCGACGGCGAAAAGACGGAACTCAGAGCCGAGAGAGTACTTGTCGGCTGCGGCACGCGACCAGCACACAGCCCAGAGATTGCTTTCGACAATCACCGCGTCGTGGATACGGATCATCTTTCTGGCTTAG
>Ga0207151_1013_pt1 | contig 47505 bp, 39 predicted proteins | sample Alteio_BWMinHeat_29_FD_153523 | JGI IMG/M metagenome (GOLD analysis project Ga0207151, IMG submission 153523) | Enriched cells from forest soil in Barre Woods Harvard Forest LTER site, Petersham, Massachusetts, United States -... | ecosystem: Environmental > Terrestrial > Soil > Temperate forest >... | reverse complement strand
ACATCTTCGATGGCTTGAGAAGCCTCTTTAAAGGCAAACTGCTTTATTTCTGGGGGCTTTACTTTGTTTTCTCGCAAAAGGTGGGCGATGGCTGTAAGGTGTGGGCCTTCGGGGCGTACAAAAACATATCCGGTCAGAACATTGTGTTTTTTCCCATCCTTATCTGTCAGTGGGGTCGCGATAGAGGTCAATCTCCCCTGAGGCTTTAAGATTGAGTAACTGGCCTCTAAAGTCTTGCCTCCAAGGGTGTCAAAGACAGCATCGATGCCTTTGGGATATTTTTCCTTAATTTTTTTCGCAAAATCTTCTTTGGTATAGTCAATGACCATATCTGCGCCCAATTCCTTAACATAGGAATGATTTTTGCTACTAGCTGTCGTTATTACTACAGCACCTTTTTGCTTAGCAAACTGAATGGCAAAGCCGCCAACTCCTCCGGCTCCCGCATGGATCAGAATGGTTTGACCTGCTTTTATGTGCAGGGACTCATTCAGTGTCTGCCAAGCCGTCAAACTAGCTAAAGGAATAGCTGCAGCTTGTGTGAAGGAAAGATTTTCGGGTTTCCGTATAACATGTTTGCCTTGAAAACAAGCTACTTCTGCAAAGGACCCCCATTGCACCACTGGCTTACGGATATAAGCAAACACTTCATCACCTTCTACTAAATGTTTTACATCTGAGGCACATTTGGTAATCACTCCAGAAACATCCCATCCCAGAACAAGCGGAAAATTGTGGGGCAAGCGATCTTTAAACAAGCCCTCGCGAATTTTCCAATCAACAGGATTGACTCCTGCAGAAACGACGGATATTTCAACTTCTCCGGCCTGTAGTGTTGGAGTGGGTACATCGGCAATCTTTACAACTTCCGGACCGCCAAATTGTTCGATAAAAACGGCTTTCATTATCACCTGCTTTTGTTTTACGCGATTTTTGGATAAGAAATGGGCTCCCTCGAGGATCTTTTGCAGCAGCTTTGAAAAATTTTTTCTCGCCTGCAGGGAACATGGCTATAGGCTTCGAAAAAATTTTCAAATCTGCAGCAAAATCTCTGGAGCTGCATTTCTTATCCAAAACTCGTGTTATTTTGAGTCTTCAACGGACCACGGAGTTTCTACAAATTTAGGATTGCTTTTTTGAGGCACTTCTGACGACCAGGGAGTCTCCACAAAGTTATTATTGTTTCGTTCGAGTGATTTCGAAGCCTCTACAAATTTGTAATCTGGAGGATACTTAGGGGGCGGTTCTGCTGTCCAGGTAGGTTCTTCAGGAATTTCTGCTCGCCATGGGGTTTCGATGAAAGGTTCATTTGGCCGTACATCGGACTGCCAAGGAGTTTCAGAGTAAGATGGGTTAGGTTGTCCAGTAGATTGCCAAGGCGTTTGCGAATACTGCTCTCTTGGCTGTGGACTATTCTGCCAATGTGTTTCAGTGGTTGGCTGTCTATTAGATTGCCAAGGCGTTTGCGAATACTGCTCTCTTGGCTGCGTATCACCATTCCAGGCTGTTTCTAAATCAGGTGAGTTAAATTGACCACCAGATTGCCAAGGAGTTTGTGAAGACTGTTCACTAGGCTGTGCACCATTCTGCCAGGGTGTTTCAGCGTAAGGATTGTTTGGCTGTCCGTTAGACTGCCAAGGCGTTGGTGAAGACTGTTCACTTGGCTGTGGACTATTCTGCCAGGGTGTTTCAGCATAAGGATTGTTTGGCTGTCCATTAGACTGCCAAGGAGTTGGTGAAGACTGTTCACTAGGCTGTGGACTATTCTGCCAGGATGTTTCAGCGTAAGGATTGTTTGGCTGTCCATTAGACTGCCAAGGCGTTGGTGAATACTGCTCACTAGGCTGTGGACTATTCTGCCAGGGTGTTTCAGCATAAGGATTGTTTGGCTGTCCATTAGACTGCCAAGGCGTTGGTGAATACTGCTCACTAGGTTGTGGACTATTCTGCCAGGGTGTTTCAGCGTAAGGATTGTTTGGCTGTCCATTAGACTGCCAAGGCGTTGGTGAAGACTGTTCACTAGGCTGTGCACCATTCTGCCAGGGTGTTTCAGCATAAGGATTGTTTGGCTGTCCATTAGACTGCCAAGGCGTTGGTGAAGACTGTTCACTAGGCTGTGCACCATTCTGCCAGGGTGTTTCAGCATAAGGATTGTTTGGCTGTCCATTAGACTGCCAAGGCGTTGGTGAAGACTGTTCACTAGGCTGTGCACCATTCTGCCAGGGTGTTTCAGCATAAGGATTGTTTGGCTGTCCATTAGACTGCCAAGGCGTTGGTGAATACTGCTCACTAGGTTGTGGACTATTCTGCCAGGGTGTTTCAGCGTAAGGGCTGTTTAGCTGTCCATTAGACTGCCAAGGAGTTGGTGAAGACTGTTCACTTGGCTGCGCATCACTCTGCCAAGGTGCGTCAGCGTAAGGGCTGTTTAACTGTCCATTAGATTGCCAAGGAGTTGGTGAAGACTGTTCACTTGGCTGCATGTCGCCACTCCAAGGCATTTCAGAGTAAGGAGCATTTGGCTGGGTATTAGAATTCCAGGGAGTATCCATGTACGGTGCGTTTGGTGCTGTATCTGAAGTCCAAGGAGTCACATAATTTGGAGGGGTATAATTGGGTGAGGATTCTGGCGCCCAAGATGTTTCGCTGACTGAGCCTGCAACATAGCCTGGGGGGATTTCTTCATTGATTACAGGTGGTTCAACAAAACTAGGTCCGAGACGTGGAAGCGGGGTGTCATAAGTGCATACATCATCATAAGTTTGACAATCTTCCGCACAAGGTGGTTTGTGGTAGTATCTAGGGACATATTTGCACTTACGGTCATAGTAGTAACGAGGAGTGTATTTCACGTTACAAACATAGTAATACTCAGGGACATACTTCACATAGGTGTAGTAGCGAGGGACATATCGGCAGCATTTGCGATACTCATATTTAGGAATATTTTGTGTTTCGCATGTGTAGTAGTATTTAGGTTCGTAGCTGCAACATATTTTACAACCTGTTTGAGGATCTGTTTCGCATTCATACTCTGCACCGGGCACAATATTAGAATGTTCAGGGTAAGTTTTTCCAGGACACCAATCTGGGTCGTAATAGGTGTCTTCTGCACGACAATGACTTGTCAGCAGCATTGTGATTGTAGAAATACACATGGTGGCTATGATCTTTTGCATGTAAACCTCTTTTTTTGTCAGGATTACAAGTTACAGATCAATAGCCAGAAGTCAAGAAATATCTGCAAAATCGATAAAATTTTTGTAAAATTTAAAGGACATTAGGGACACCAAGGACACCAGGGACATTAGGGACAAAGTGTAATAATTTGTCCCTAATGTCCTTTTAAATGTTAAGTATGATGCGTGATTTCGGGACGTGCATCGCCCTTGCCACGGCCAATTCCCACGGCATAGTATTGGGAAATCTGGCAGCGTTCGATTTTAAATACTTTTCTAAGAAAGAAGTATCGGGGAAAGTCCCATCCGCGATGAACAGAATAACTCCACCGATCTGGACCATCTGATGTATTCTCAGTTTGTCCCCATGTGGCTTCATGCGTGACTTCAGCGTTTAATGCATACCTTCCACCTAAAATCGTAGCATTGTGATAACGAAAGGAACCATCATGCAGTAAAGTTTCTCTAAATCGATACCCACGAATGTGATGATGAATTTCCCTACCCACGGGTCCATAATGGGACGAAACCCTTGTTTCTACTCTTCCATAAACGCGATCAAATATGTCCACAACATCAATAACTTCTTCTAATAGGCTTCTGCCTCCGGCCGGTGTTTGGTCTATCCAGTGAGTTCCGATGTGAAATTCCGTGATGCGTCGTCTAAATTCCGCATATTTATTAGCAGATCCTTGAACTTCCGTGGAGTTCCAGACGCGTTTGCAATAAAGATCATACAGAACAATTTCGCCTCCGCACATAGCCACAGGAGATTCGCCAAAGATTTGTCGGAATTCGCTTTCAAATTTTATTCTAGCGTGATGTTGGCTATCTACTCGAGGAAGGTGGTTTTCCTGTATGACAGAAGTAAGTTGGCGGATGATTCCGTCAATTTTTGCATGTAGAGTCTTTCGATCTGCAGAGTTCTGTTGATGCGTTCCGAACAGTTTTTCAATGAATATCTGAATGCAATTTTTCTGTAATTGGGACTGCTCTTCGATTAGCTTAGCTTTGAGTGTTATAAAAGCGGCATAGACGGCAGAATCATGTCTTATTCCCGGGTTCCAGTTTTGAATCAACTTAGTTAAAATTTCAAGACGGTTTGTTTTATCTGCTGTTGGTTTGGCTCCAAAGTGTAGTTTTATCTGATATTCATTATTATCTGTTATAACAATATCGTTTTGATACCCTTCAGTAGAGTGCTCTTGAGAGACAAAATGTGTTAGAGCATCTAGGGCCGAAACAGAGTATATGCCTGGAACCATTGAAAAGAACTCCTTTATTTTTATTAATTATCTCATAAACAATGATAAAATGCGATAATAATTTTTTTTGTTTGTTTAAAATATTGACTTAGTCTATTTGATGAATTAGGAAAGGAGGTTCCTATGAATAAGAAATTATTGCTTTTAGCATTGGTTACTCTAAGCTCTTTGTCTCCTATATTTGTGACTGCAAGGTACGATAATAGTGAAAACAGAGATAGGCCTAATTTGTACAATAAAAATGAAGGCCAAAGAAATTTCGATAATAGGGGAATGGGAAATAGAAGCCAATATTATCATCAGGATGAATATTTTTATAGACGAGGTGAACAAAATGGTCAAGCGGTCCAACCTCAATATTATCAGGCTCAGCCGACACAGCAATACTATTACATAACTCCAGATAATCAATAACGTTTTAGCAGCTGACGTAACACATAGGGTAAAATACCTCCATTTAAGTAGTATTCCACTTCTATGGGGGTATCTAATCTGGCGATTACTTCTGTTTTATCCACTTTGCCATTGCGTTTGATTTCAAGCGTGAGCTTTTGTTGAGGCTTTAATTCTTTTTCCAATCCCAAAATTGAAAAAGTCTCGCTTCCATTAATATTGAGACTTTCAGAGCGTTCATCATTGAGGAATTCCAATGGCAGAATGCCCATTCCGATGAGGTTGCTGCGGTGAATGCGTTCAAAGCTCTGCGCTACGACCACACGCACTCCGAGCAATGCCGGGCCTTTAGCTGCCCAATCACGAGAACTGCCCATGCCATAATCTTTGCCGGCAAATACAATTAGGGGGATTTTGCGTTCCGCGTAGATCTGACAGGCATCAAAAATATACATGAGCTTGCCTTCAGGCATTAGTTTGGTATAGCCTCCCTCTTTTCCCTCCGCCATCTTATTGTGAATACGCACATTGGCAAAAGTGCCTCGCATCATAATGTGGTGATTTCCGCGTCGGCTGCCGTAGCTATTAAATTCTTCTACAGGAATGCCTAGAGACAAGAGGTATTGACCTGCAGGTGAATCTGCATGGAAGGCCCCTGCAGGGGAGATGTGGTCTGTCGTGACGGAGTCCCCGAAAATGGCGAGTGCCTGCATTCCCTTTAGTTCAAATCTAGGAGGCTTATTAGGAGTAAATCCTTCGAAATAGGGAGGATGCTGTATGTATGTGCTTGAGGGGGTCCATTGATATTGGGCGCTTTTGACCGTTTTGATCTCCTGCCAAAGAGGGTTATCTTCAAGAATATGAGCATACCGTTTTTTGAACATTGTGGCTTGCAGGGCACTCTTGATGGTTTCTTGAATTTCTTCGTAGGAGGGCCAGATTTCTTTTAGAAAGACCGGTTTTCCGTTCGTACCGTATCCTAGGGGCTCTTTTTCCATGTCGATATTGATGCGGCCCGCAATGGCATAGGCGACAACAAGGGGTGGGGACATGAGAAAGTTTGCTTTGACGGCACTGTGAATGCGCGCTTCGAAGTTGCGGTTGCCGCTCAAGACACTAGCAGTGACAAGATCGTATTCTTTAATGGCGTTTTCAATGCGTTCTTCGAGAGGACCGCTATTTCCGATGCATGTCGTGCATCCATAGGCGACCAGGTTAAATCCTAGAGCGTTCAGATGTTTTTGCAGATCTGCTTTCTGCAAGTAGTCTGTGACGACGCGAGAACCGGGTGCCAAGCTAGTTTTGACCATGGTGTTGACTTTCAGACCCTTTTCGACGGCTTTTTTGGCAAGGAGGCCTGCAGCGAGCATGACGCTTGGGTTGCTTGTATTGGTACAGCTTGTGATGGCAGCAATGACCACTGAACCATGGCTGAGGATAATGTCACAAGTCTCTCCGGAAGGATTGGGATGTTGATTTGAGATTTCCACAGACAAGTTTACTGGTCTGTTAGTGACCATCTCCTCTTCACCCCAGCTGTAGATTTTATTGTAAGGCTCATCCAGTTCAGGCTTGCCTCCTGAATCATGTGATGGGTCCATAGAGTAGCTACCTTCGGAATGAATGCACACTCTTGGAAAGGGCTGTTTGGTAATGCCATATCCCCCTTTTTCCACAGGCTTTTCGAGAAGCTCAAGAAACTGGGATTTGACATTAGGCAGATCGATGCGGTCCTGTGGGCGTTTAGGACCCGCCACACAAGTTTTTACGCTGCTTAAGTCTAGTTCGATCACCTTTGTGAAGTCGATTTCTCCCTCATTAGGAATGCCGAACATGTTTTGTGCTGACAGGTACTCTTTGACAAGCTGAATATGCTCTTCAGGTCGGCCTGTCATGCGCATGTATTCGAGGGTTTGCTCATCGGCAGGAAAGAAACCTATGGTTGCACCATATTCTGGAGCCATATTTCCAATGGTGGCGCGATCCGCGACAGTGAGGCTTGCGGCGCCTTCACCGAAGAATTCGACAAATTTGCCCACCACTTTTTCTTTGCGTAAGATTTCGGTGATGCGCAGAGTCAAGTCTGTGGCTGTCACACCAGGCCCAAGACGGCCTTTGAGTAAAAAGCCAATCACTTCAGGAGTTTGCATCACAACAGGTTGATCGAGCATCGCGGCTTCGGCTTCGATGCCCCCTACACCCCATCCTAGGACCCCTAATCCATTGATCATCGTCGTGTGCGAATCTGTGCCTACAAGTGTGTCAGGAAATAGAAGTGTGGCGCCATCAACCTCTTTAGAAGCGACCACAGTGGCGATATGTTCCAGGTTGACTTGATGCACAATTCCAATCCCGGGAGGGACCACTTTAAAGGTTTTGAATGCCCCCTGGCCCCATTTTAGGAACTCATAGCGCTCACGATTGCGTTCAGCCTCTATTTTTAAGTTAAAGAGAAAGGAATCCGGCGAACCAGCCTTGTCCACTTGCACGGAGTGGTCGATGACCAGATCGACAGGCACTTCAGGTTCGATGATTTCGGGATCTTGTTTTTGTTGTGCGACCGCATCGCGCATGGCAGCCAGATCGACAAGCAGAGGCACTCCGGTAAAGTCTTGCAGGATCACGCGCGCCACCATAAAAGGCACAGCTGAATTTTGCGGCTTTTTTGGATTCCACTGGGCGAGTTCGTGCACATCCTCTTTTTTGACACGCAGGCCGTCACAATTTCGCAAGAGTGATTCTAGGAGAATGCGAATGGAAACAGGCAGACGTTTAATCTTTCCAAGGCCCTGTTCTTCCAAGGCGGGCAGGGAGTAAAACTTAAAATTTTTCAGAGAACGCACAGTCTTGAAAGAATCTTGCATAGAAAAACCTCATTGTCTTTGCAAAGTCATGACATGTAAAAGATTTTTCTACAAGAGACATTTTTTCTGGTATCGAATGACGTCGCATCATTCTGCTCTCCCCATCAATAAACTTCTTTTCTTGTGGTGATAGAGGTTTTGGGATCTGTTTCAAAGGAGACTTTGGAGCCTTTGCTTTGATGTCCACCCCCGACTAATTTCTTATAGCCCTTAACCTCATCCCCCCAGCGTCCAACCCATTCAGTGCGACCATGCACTAGTGCGCGAATGCCCTTACTCGCCAATAACTTGCTTAATTTTTCCGAGAATGAATCTCGCTTGCCTCGGGCTCCTCCATAACAAGCAACAACGCTAATTTTAATGGGTCTTACAACCGTTAGTGCGGGAAGATTGGGGACATATTGGGCAAATAGTTTGGTGAAATCTTCTGCTGTATAAGTCACGCTTTCATCAGACGAGATCTGTTGAACATCCTTATCGCAGTGTCCCACGATGTAGATTCTGGTGTTAGCGCCTACATTTCGCAATAAATTAAACTGCGGAGACCGTTCCCTAAGATCGATGATGGTGCTCTCTAAGTGTCGCGTTTTAGCCTTATGCGTTAATGCTAAGGCCGATCTCTTAGATCCCAAGTTTAAGATAATCTGAGAAGTATAAGTGGAGAGTCTTTTTTCTGTTGGATTCAGCAACGTAATTCTTGTTAGATTATACCATCCAATGGTGGGACTACCACGACTCGCAGATGTTATAGCTTGTTCTTCGGTCTCATTATCTTTTACTTTGTACTTATGAACTTGATCGCTACTCTTAAAGGCGATCCACGGGCCATCCCTATCTAAATACAAAATCCCTTCACGGTTTTTGCAATTATTAATCACGAATGGGGTTGGATCTACGATTTTTCTGTGTAACATAGGTGAATGTATTGCAAGAGGATTTGGCAGGGTTAGTTTGATTATTTGACGCTCTGCTTCTAGCCGATTTGCTAGCATCTCCTCTACCGATGATCCCTGAAAGGGAATATGATGAGTAGAATTGTGTCTGCTTGCATATGTGAATATATAATCTTTTTTGCGAGGACTCCATCTAATGAAACCAGTATTAGTATATAATTGCCCTATCTGATCACTTGTTATAGAACCGAAATAATAAGGCGAATCGCTTGGCATCGTTCTCTCCAATAACTCTTTAATGCCATGTTCTTTAGCAAGCTGTTCGAATGTTGTGGTAGTCAGGTCTATTTGAGTTTGTATTCTCTTTGAAATAAAATACGTTACATGGTCCTGGATAACAATCATTCCCACATCATCAGGATGCTCAGCTATCATTTTGGTAGCATTCTCAACAGAGATCTGAAATCTAAAATGGTTTTGAATCGCAGGTAGGATTACATTATATTCCTTTAATCTGCAGTGATCCATCAATTCTTCTAATGTACAGTTATTAAAAGGATGATGATGGAAAACTCCTGTTTGATCCCTAAAAGAAAGAATTAGATCTTTAGCGCACTGATCATACCAAATCAGCCACTGGAGAGGTGCGCTTTTTTGCAACACTTTCTCAACGTTATCTTCAGTAGTAAGCATATGGCATGCAGCGTGCTTTAAAGGATGTTGAGCTAGTACCAATCCATCTGGATTGGTCGCTTGTTCTTCCAAATCTCGATTTGCATCAAGGTTTTGCTTTGTTAGGCGACCATTTTCCAGCTTGACTTGACAATATCCCCTCTTATTTGGATCAAAGATGACCAAACTGCAGCTGCTATCCTTATTGCTTAATATTCTAGTAACCTGTTCATCTGATATTGCCCCGAAATTGTAGCTTGTTTCGCTGAATATAGCGTTTGGAGATGGGGGGAACTTTTCTCTATTTGTTCGTTTTTCAGATCGCCCTTTTACTTCTCCTTCAAGCGCGGCGGTAGCCACTGTAGCTACTCTTGTCTGACTTAAAGTTGCCGCACCTGTTTGCGAAAAAGCAGTTTGCCTTAACACTTCGGTTTTCTGATGGGTTGTGGCTGCTGTCCCTTGAACAGTGAGTGTCGGCGGAGCCCACGGTAAGTGAACAGGGGAAGGCAAAGATTGAGGTAAAGGCCGAGCTGGCATCGCTTGTTTGGAATGTCTTACAATGACTTTGCTCACATACCGCCGCTGCTTTGTGACCTCGTTAAATTTGTTCGTGGCAGAATTGAAAACGCTTTCCAGATCAGCCCATTCCCCAGAGTTGATTTTGACTCTAATGGCCTCTAGCATCTGCTGAGATTGATCCAGATTTACATGATAGCAGTTGCGGAAAAGCTGGCAGAATTTGGCCAATAGACTCCAAATCAATCGAGTAAAACAGTTGGAATAACCTAAAGAGAGGTCCTTTTGAATCCAAGCTACTTTATTATTCTTTAGATTTCCTAGCCTTGTCAGTTTATATCCGATTTGGTCTTTTGTATAATAAATGCCATTAAATTTAATCATATTAAAGTATCATACGTTAATATTAACTTTAAATCAAGAAAAAATAATGATTTTCCAATAGCATCGCATACCTACTCCTAACTCAATAAAATTTGCCCTTACCTTTTTTAAGGATGAAGGATGAAAACAATCACATACTAACCCTTAGTTACGTTTTCAACCTTAATGCTAGAAAAGGAGTTCATGTGCTTAGCAAGACACTTTCCTTCATCCTTTAGCCTTCATCCATTTATTTACGGCGTTTGCCAGAGCAAGTTACCCGTTGAGAAAAGGATGAAGGCTAAAGGATGAAGGATGAAAACAATCACATACTAACCCTTAGTTGCTTTTTCAACCTTAATGCTTGAAAAGGAGTTCACGTGCTTAGCAAGACACTTTCCTTCATCCTTCATCCTTTAGCCTTCATCCTTTTATTTACGGCGTTTGCCAGAGCAAGTTACCCGTTGAGAAAAGGATGAAGGCTAAAGGATGAAGGATGAAAACAATCACATACTAACCCTTAATTGCTTTTTCAACCTTAATGCTAGAAAAGGAGTTCACGTGCTTAGCAAGACACTTTCCTTCATCCTTCATCCTTTAGCCTTCATCCTTTTATTTACGGCGTTTGCCAGAGCAAGTTACCCGTAAAGCGGTCTAAGCAAGTGAGATGCGTTTTTGCTTCATTACGAGATTTCGAAAAAATAAACAGATGTGAACCAGCCACCTGCCAGGAAATCAGCCTGGTGGGTAAAGGTGCATCCCACAACTCCAAGCCATTATAAGTATAAGCCGTAATACGATCACTGGTATCGAAGGGGGATAGCAGATAGATGGCATCCGCACCGACAAGCATTTTTTCACTTTGGAAAGTGTAGTCTTTGAATGAGTTTGACTTGGTAATTGCAAAAGTCTGACTCATTGCAAAAGATAAAGTAAAGACAACAAGAAAGATCGCCTTCATAAACAACTCCTGGTTGTTTCGCGAGCGATCATAATCGGATAGCAATTATTCAGCAAAATAAAATTTAAGGATTAACCTAAAAAACGAAATATTGGCCATGCAAACCGTAGGGAATACAGTGCGGGATCTCTGCACGCGCAATTTCCTCGAAATTTTTTGCATCCAAGGCTAGAAGGAATGAGTGGTTTTTTGAATAGTCTGAAACGACACTTAGAAGAATGCCTTCATCCTCAACGATGGATTGGGGCGAAGAGACAAAGATGGGTTCCCCAGCCAAGCTACCATCCATTTTCCATTCAATACGGTTGCCATTATGCGTGTCTATTTTCTGAAGCGTGATCAACTCCTCTGAGTGAAAGCCCACACCATATACATACCGATAAGAGTGCATATGGTATTTTTCATTGATGCGCGGAAATTCTAAATGGGTTTCAGCTAATACAGTTTTTTCTAGAGAATTTTTTTGCAGATCGAGCTCAAACCTTAGTAGAAACCTTTTTTGTTCTTGTAGAGGGGCCCTGTACACAACTGTAGGGTCAGGATAGGCAATTAAGTCGATCTGAATGCGATCTTGTTCTTCGAAAGCGTTTACATGATGAAAACAGAAAAATGCCTCTGATTCAAGAATGCGCACACGCTTTCCTGTAGCCCTCTCAATCACATGAAAACGGGTATTGCGTTCCGGATGCCATTTGAAATTTGATAGGTAGCCGCCGCCCTTCAGTAGATGGTCAAGGGGCTCCAGCAGCAAGGGAAATTCAGCCAGAATCATGTAGCGAGGCGTGAGTGCAAAGCTATGCATGTAGGAAATTTTGTCCACTGGGATCGAAGTGAAAGCCTTTCTGCGGATCGGTTTCGCATTGTCAATGGTGTAGAGGCGATAGTGGCTTCGTAAACCGAGCACAGCTTGATAGTTCACAAATTGATTCCGTTTTGCATCGAACTGCGGATGTGCGCATTCGAAACAATCTAACTTGCAAAGGGAATCTTGAAAATTCAACGCGCCATGCGTTTCAAGAGTTTTCGGATCGAAGCGTACAGGTAGCGGGGTTTCCGTCACAGCGACATATTCATTGGCAATGCGTAGGACATTCACATTGCAATTTTGCAGAAAGTGAGGTGTCAACCAGGGCAGGTAATGTATTAAAATTCTTTGCAATAGAGAGCGTTTAGGATCTTGCATGAAGCCCAAAAAGCGCAAATCTCCTTTTTGAGCATTGTAAAAAGGGGTTGAACGGAGAAATTTGTTCACATAGGAAACTTCGCCTTTGTCAAAAGTAAAGGCGTGCAGCATCGCAAGTCCGTCAAACCAATGATCAATCTCTTGGTCATCAAAATGAAATTTTGCCGGTCCATTGCGAATTAAGACCCCTGACAACCAGCCTGGAAAGGTACCAGTCGTCTTGAGAGGAGCATTAGATAATTCTACATTAAGGTCTTTTAAAGGAATATGAGAAAAATATTGCATTTTAGAACTGTTTGTTTTACAATTCGCACTTTGACAATAACAACAATAAAAAGCAAACATTAGGAGAAGTTGATGAGAATGGAATACGTTTTTCTAGCATCAAACCCTCTTCTAGCAGCGGCTTCAGGGCTTGCTTTGGGTGGAGCATGCATCTATACACTAGGGAAAACTCGCTAATGATGAACATGGGGCTAATTACATTAACGAATACCATAAATGAGTGTCTTCCTGCATTTAATCAGTTTTATATTAACAGGTGGGGAAATCGTGAGGGCATAGAATTGTTAGTGGTTATTAGCAGCATTTTTAACAATGCTGTCTGTTATACAAAGTTAGGGATTAATTGCTTAGCTACGCTAGCACAACTTCCCTATCTTCATTCTTTAAGTTCTCCAGTTATGCCAGGAATTATTGTTGTTTTACCTATTATTGCGTATGCAGCCGAGAAGTTAGATGAAAGAAGATTGAGGAATTTGAATGATAAACATGTACAAGATGATCAATATTGGAAAACTTTATTGAGATATGGTCTTAATTACTTTAGTTGGTCTTTGATATTAGCTGCTTCAGTCATCAATTCAATCGCAGTCGTTTCTTTTTTATCCTCTTCAAGTTTATTTGCTGCGGTAGGGATAGGAAGTTTGTATCTATTTTGCCGTTGTTATCAGTACATGGATTACGTTAACGTTATAGAAATTAATAGAGAAGAAAATTTAAAGAAGTTAACGAGTAGCTGAATAAATTTGCCCAGTTTGCAAGCCTTCGACACTTTTACTATATGCTAGAGCCGCTCTGGATGCATCTACAGGGACAAATCCACGAAAATACGATTCATATGTACTCATCGACTCTTTTAGCACTGTTGGGCTAACGAGGTTAATGCGTATGCCACGAGGCAATTCGATGGCTGCAGCTCTCACGAAACCTTCTAAAGCCGCATTGACAGTAGATGCTGAACCACCCGCATTGATAGGGTCGTGGCTTAAAATGCCCCCTGTTAAGGTGAAAGAGCCCTTATCCTGAATATAATGCTGACCGATCAACACCGCATTTACCTGCCCCATCAGTTTGTCATTGAGACCTATTTTGAACTGTTCAGAACTCATTTTTTCAAGAGGTGCAAAATGCACATTTCCGGCGGTCCATTGCGAATTAAGCTCCCTGACAACCAGCCTGGAAAGGTACCAGTCGTCTTGAGAGGAGCATTAGATAATTCTACATTAAGGTCTTTTAAAGGAATATGAGAAAAATATTGCATTTTAGAACTGTTTGTTTTACAATTCGCACTTTGACAATAACAACAATAAAAAGCAAACATTAGGAGAAGTTGATGAGAATGGAATACGTTTTTCTAGCATCAAACCCTCTTCTAGCAGCGGCTTCAGGGCTTGCTTTGGGTGGAGCATGCATCTATACACTAGGGAGAAATTGCTAATGATGAACATGGGGCTAATTACATTAACGAATACCATAAATCAGTGTCTTCCTGCATTTAATCAGTTTTATAGAAACCGGTGGGGAAATCATGAGGGCATAGAATTGTTAATGGTTATTAGCAGCATTTTTAACAATGCTGTCTGCTTTACGAAGTTAGGGATTAATTGCATAGCTACGCTAGCACAACATCCCTATCTTCATTCTTTAAGTTCTCCAGTTATGCCAGGGATTATTGTTGTTTTACCTGTTATTGCGTATGCAGCCGATAAGTTAGATGAAAGAAGATTGAGGAATTTGAATAATGAACATGTAATAAAAGATGATCAATATTGGATAACTTTATTGAGAGGTGGTCTTAATTTCTTAAGTGGGTCTTTGTTATTAGCTGCTTCAGTCATCAATTCAATCGCAGTCGTTTCTTTTTTATCCTCTACAAGTTTATTTGCTGCGGTAGGGATAGGAAGTTTGTATCTATTTTGCCGTTGTTATCAGCGCATGGATTACGTTAACAATAAAGAAATTGAAAGAGAAAATAATTTAAAGAAGTTGAAGTTAAAGAGTAGCTGAATAAATTTGCCCAGTTTGCAAGCCTTCGACACTTTTACTATATGCTAGAGCCGCTCTGGATGCCTCTACAGGAACAAATCCACGAAAATACGATTCATATGTACTCATCGACTCTTTTAGCACCGTTGGGCTAACGAGGTTAATGCGTATGCCACGAGGCAATTCGATGGCTGCAGCTCTCACGAAACCTTCTAAAGCCGCATTGACAGTAGATGCTGAACAACCCGTTTTGATAGGATCGTGGCTTAAAATGCCCCCTGTTAAGGTGAAAGAGCCCTTATCCTGAATGTAATGCTGACCGATCAACACCGCATTTACCTGCCCCATCAGTTTGTCATTTAAACCTATTTTGAACTGCTCTGAACTCATTTTTTCAAGAGGTGCAAAATGCACATTTCCGGCGGCCACAATGACTGCATCAAAGGAGCCAGCTTGTTCATACATCTGTTTGAGGGAACTTTCGGAAGCAATATCGCATTTCAAATCACCTTTGGTACGTCCGACAACAACGATTTCGTGACGCGGCGCGAGTTCTTTTCTAACGGCGGTACCGATGGTTCCTGTGCCCCCAATAAGCAGTATTCTCATAATATACCTCTGGCATGTGCCACAGCTGAATCCGCAATGGCTTGTAAATTGTAACCGCCCTCTAAAACGGATACTAAGCGCCCTTTAGCATGTGCTAGAGCGATTTTTTTTACGATAAACCCTAATGTCTCAAAGTCTTCGGTCGTTAAATTAAAATGGCCCAGAGGGTCTTCTCGATGGGCATCGAAGCCTGCAGAGATGAGCACCAATTCCGGTTTGAATGTTTGCATGCGCTGCTCAAGACTTTCGAAGGCGGCGATCACCTCCTCTCTTGACTTATGGGAAGGTGCAATCGGACAGTTCCAGATGTTGCCTGCGCCTGTTTCTTCGGGTGTGCCTGTGAAGGGATATAGATCCTTCTCATGCGTGCTGAAATAGAATATTGAGGGATCTCGATAAAAGATCTCCTGCGTGCCATTTCCATGATGCACATCCCAGTCGGCGATCAGAACGCGTTTAATTCCATATTTTTTCTGAGCATAACGCGCTCCAATGGCGACGTTATTGAAAAGGCAAAATCCCATGCCTTGTGTTGAGCAAGCGTGATGGCCTGGAGGTCGCACAATGCAGAACGCTCTTGCATCCGGTTCTTGCAGGACGCGATCGATCGCACACAAAACCCCTCCTACAGCGTACAGAGCCGCTTTCCAGGAATCTGGCGAGATGACCACATCGCCTGTAGAGAGAAAGGCCAATTGTTGCGGCCTTAGCGCCGAGATCTCTCTTTTAACCAGATCGACATATTCTTTTGGATGGCAAAGCAGAAGTTCTTCTTCAGTGGCTTCGCGTGGCTTAAGGGAGTTTTCCGATTTTTTCAAACCACGCTGCTGCAAGGCACTTTCGATAACCACAGTTCTAGCCGGCTGTTCAGGGTGTTTAAGACCTGTATTGTGTTTTGTAAAGATGGGATCGGAAACAAAGTACAACATATCAAGAGTTAAACCTAGGAACGGTAATTGAAAGCGATAAATTGACGCAATCTTTTGAGCAATAATCATTTATTGTTATCCTGCCGCCGAAGGCGATCCTGCCAATCCTGTTCCTTAAGTGAAAAACAGGATCGGCAGGATCGCCTTCGGCGGCAGGATAAATTAAAGGGTAATGTAATCTCGTATATTCTAAATAACCCATTTACCGTGCACCCTTTTGGGAATGGTCGATCCCCATCGCAAATGATCCTGACTCAAAATCTTGCATCACTTTATCACCTTGAACTGCCGTTTCTAGGATTATAATACCCCCTTAAATACGATAGGAGCACCTAATTGGATTTTAAACAGATCCGTTTTAGCCCTTTCAATCCCCATTTCGGCTGCTTGTCGGAACAATTCTATCGCTCTATTCCGATCATGAGGAACACCATCACCGAAGAAATAACAAATTGCTAAATTGTAAATAGATCCCTTATCGCCTTCTTCAATTCCTAATTGATACTGTTTTACAGCCTCAATACAATTGCGCTTGTTAAAGTAGTGATTTCCTAACATTCTTATTGTATTAATACTGCCAAGATCAATAGCTAAATTAAAATATTGAATAGCCTCTTTTTCATTTCCTTCTTGAGAAAGAAGTTTGGCTAACTGCTTACATGCATCTATCCCCCCTAATGCCGCTGCTTTATATAAATAAGTTCTGTCTTTGGATATCGTCGCCAAATGGGTAAGCGCACCTATGGATCCTGATTCAGCCGCTCTTAACCACATCTCTCTTGCACGCTTCTGATCTTCTTTAACACCTATTCCCTCATAATAACAAAATGCCAAGCAATTTAATGCGGCTGCGTATCCCATTTTACTTGCTTCAGAGAAACAATCAACGGCTTTCTGTTTATTATTTAAGTCACAATTCGCATTTCCAAGCATTGTCAATCCAGATAATGAATTTTTAGCAGCAGCTTTTGTAGCATATTCTAGAGCAACATTGTTATCCACTTCTAATCTGTATAATAATAATTTGATACTGAACAGAAAATCTTGCTCTGCGGTCTTGATAAGAATCTCGTGCCATTTATCGCCAAATTTTTCTTGCAAAATCTTATCAGGGAAAACGGGGTTTTTTAAAAAGGAGATGACAAGGGCATAACGATGATCGCTTTCTACAGACATTTTCTCTAAAACTTCTGCAAGTTCCAATCGTTTTTCAGGAAAAGCAAACCCATATTGTAAATTGCAAAAATCTGGCAACAAATTAAAGAAGAAATCTACTAAAACAGGATGAATGTCACCTTGATGCCAATAATCAATCATTAGAGTGTAAATCAAAGAATGGTCTAAGCATATAGCACGCTGTAATTCTTTTTTACATTGGGTTTTTAAATCTCCCATTTGTACTTCATCGGCAAGTAAGTATAACTTTATTAATTCATTCGCATTGAATACAGGCAGTCGACCTAGATAAAGCCAATCTAGAAGAAGATCCACGGTAGCAGACGAAAAATTTTCGAAATTCAAAACAAACTCTTGTCTTTCTTTGCTGTCGATCTCTTTCCACTTTAAGGCAGCAGTAAAATATTCAGTGTCTGGACGTTTTGAAAGCACAGCTGAATGCGCATAACGAAGCTCTTGATCTTTGCAGTGAATGACACAATTCAATGAACTATCTTCGCCGGCTTTAGCTTGTTCTCTTAGAAATAGCGGTAAAGCTTCCCCTTTTTGAGAGCGGGCAATAGGTGTTTGTACCATTTCCGCATGCCACTTTCTCTGTTTAGCTTGTAGATCGGCCTCAATTTTTCTTGTTTTGTCTTGTAAGAGTTCAAAAGAGTTTATAGCTGCTTCATGAGTATATAAAGCTTGTTCTCTAATACCAAGAGTGTCCCCTCTTGCTTGAAGGGCATTCTCTCTTGCATCTAATGCATTTGATCTTTGAACAAAGGTTTTATTTTGCTGTTCACGCTGCTCAGCCAAGAAAGATGTGACGCTAAACATTAATTCAGGGGATACAGCTTTTTTTCTTCGGAGAAATTTTTGATAAGCTTCATCTAATTTTGTAACGGCATTAAGAAACCCATCCCGTTCTTCTTTTTCTACTCTTTCCATATGCTGATAAGCTTGATTTAGGCACTCTCTAACACATGCGGCAACTGATGCGAAGCGTTGATTCTCCGGCTTCCAAATTTTGGAAACGACCGACCTTTCAACTTGTACGAGATGATGATTGATAACTTCCAGGTGATGATCTCTATCTTGCAATAGAACAGCCATCTGGTTTAATTCAGCTGTTGAGGGAGTTGGAGAAGCTAAAGAATTTCTAATAACTTGTTGTAAATTCTCACTAGGAGAATGAGCTGTGGGATCAATTCCATTTAGCCTGCAAAAATTTTTATAGCTTAGATAATTTAGATAATACACATTACCATCGATTTCAACTCTCTCAACTAATTTTAAACATCTAAGTACACATTCAATAATTCTAAAAATTAAAGCTGTACCTAATGTATGAACTAAAATATAGTTATTATTCTTTAAGTTAGGAACATGAACATAAGAACAAAATGGGTAATAGGAAACTGGAGTCAAATGATGCATGTGAATAATTTTATCATATTATAGAATTAATTGAAATTGCATAATTAGTATTAACTTGTATCAGCTTCTGTGTATAGATTTTGTCAAGCTGTCACTAACCTAAGATTTTTGCTGTCCTGCTATCCAGCCGGTGGTCCAAGCATTTTGGAAATTGAAGCCGCCCGTGATGCCATCGATGTTGAGAACTTCTCCGGCAAAGTAGAGGCCTTTGCAAAGGCGGCTTTCCATGGTTTTGAAGTTGACCTCCTCCAGGGCAATACCGCCGCAGGTCACAAATTCCTGTTTGTAGGTGGTTTTGCCATTGATCATATAGCTGTCGCTTCGCAGCTGTTCATAGAGCAATGTAAGCACTTTATTAGGGATGGTATTTAGGCGTGCATGTGGATCGATATGTGCTTTTTCGAGCAATTTTTTCCAGAGTTGCCTTGCAATTGAAGGGGGGATATGTTGATTTAGGGTATCTGTGGGGTGAGAGTGCTTGAGTTGTAAAAACTGGTTTGAGACTAGCTGTGGAAGCCAATCGATTTTTATTTCCGCACAGTAGTTAACAGAATGTAGGTGGCGGGCCGCCCAAGCGGAAAGTTTTAAAACAGCCGGGCCGCTAAACCCCCAATGTGTGATGAGCAGAGGGCCATGCTGATGAAACTTGGTTTCGGCAATTTGCACTGAAACAGGCTCTACACTTATTCCTGAGAGCTCTTTTAGTGGTAAATCGGGCAGGTTAAATGTAAACAGAGAGGGCACAGGGGCGACAATGTGATGACCTAAGGTTTCCGCCAGGGCATATCCGCCTTTGCTACTGCCGGTGGCTAAAATAAGCTTCTGGCAAAAAAGCTCTTCACCGCTTTCTAGCTCTAGCCTAAAGCCATTTTCCTGCTTTTCAATGGTGCGAATATTCTGTTGCAGTCGTATATTTACTCCCAACTTCTTTGCTTCGGCAAAAAGGCAGTCGATGATGGTTTGTGAGTCATCACTTACTGGAAAAATACGTCCATCTTCTTCGGTTTTGAGTTCAACTCCTCTAGACTGAAACCATTCCATGGTGTCGCGAGGTTGGAACTGGTGAAAGGGTCCTATGAGCTCCTTTTCGCCGCGGGGATAGTTTTTGACTAGGGCATGCGGATCAAAGCAGGAGTGGGTCACATTGCAGCGTCCGCCGCCTGAAATGCGCACTTTTGCAAGCAGCGTATTGGTTTTTTCCAATAAAAGAACTGAGGGGTGGGATTGAGCGGCCGTAATAGCGGCAAAAAAACCTGCCGCTCCTCCGCCTATAACAATTGTAGAAATAGACATAGCTCTTAATTATAAGAATTTATTATAATAGTTTATCACATATGAAAAAAAATTGGTTAATACTTAGTACAGGTTTTGCGCTTTTTTCCATGTTTTTTGGATCGGGCAATCTTGTTTTTCCTCTGGTTGTTGGACAAACCAGCCAGGGTCACACTTTTTTTGCCACCCTAGGCATTCTGCTGACGGGCGTGGTGGTACCTTTCTTGGGGGTTTATGCCATGCTCCTGTGTAAAGGCAATCTGAACCAATTTTTCCACTATTTCGGCGGTAAAGGAGTTTTTTGGTTTTCACTGCTTACTTTAGGTTTATTGGGGCCTTTTGGGGTGGTGGCACGCTGTCTAACGGTGATGCATGGCACGCTCAAGTTGGCATTTTCTGAACTATCCCTCTTTGCAAGCGGATTGGTTATTTGTGGTGTCATCTACTTTTTAACGATGCATAAAAATCGTATCGTCACAGTTGTAGGGAGTGCCCTAACGCCCTTTTTGTTGCTATCGATTGCAATTATTGCCTTTCTTGGATTAAGTCAGGGGGATGTTCAAACAGTCACAGCCGATCAGCCTTTACAAGCATTTGGGCAAGGGTTTTTCCAGGGATATCAGACCATGGACCTACTGGCTGCCTTTTTCTTTTCGAGCTTTGTCATTCAGCATTTAAAAAGCGGATCAGCAGTAGAAAAGCCCTTTAGGATGTTTCTGAAGGCTTCTTTGATTGGGGCCGGATTGCTTTCGATTGTATATTTCATCTTGGTGCTGCTGGGTTGGCAATATGGCTCAATTTTGGCCCATACACCACCTCAGGAGGGTTTGGGACGAATTGCCATTGAAACCTTAGGAGTGTTTGCAGTGCCATGTGTTTGTGTTGCGGTAATTTTGGCCTGCTTAACAACAGCGATCGTCCTCTCTTCTCTTTTTGCAGAGTTCCTAAAAAAAGAAATTTGCAAAGATAAAATTGGATCTACTCACGCTTTGCTTATTACTTTAGCAGTGGCGCTTTTGATTTCTACATTCGACTTTGGGGGAATAGCTAGATTCTTGGGCCCTATCCTTGAGTTCATTTATCCCGCATTAATTCTTTTGACTTTGGTTACTATTGTTTCAAAAAGTGCTACTCAAAGAATAAAAGATATTTGACACTTTGACAATTCTGTGCTCCAATATCTCTTCATGAGAAACCGCTTCATACTTCTTATTTTCGCTTTTATTATTTTTGAGGGCTGCTGCCCTCAAATCTATGTTCCGAACCATAATCCGGATCCGCTTCCTCCTTTCTATGTGCCTGAGAAGATACGTGTAGCGCTTGTATTAGGTAGTGGAGGCATTCGCGGTATGGCGCATTTGGGAGTGCTTGAAGAACTTGAAGAGGCCGGAATCCCCATAGATATAATTGTGGGATGCAGTGCAGGCAGTATTGTAGGGGCGCTTTACGCGGATAATCCCAACGTTCAAGAAATTAAGTCTGCTGTGTGGAATATTCGCACAGATTATATATTGGACATCGACCTGATCAATTGTCGTTATGGGCTATCTCAGGGGCGATGTTTGAGACGTTTGCTCAACTTCTACTTGACCTCTAGAAATTTTGAAGAATTAAAAATTCCCCTGATTGTTGTAGCGAGCGACCTGTGTACAGGAGAACTTGTTCCTATTGGCTCTGGAGACCTTGTGCAGGCGGTGCAAGCTTCCTGTTCGATTCCGTTTGTGTTTGCCCCTTGTCAGCACTACGATCGCGTTTTGGTGGATGGGGGGGTGATTAATCCTGTTCCGGTAAAGGTGGCGCGAGATCTTGGCGCCGACATCGTGATCGCGGTAGATTTATGTGAACTGCTTCCTAAAACCTTTCCCAACCATCTGTTTGGAGTCATTACACGCAGCGCAGAGATTGCTTTTAGATGGCAGAATGAAGTGTGCACGCATCGCGCAAATGTGATCATACGACCTAAGACATGCGGAGTGGGGACTTTCAATGAAAAGATGAAAAATGAGATTTATGAATCGGGTCGTCGTGCAGCTAGGGAACAGATTGCACAAATCAAAGCCTGTTTAAATGCACTGCCCTCACGCTACTTTGACGGGCCGCAAAGTCGCTGTCTAGTGCAGCTGGACCCTTATCCTCCTGAGGTTTACCACGAAGAGCCTTGTGACTCGAGGTGAGAGCTACCTGAAATATAAGAGTCTTAAGAGTGAATTGAATCTGATTTCAAACCTGCTTTCCTTAGCCCTTCTTCGTAGGTTTCTGTAAAAGGAGTTTCAACCAGAGATTGACTATTTGGCTTAGTAGAATAATATTCTATTCGGTCATCATAAACTTTTATCAAAGAAATATATGGTTGAGGGAACCGCTCCAAATTTTCATTCCACAAACTTAATTTTATTCTTGTGGGCTCTTCTCTATATCCCGGGAGACACCACATGGGTAGCTTTTGATAGGCAAGAAATCTTGAATCGGAATCAAACATCTGTATGTAATTATTTATTAGTTTGAGGATTAAAGCTCTAGCACCATCTTGATCCAGTTGTTTTTGACCCATCAAATCTAAACTAATTAGAATGTTATATCCTGCGTGGGTACTTTCTCCGGAATTTAAAAACTTAAGCCCATAATCTTTCTCTAATTTTTTCGCCAAATCCATTATGGCATAATTACAATTTTTAATTGTTTCATTTCGGATAAAAGTTTCTTCACAAAAATCAACCTTAAAAATAGATAGTAATATAAATAATAAAATAACCATATAAAATTAATCGAAACCCCTTCTTTTTAGTTCTTTTTTAGAGTCAATAAGCCCTGGGAGATAATCCCGAAATGAATGTGCTTTGACCTTTATGAATTTTATAGAGCCAGGCTCTTCTCGTCTAGCACGACTTATTGCCCAAGGATCGGATAAACGTGGAACATGATCTCCATATCCAACGTAATTCACTGCATATGCCAAGCCGTGCTCTCTTGCACTAATCACCTTTGAAGAGCCCATTGTCACGACAGTTATTTTTCTGCGTAATTCAGCAGGAACATACGGCAAAGCATGGTGGAGGATTTCACCTCCATTGCTAAAAGCAATTTCCCTATGGAATTTATGTGTGGCAGCTTCATGTGTTAAACGCTCAGCTAATAGTTTCACTTCAGGTGTAAATACACCCATTCTATTATCAAGATGCAGAAGACCGCCTGTAATAAGATTCGTTTCATAGCAAGTACTTCCAACTTTGCATCCATCATACACTCCTCTAATAAGATGCACATTATTCTCATGATCTTGCCTCGTATTATTCATGCCATTTGTATGTCCAAAACTGTTTTCGCCTTCTTGCTGGCCTATTGATAGATTGACAACATTTCTTTCACTGTGTGCAAAAACATTCTTACTTTGGGGTGCGCGTGAATTTTGTGTTTCCCAGTAAACGGGATATTCGGCCCTTTCAAAGGTATCATTATATGTCCTATTGTTTGCTTGCTGCCTATAATAGTTATTACCGCTGTTTTGTTGCTGAGATGATGGATTGTTATACACATAAGAAACTGCATATTCACCATAAAGATCTATATTGTGCAGAGGATTGCAGTTTGCGTACGCATATAGGTTGGGACCGGCGTCATAACCGAGAGGGTCTGGGGCGATCCAGCGCAAGGTTTTAGGATCGTAGTAGCGACGGCCGAAGTTAAGGAAGCCGGTCTCTTCATCTTTGCGCTTGGAGGAGAAGCGCCAAGGGTTGCGGCTGTCTACAATCTGACCACCAGTGGAATCGAAGATTTTTTCGCTGCCGAACGCACTATACTGATAGGTCTCGTAGAGGGATCCATCGAGATTCAGGAGCGCAATAACATGCCCCACAATATTGTGTAGAGGTATGTAGGAGTTTTGATCCAGTTCGAGGAGGATGGCAGAGCCTATTTCTGCTCCATTGCCTTCGCCAAGTACGCGCAGCTGGAAAATCTTGCCATCTCTGACAGCGCCGATCTCGTTTTGCCCATGGTATAGGTAGCTCTCTGTCTTGCCGTTATGCGTCTTGGTAAGGCGTCGATTGAACGCGTCATAGCTGTATTCAAAGCGTTGATCTCCGCTTTGTACGGCGATCAGGCGGTCAAGTGGATCGTATAAATATTGTGTCTGGCCCTGCTGCTTGAGATTGCCGTTATTATCGTAACGATAGGTTTGGTCTCCTTCCTTGAGAAGCAACTGCAAAGGCGATATTTCCCGTTTGACACCGTCGCATTCGAGATAGTTGTTGATGGAGTCAGCCAGGTAGATATGTGATTCACTGCCTTTTTCTGAAGTGAGTTGCTGAAGAGAGTTGTAGGTGAAGTGCGCTTCCAGCTTTGTATGAGGAGCATCGATGCGCATCTGCACCATGTTGTCCAGGATGTCATAGGCCGCTGTCACATTGAGTTTGGGATGGCGGATCTCCTTGAGACGCATCTTAGTGTCATAAAGGCAGCTACATGTGGTGGATTGTATGAGAAGTCCGCTTTGGTCATAGTTTGTATACTCATGGTGATACTGTTCGCCTTTGCTGTTCACGCGTGTTACTTTACGCATGTAGAGGGCATCGTGAGCATATTGAATGGTGGATTGATCGGGCAAAATAACTTTTGTAGTGCGCTGGAGAAGGTCATTTTCATAATGCATCTCAAGGCCATTAGCCAATAGCTCATGTTTCAGGGAACCGTTGCTGTCATATTCGCGATATGTGGTGGTTTTGGAGATGAGATCAACCACTTTTGTAACGCGATCGGCGGGATCGTAGGTGTAGAGGTAGTTAAAGCTGCTGTCGAGGGCGTAGTACTGCTGTAGACGGCCTAGGGCATCATACTTGGAATGCACTTCATTTCCATCAGGCTTGACAATGGCTTCTTGTTGCCCAAATGCGTTGTAGCGATATTGAGTGATGCGCTGTTCTGGAGTGCCTGCAGCCTCTGTCATCTTTACGGGACGATTTTGAGTATCCCTTTCCCAACGCGTGGTGATGGTATTGAGATGTTTGCCTTGTGAGAGGACAAACTGTTTTGTGGCGATGAGTCCGCCCAAGTGGTTGTAGAACATCTCTTGTTTGGCGGTGATAACTCCAAAACGGTCTTCTTTGGTGATGCATTCAGTTTGTCCTGCAGGGTTAGTAAAGGTAATGGTTTTATTTCCGGAAGGGTCAACGAAAGTGGTTTGAAGCACGACTTGACCAAGCGAGTTTTTGGCTTTGTAGTTATATGTGATTATGGTGACGTTGTCGAGTGCATCGGTGATGGAAATAGGAAGATTGAGGCCGTTATACCCTGTTGTGGTAGTAGAGAGTCCTTCTGCGGTAAATTGGATCTCTTCTGTGACATTGCCTGCGCGGTCGTAGTGATATTGTGTGCGGATGCAACTATTGCGATTTTGACTATCTTGAATGCACTCTTCAATTATTTGACCGAGAACATCAAAAACATGCACTGTTTCGCAGTAGGCATTTGGAGCGTGATATTCGCGAGTGATATTTTGCCTTCCTAGGGAGTCGTAGGCATATTCTGTACGTTGATCACCTTTTACAATCGCAATCAAACGACCTGCGCCGTCGTAGCTGTAGCTTGTGACTTTCCCCTCTGCATCGGTAGAGGTAAGCAAGTGGAAGGTGTTGTAGGTATTGCTCTCTTTCTTGAGAAGTGTGTTGTCGGAGGAGTAGCTTACTTGCTCTAGAATTCTTCCTGCATAATCGTAGCTGAAACACGTTTTCAGGCCTGTTTTGTCTACAGACTGCTTGAGGGTGCCATCTAGGTAGTACTCAAAAGACTCTAAGCAGCCATCCGGATGCTGGATGGTGAGTGGCTTGCCGAGAACGTTGTAGGTGGTTTTAGTGACCTCATTCTGATTTCTTGTGTGTAGAGTGACATTGCCTAAAACATCATACTCTTTTGTTTCGCGAGGTGTCAGCAAACTGCCTTTTGGCGTTGCTATGGAAGGATAGATCACCTCAATTTCACGACCGAGTTCATCGTAAGTGTGCCTCTCCTCTTGTCCAAAGGGGTCTATAATGTTCGTGAGGCGGCCCATGAGGTCATATGTATATTTTGTGGTGAGATCGATGCCTGTGGCATCTACTTCACGCGTGGCGATTAGACGGTTGGAGAAATCGTAGGTGTGGACTTTTTTGTGGCCAGGCTGAGGGCCTCGCTCTTCGACCAGGTTATCATGGGCGTCGTAATCGCGTTCGATACTGTAGCTCTGATCATAGGTTTCTTTGGTGCAGTTGCCATGTGCATCGTGCTCCCAATAAAGCGTATAGGCATACTTGCGATTGCAGTCATAATGCACTTGTTGAAAAAGTTCACCGCGCGCATTAAAACTATTTTCGATGCGCTTAAGCAGTTTCTCTTGCTTTGTATTCTGGTCATAGTAAAGGGTTTCTACAGCTGCCGGAAGGCCATAAGGAGCTTTTGAGGTAGCCGTAATGCGTGTAATATGCCTCTCTGTTACATCTTGAAGGCTTTGGCGATTTTTTGTTGAGCCATTGTCCTTAATTTTGCAAACCAACACTCCATCCTTATCGTAGTCTAAAAACTCACGCAAGATAATTTTCTGGTTTACTTTCAAATACTTCGCGATCACACGATCGGCAGCATCGTATTCGTATAGCGTGATGCGACCATTGCCATCCTGCTGCCAGGTTACGAGATGCTGTGCATTGTAGCGATATTGTGTGGCATAGCTATTGCAGCCATTCTCTTTGGGAGAATTTTCATTCCAGAGGATCGGCTTGCTATTGCCTGTGATGTTACCGTAGAAGGTCTCTGAGAGCACATTTCCATGCAGATCGTACTGATAGCAGTGCGCTTTAAGGATGTTGCCGCTCCCATCTTCCCTGCGCGTGTATAGTAGATTCCCAAGATGTTTAGGCCTAAGGTCCCATCCAAAAAGCTCTCGGCTATAGGGTTGTCCTTTCATTAGCGTTACCACTCTTGATAGGCGCTGTTCAGGGGTATAGCGAAAACGCTTTGTTTGGCCAAGAGCATCTGTGACAGTTGTCGAACGCCCTTCAGGATTGTAGGAGAAGCGATAAACTTCATGTGGTGTTTCATCCTGACCAACAGGCTCCAAGATGGCTTCTACGCGGTATACCGGCTCTTTATTCACAACCGTTTTGCAATACTTCACTTGGCGATAATGCTTTCCGTCTTCTCCACTAGAGATTTTTTTAACGAGCAGAGGAATTTCGAAAAAATCTTTCTTTTTCACCTCTTTATTCTGATATTCATATTTGATCGAAGGTGCACAATTGCTCGTAACTTTCATGATTTGACAGTCTGTACCAAGAATAGCTAAGTCATAGGTGATCTTGGACCCATCACTGCCGTTGATATGCATGTCAAGGCAATTTGCACCGGATTTCTTAAATGTAAAGTCGAATGAGCTATAGATTTTCTCTCCAGAGGCGTTGGAAAAAGTGATCGATTTAAGCTTTTGGTCTGGGAAATATTTATAAGAGAGTTGTTGGCCGCTCTTTTTAACTTCCTTATCAACTAAGTAGGTGTGTGGCTTTTTTCTGGAAAGGAACTGCTTAGAACCCTCGGCCGTATCCACTTCAATGGTACCTTGCTTGTAGTGAATTTGATTGTTTTTTAGATTGGTGCGAGCACTCAAAGAGCCGTTGCCGCAATTGGTAAAGCCCATCTTGTTCTGAGTAGGACTAAAGCTGATCTCTTTTGCTTCTTCAAAGGTCGCTGTTCTGCCGCCTTCAGTGGTGTATTTGAAGCCGTTTTTGGTGTGATAAACGGAAATTTGATGATTATTCTTCCAATAGAAAAAGCGTGTTCTATCAAAAGAACTACAGGTGAAGCGCTCAAAAACCAAGGGCTGCGGACCTGTAAGCACAGCATCTACAGCATGTGCAATAAAGTCCCCAGAAATAACGTTTACGCAGCCGTGTACGATGGGCGAAACGCCCTGTTCTAGGTTGGAAAGAGGAATGGTATCATCGACCTCCTCTTCGGCTGTTAAGTGGTTGAAAATCAATAGAAAAAGAAATAATAGAGGAGATGTTCTGTGCATAAAAACCTTCAATTAAAAAATTGATGGCACAGAACATAAATAAAATTTTGGTTATGATCAAATGAAATTTTTAGTCGCTCTCAATGGAGAAAAGCGCGATTGAAACGGAAGTTCCACTTTTTAATGGGTGTTTTTTGCATCTATTTGATCCTAAATAGATTGCAATTTCTTTTAGTGTCTACAAACACAAGGGCGAGAATTGCAACTCACTTAGAATCAAAAACCTAGCAAAAATCACCTCATTAAAATGGGGCCTTGTTCACCTTGTACAGTGAGAACTTTCGGTCACTAGTTCTCCTGCATAAAATCATCGTCATAAACAACATCTATATTATTACCTCGATGCAAGCACTTTTGCATAAGATTTAACGCAAAGGCGCTAAGTCGCAAAGGGGCAGAGAATGGCCTCATATTTATTCTGAATGGGTTTATGGCTGAGATAAAGAATTAATTGCGAAGCAATTAATTAGCTCAATTGTTTTAGTTTTCAATCTTGATCCAAGCCCTAAATTTACGCATTGCCAGCTATATAATGTCGGGCTTGGATCAAGATTGAAAACTAAAACAATTGAGCAGCGCGCGTTCCGCGCGCTTTTTTTTATCGATCAGGACCTTTGCGTCTCTGCGTTGAATTCAATAAAAAGTGTTTGCACAACAAGAACTAGTTTTAAGAGAATTTTTTTCCATGAATTAGTGAAATTACCTAGGAAATTGACCGATGAAGTGAACATGGCCAAAAATGGAACTTTCGTTGAAAGTGTTCAGAGTAAAGATGACGACAGGCAGGTACAAATCTGGTAAGATTGAATTTTAAACCTAAAAACGGCAATTCAAGGTGATAAATTGACGTAATCCGTTATTAATCCGTTACAAGGTTAAACCTAGAAACGGCAATTCAAGGTGATAAAGTGATGCAAGATTTTGAGTCAGGATCATTTGCAATGGGGGTCGACCATTCCCAAAAGGTGAAGGCGACCCCCATTGCAAATGATTATGGCTCAAAAGATTGCGTCAATTTATCGCCTTCAATTGCCGTTTTTAGGTTAAAGATCTTCTTCAGTGTCAACTGTCAAAAGATTGGCGTTGTCGCCATTAATAATGACATCGTAACAATTGACTAATATTTGTATGTGATAATTATAATATACAGTTCCATCAGTTCCATTTGCTTTTGTATTATTACAGTAAAGCAAATTTCCGTTAGTACTGTTAGGTGGAAACCAAAAGAACTCCGAGCTTGATTTCCCTTCGGGACTTTTTAGATCAAAATGAACCACAGTTCCGTGACGATTATAGACACACCAATGCAGAGTTGAGCCCGGAAACTGTTTTTTCCATGCCTCAAGTGAAGTTCTAGCCGCTTCTTCGGTGACATTGGCGGGTTTTTTTCTTAAAATATAAAAATAACTGAAAGTAGAAGATAGTTTTCTAGATGTTAAGTCTATAAAATAATCTGTTACATGTTCTTTTGTGTTCACTTCAGAAAGTTTAACGACATTGTCTGCCTGAGTAACAGCAATTAATTTAATATCATAGAAAAAAATAGGCTTAGTTGTGCCTGGCCGAACAAAATAAGCACCATCATAACTTAAGTTGTAGGTCGTTTTAAGTTGTGAAGCAATCTGGGCAGTCCGGGCTGTGACATTAATTCTACCGGTCTCATCAATGATCTCGGCATCCTTAAATGTGTACTTGATTCCAGGTTTTTCAAAAGGACCTGGTCCTGAATAGTTTGATAAATTTAAAGAGGTTGCACTTGCCATAACTAAAACAATACAATAAGTAAGAATAAAATAAAAGCATGAATATTTTTTTTATATACAATCAAATTCATTCTAATAAAGTTCGGGAATAGGAAATATTTTTTCTTGAGTTTCAATAGATATTTATCTTACTATGCGCTAGTTTGAAAGAAATAATAACCTGAGTTTTGGGTTGATTTCCATTGATATTCAGAGGGTTTTCGCTCCAAATTGAAGACTTTTTTCTCGAAGGAAATAGTCAAATGGCTATTTTCGAGAAAAAAAGTCTTTAAGTTGGAACGAAAGACCCTGAAGATCAATGGAAATCAACCCAAAACTCAGGTTAATAAGGAGGGATTATGAACAGGAAGCCTAAAATTTTGGCGTTTGCAGGCAGTTTGCGCAAGGATTCTTTCAATAAGAAGTTGATTAAAATAGCGGTAGCAGGAGCTATCGATGCAGGGGCTGAGGTGACTTTGATCGACTTAAAGGACTATCCCTTGCCAATATACGATCAGGACATTGAGGATCGAGAGGGATTACCTGAGAATGCTCTGAAAATCAAGAAGCTGATGTGGGAGCATGATGGATTTTTGCTTTCCTGTCCTGAATATAATAGTTCGATGTCGGCGGTATTCAAGAATACGATTGATTGGGCATCGAGAAATGCCTCCCCAGATGAGGTGTATTTAAGCTGTTTCATCGATAAAGTGGTAGCGTTGGTAAGTGCTTCTCCAGGGCAACTTGGGGGATTGCGTGGACTGGTGCATGTACGTGCAATGTTTGGGAATATTTATAGTATTGTGATTCCACAGCAAAAGTGTATTTCACAAGCTGACAAGGCCTTTGATGAGCAGGGTAATTTGAAGGATCCTAAACAGGAGAAGGAGATCCATAAGATAGGTAGTAAGTTAGTGGAGTTCCTGGATAAGTTTGCGTGTGACAAGGCAGTGGTCACAAGGTAAGGGATCGTATAGAAATAAATTTTACAATTATCGAGGAGAAATGCGGTTCAGATCGAGAGAATTTTTCCGAAGAGAAAAGTTATTTTTGTACGATCCCTAAAACAGTTCAAAAAGCAGTCTTCAAACCTGTATGTAAAAAATACAAAGAAAGGTATTATGTTGTCCCGAATAGCGTTGATATTACTAGGAGTTTCAATTTTGATGCGGCCGCAAGTTGAAGCGGGTGTGACACCAGATGCTGCCCTCCAAAGGCTAATTGAGGGCAATCGAAGATTTGTCAAAGATGAGCTCATCCATCCGGACCGTACTTTGGACCGTCGTTTGGCTTCTGCTCAGAGACAAAAGCCCTTTGCCATCATTTTGGGCTGTTCCGATTCCCGCGTTTCCCCGGAAATTCTGTTCGATGAAGGCATTGGCGACCTTTTTGTCATTCGCGTGGCAGGTAACGTTTTGGGCCCGTTGGAACTTGATAGTATCGATTATTCTGTGATTGTCAATGAATCTTCGTTAATAGTCGTGCTGGGGCATGAAAATTGTGGCGCGATCCAAGCTGTCCTCTCGGGGAATACAGCAGATGTACAGGCGATTGCAGCGCTCATTACCCCAAACATTGCTTGCGCTAAAGATCAGCCGGGAAACTTAATAGAAAATGCGGTCAAGGAAAATGTGCGCGCAGTTCAACAACAACTGGAAAAATCTAGGGTCGTTTCTCAATACATCAAGGAGAAGAAAGTGCGTGTTGTCGGCGGTTATTACAACCTTACCACTGGCCATGTGGATTTTTTAACGCCTGCGCCACCCTGCGATCAAGGAAACAAGAAACAGGATCAAAAAGACCACAAATAAAATCTTTGCTATTTCCGTCGCGACCCCTGCAATGCCTCCAAATCCCAAAACGGCAGCAACTAACGCTATTATAAGAAATGTTAAAGCCCAATTTAGCATAAAATTCTCCTTCTAAATCTATCTTCCTTATCACTTTTATTTTCAACATTGTCAATAAATTAGTTGACACTCTTAAAAAAATTTCTTATTGTTTGGTTAAGAAGGGAAAAGTGTCCCTACAGTATATTCTGAACCATAAACAAGGAGACATTATGGCAACAAGATCCACTTTAAGAAGAAAAACAACTACAAGAAAAGTAACACGAAGAACTACAACAAGACGTACTGCACGTTCTAGATAATCTAAAAAAGGGTAAGTTTGTTTGGCTTACCCTTCTTTGTAAATATATAAAGAGAGGTATATATGCCAAAATCACATTCTAACAATATTGAGAACTTGCAAGAACTTTTTATTTGCGAATTGCAAGATCTTCTTAGTACGGAACTTCAAATTATTGAAGCTCTGCCAAAAGTAATTAAGATTGTCAATGATCAAAAATTAAAACAAGCCCTGAAAGATCACTTGGCGGAAACAAAAGGACAAGTTGAGAGATTGAAAAAAATTTCTAATATTCTCAGTGAGGATCTGGATGGCAGACTTTGCATGGGCATTAAAGGAATCTTAGATGAAGCAGATGCCCTCATTGAGTGCTGTTCTCCTGGTGCAAAGGATGCTTCCATCATCGCTGCAGCTCAGAGAGTAGAGCATTATGAAATTACTGGTTATGGAACTGCATGTGCACATGCAAAAATTTTAAACCATGGCGAAGTAGCTGATCTTCTACAAGAAACTCTAGAAGAGGAAGAAGCAATTGACAAAAAACTGACAAAACTTGCCGAAGGTTCTTTCTTTACCGCAGGTATTAATAAACAAGCTATGGAAGAAGAAGCTTATCAAGCTACAAGTCCAAGAAATTCAAGAAGTGAAAGAAAAATTTAAACTTATTTATAGGAGATAAAAAAATATGAAAAAAACATACATGTTGTTAGGGGCTTTAGCAGCATTTGGCTCCGTGAATGCGGCGCAATATGGCTATAGCGATGGCCAAGACGCAGGTCAGCCTTATTCTCAAGGCCAAACTTTTTATCAGGCACAGCCTTACTCTCAAGGCCAAACTTATTACTATGACCAAGGCTCACCAGCTTATTACAATGAAAATCGTTCTTTACAAAACTATTCTAATCCCACTCCAATGCCTTCAGGCTATGATCAAGGGAATCGTACATGGATGAATGATGCAAGCCGCAACATTGATCCAAGCAATACTCAATGGAGAAGCAATCCTGAGCTCACTCCAATGCCTTCAAGCTATGACCAAGGGAATCGTAGTTGGGTGATTGATGCAAACCGCAACATTGATCCAAGCAATACTCAATGGAGAAGCAATCCTGAGCTCACTCCAATGCCTTCAGGTTATGACCAAGGGAATCGTATTTGGATAAATGATGCAAATCGCAACATTGACCCAAGCAATCCTCAATGGAGCAGCAATCCTGCGCTCACTCCAATGCCTTCAGGTTATGACCAGGGGAATCGTAGTTGGATAAATGATACAAATAACCCTTCATGGCTTAATAACCGAAACACAACTCCTTCAGGTTTTTCAAATGACAGTTACCTTAGACAATCTTCTGACACCTATTATTCACCTGATACACGTCGTGACCAATACTCCAATGACAACCAATATAATACACCAAGTTACGATCAAAACTATCAATACAACAGATCAAGTGATAATCAGTACGCCAGACCACAAGGCAATGATCAATATGCTACAGAAGAGGATAGACAACTCGGCCAAAAAATTCGCGATGCTCTTCGCGGAGGCTGGTTTTCACAAGGATATGATGGCATTATTTTGATCATTCGTGATCGAAATGTAACATTACGTGGTTCAATTGAAAATCCTTCAGATAAACAAAAATTGGAAGATAAAGTTCGCAACGTTCAAGGGGTAAGAAGCGTTAATAGCCAATTAGCTCTTAAATCTAGAGAAACATCAGACGCTTACTCGGGAAGTCCGACTTACAATTCTAATTATTCTAATGAAAATAGTTATAACACACGTGACGCACAAGATGGCAGCGCCAATGATCAATTCCTAACAGATGAAGATAGACGTTTAGGAAAAAAAATCCGAGATGACTTAAAAGGAGGATGGTTTTCTAGAGGCTACGAAAACGTATCTTTCAACATTAAGAATGGCAATGTCATTTTGATGGGTTTTGTTGAATCAGCAAGTGATCGCACCAAAGTAGAAGATAAAATAAGAAACATTAGTGGTGTAAAAAGTGTAATGAATCAATTAAGCGTACGTGGATCTACAAGAACTGGATCACGATACTAAGAAAGAGGCGCCGCTTAGGCGGCGCTCTTTTTTTTATCTGCCAATAAGAATTAAAATCCCTGCCACAAGTGCTAAAATGCCCATCACAATACCGGGTATTGCAACAGCTGTTAAAGCTATGATGCCTACTAAAATGAGGTAGACAGCTAGCAAAATCATACCGATGTTTGCATTAAACTTCATGAATGCTCCTTTAAGGGTTGAAACGGGCTCTTTGTGTCAGAAAAAGAATTTACACACAAGAAATTTTTTTTAACCACCTCTCAACCATGTTACCGTCCACGCACCCATAACAAAACCATTGATAACAGGAAGAATGGAATGATGCTCAATATGAGCGCCGGCGATGAGGTCGTCAATAAGCAAAGCAATATAAGGAGAAAATTGCAGTCCTGTGAGTTCGGCGAAAAGGTTTTGAGAACATCCTTTGGCAAGTCTGTTTGCATTTTCACGGTATTGTGCGGCTATTTTCTTTCCGCACAGCAAACAAACGACTATGCCTGCAAAATATCCTCCGCCAAAGGGCATCGGAGCAACGTAAATAGAAAATGAGGTCAATGCCACAAGACTAATTCTCTTAAGGCCCTTCAACCATGGATCTGGGGTAAGGTCAGTTAAATGCCCAGATGAAGCGCATCCTTGAGCGCACTGAGAACATGCAGCCATAGATTCTCCTTTTTGAAATCTAGAGCAATATGCCATAAGAGATACATTTCTGATAAAGACTTTTTGCGACAGGGTTGTAAATAATAGTTTTTTTGTATATAATGGTTTTATTTTATAAAATTTTAGGTTAATAATGTCTTTATTCTTGACTGCACACTCTTTATCAAAATCTTTTGGCAGTCAACTTCTGTTCGAAAATATCTCCTTTACGCTTTCTCAGGGAAACCGAGTAGGATTATTAGGTCCTAATGGTTCCGGCAAATCCACTTTGCTGAAAATTTTAGTGGGAGAGGAACCGCCGGACGAGGGTTCGATCTCGAAAAGACAAGGGTTGCGTATCGGTTATGCAAGCCAGTCTCCCGAATTTCCTTCTGTGTCTCTTGAACAACTGCTCATCAGTGGGGTGGATGGAGGTTCTGAGATTGACAAACTCACCAAAGCACGCATTTTACTTAGCAAAGCTCAATTTGAGAACTTCGAACAAAATGCTTCTGAACTATCTGGAGGTTGGAAAAAACGTTTAGATATAGCGCGTGCGCTCATGTGTGACCCTGATCTCCTCTTACTTGACGAACCGACTAATCACTTAGATCTTGCAGGGATCCTTTGGTTAGAAAAATTTCTGGCGCGAGAAAAGACCGCATACGTAGTTGTCAGCCATGATCGATATTTTCTTGAAAATGTTTCTAATCGCATGATTGAGTTAAATCGATGTTATCCGCAAGGACTCTTCTGCTGCGATGGCAACATGAGTGAATTCATGGATCGCAAAGAAGCTTATCTAGAAGGTCAGGCCAAACTTATGCGTGGAGTCGCTTCTGTTGTAAGAAATGAAGTCGCATGGCTCAGAACATCGCCAAAAGCGCGCACTACGAAATCGCGGTCACGTATTGTAAGGGCCTATGATAAAATAGAAGAACTGGCCGACCTACAACAACGTTCTAATGTAAAAAAGCTTAATCTCGATTTTGGAGCATCTGAAAGGGAAACTCGCAAGCTTTTGGTTACCAAAAACTTAGGAAAATCATTAGGTGGCAAGGAATTATTCAAAGGTGTTGATCTCGTTTTGTCGCCAGGTAGTCGATTAGGAATTCTAGGAGAAAATGGCACAGGCAAGACAACCTTCCTAAAAGTACTTGCGGGGCATATTCCTCAAGATATAGGCACCATAAAATATGCTCAAGACTTGAAACTTGTCTACTTTGACCAGCATCGTGAGCATATCCCCGGGCATCTCACTCTAAGAGAGGCTCTATCTCCCACAAGTGATGTTGTGAACTATCGTGGGCATGAAATTCACGTCAATGGCTGGGCCAAGAGGTTTCTATTTTCGCCTGAAAGATTAAATATTCCTGTCAGCTGCTTGTCAGGGGGGGAAAGAGCTCGGATTCTCATTGCCAAGGTGACCTTAGAACCTGCTGATATTTTATTCCTGGATGAGCCTACCAATGACCTGGACATCGCCACCTTAGAGGTGTTTGAAGAAAGTTTGGAAGATTTTCCTGGCGCAGTGGTGTTGATCTCGCATGATCGCTGTTTGATGGATAAAGTCTGCACCCAAGTTTTGGCGCTAGGGGCGCAGCAGCAATTTTATGCAGACTATAGCCAATGGGAACAAGCCAAATCGAATCAAAAGGTGGCACCTCCCTCAGTCAAAAAAGAAGAACGCATTCTGCCGACGACTCCTTCCAAAAAAATGTCTTATAAGGAGCAGAAGGAGTGGGAGGGAATGGAAGCAAAAATTTTAGATACGGAGCAGCGCATTGCTGAATTACAATTGCAGTTAGAAGACCCTCATCTTACTTCTGAGAAGTCTTTAGAGATTTACCATGCATTAGCTGAGTGTCAAAAAAAACTGGAAGTTCTTTTCGACCGCTGGCAAGAGCTAGAACGGTTGAAGGCGTAAAGTTAACGCTTCGGCTTTTTGCAATTACTTCCTGTTTTTTTTATTTTATTATTGCTTTGTTCCGGTGAACTCTATACAATTGTCTTGTTTACTATCAAAATTAAAGAGTTTTATGCCCTTTCAACAGTTAAATTTGCTCCCAAATATTCTCAAAGTGCTACAGGAAGAAGGGTATTCAAAACCCACCCCCATTCAAAGTCAGGCGATTCCAAAAATTCTCGAGGGTTGCGACCTCTTCGCATCCGCTCAAACAGGTACAGGCAAAACAGCTGCGTTTATGTTGCCTTCGCTTCAAAAATTGAGCACGCCTTCCATCCACAAAGGCAAAGGGCCTCGAATCCTGGTTCTAGTGCCTACTCGCGAACTTGCCATGCAGGTGGCTTCTCAATCTGTAAAATATAGCAAGTATCTTCAAAAAATGAGCACTGTATGTCTTTATGGAGGCGTGCCTTATCCTGTGCAAAATCGACAATTGGCTCGCCCACACGAAATTTTAGTGGCCACTCCCGGACGCTTAATCGACCATCTGGAAAGCAAGCGTGTGGACTTTTCTCGCGTAGAAATGTTTATATTGGACGAGGCGGATCGCATGTTGGACATGGGCTTTATTGAAGCCGTCGAACATATTGCAGATCAAATTCCTCATAAAGTACAAACTCTTTTATTTTCAGCTACTCTAAAGCGCAATGTGCTAAAGCTAGCTCAACATTTATTAAAAGACCCTCTAGAAGTACATGTGAAGCCTGAAGTTCAAGAACACGCAAGTATTCAGCAATTCATGCATTTCACTTCAAACTTAGGCCAGAAAAGGGATTTGCTAGACAAACTACTTGCAGAACCGGATGTCATTCAAACGGTTATTTTCACTTCTACCAAATCATATGCAGCCCAGCTTTCTCAAGAGCTGCGTGAACAGGGCCAACCTGCTGAAGCTTTGCATGGAGATCTCCATCAGCGCAAACGCACAAAAACGATCAACGCTTTTCGTGAAGGGAAAGTGCGCATTCTGGTCGCCACTGACGTTGCAGCTAGAGGCATCGATGTGCGTTCCGTGTCCCATGTCATCAATTTTGATCTGCCTAACAATGCAGAAGATTATGTGCATCGTATTGGACGTACCGGAAGAGCCGAGGCAAAAGGGGTTGCCATTTCCTTTGTATCGAATAAAGACCGACCGCTTATAAAAGAAATTGAAAAGTTATTGGGAACACAGATCCCAATAGTGGGCGGAGAGAAAAAGTCTCTTGAGCAAAAACAACCGCATGCAAAGAAGGAAAAATCTCACTTTTCCAAAAAAGCCCCTACAAAGACTCATGAAAGAAGATTCGTATCTGACGATCGTCGCCCTAGAAAAACGTTTTCCCGTAGAAATGAATCTGAAGGGGAAAGTCAACACGAAAAGTCCTTTAAAAGGGGTCCTGAAAAAAGATTCGGATCTGACGATCATCGCCCTAGAAAAACGTTTTCCCGTAGAAATGAATCTGAAGGGGAAAGTCAATACGAAAAGCCCTTTAAAAGGGGGCCTGAAAGAAGATTCATGTCGGACGACAGTCGCCCTAGAAAAACGTTTTCCCATAGAAATGAATCTGAAGGGGAAAGTCAATACGAAAAGCCCTTTAAAAGGGGGCCTGAAAGAAGATTCATGTCGGACGACAGTCGCCCTAGAAAAACTTTTTCCCAAAGAAATGAGTTTGGAGCAAGGCCTCAACAGGAAAAGCCCTTTAAAAGGGGGCCTGAAAGAAGATTCATGTCGGACGATAGTCGCCCCAAAAAAACTTTTTTCCAAAGAAACGAAACGACAGCAAAACCTCAGTCCCAGCGGCGTCCCGCTCGAACAGTGGGTCGTTTCAATCGCATTGAAAAGTAATTCTTGTTTTTTTTCTTAAACAAGACCAAAAGTAGGCATAGAGAAACGCTCTAGGTGCCATGGAATCAAATATTGCTTTAATTCTTGCTATAAGTTTTTCATTAGCCTTCATTCTGGGTTTTCTAGCACAAAAACTTAAATTATCCCCCATCCTGGGCTACCTTCTTGCTGGCTATATCGTGGGCCCCTATTCTCCTGGTCTTGTCGTCAATCTTAAAATTGCTGAACAACTATCGGAGGTGGGCATCATTCTCCTAATGTTTGGAGTTGGACTTCACTTCAGTTGGAAAGATTTAACAATTGTTCGTGTTATCGCTTTGCCTGGAGCTATTATTCAAACAGCTGTTGCAGCTATTCTCGGAGCAATGTTTGTCGTCGATCTCGGCGGCACATGGTCTGCAGGCATTGTCGTCGGCTTTGCAATTGGCGTCGCCAGTACGGCTGTTCTTGTGCGGGTATTGCTTGATAATCATCTTCTTGAAACCCCTCAAGGGCGAATTGCTGTCGGATGGCTGATTGTAGAGGATATACTCACGATTTTTGTGCTTCTCATGCTGCCACAAATGGCCTTTTTCGCATCCGGACAAGAAATGTCTTGGTTAAGTGTAACCTTCTCAACCTTATTTGTGATTTTTAAATTGGCCGCCTTAGGTGTGATTATTTATTTCTTTGGACAATCCTTTACCAGAAAAATTTTGCTAAGTGCTTCTAGAACAAGATCTTATGAAATTTTCACCCTAGCCCTTTTGGCGGTAATCTTCGCCATCGCCACTGGCGCGACTTTCATCTTCGGTACATCAATAGCACTAGGAGCTTTCCTTGCCGGCATGGTAGTAGGAAACACCGATGTAAGCCATCAAGCTGCAGCCATCACTTTACCCATGAAAGATGCCTTTACAGCCATTTTTTTTATTGCAGTCGGAATGTTATTCGACCCTAAAATTTTAATGATTGAACCCAAACTTTTTATTGGACTTCTGTTCATTATCATGCTTGTCAAGCCAATCACAGCCTTTTTTATTGTTTATTTATTTAGATATCCTATCAAGAGCGCTTTAGTGGTCGGATTGGCGCTCGGACAAATCGGTGAATTTTCCTTCATCCTCGCAGAAGAAGCCTCTCGATTAAACCTTTTGTCCGACAAATATTATGATGCCCTAGTGGCTTGTGCATTGATTTCAATTGCTGTTAATCCATTGCTATTCAAGATGTTGCATAAGATAGTAGGCATACTATCTAAAACTTTCGGAGAAGCCAACAATCAAAAAGAGATGATGATTTCGAAAAATCCCTATGCAGTCATTATAGGCTTTGGCCCTATTGGAAAGGCAGTGACTGCAATCATTAAAAAGAAGCAAATGACACCGATCATCATAGATGGAAACATCGACACTGTTCTTGAAGCCAAGAAACAGGGCATTCAAGGGATATTTGGAGACGCTTCGCAATTTGCGGTCATAGAAAGCGCGCATCTCGATCATGCGAAAATGCTCATTGTCACCATTCCTGAAACGGAAATAGTAATGGGGATTGTGCAATTCGTCAGACAACGCTATCCTCACCTCTACATAGTGGCAAGAACTCTTTATCTTGCTGATCATGAGAAAATAGAAGCCTTGAATGCGGTCTCCATTTGTGCTGAGGAAAGAGTTTTAGATGCCTTCAAGGAAGTTGTCGAAAAAAAAGTTGGAAAATCTACGACCAAAAAGAAATTCTTTTCAGTTTAACAGAAAAATTTTATAATGTTGTTTTTGAGCGCATGCTCAAAGAAGTGAGATATTTGAAACTGTTTCCAGGCAATATCTCAAAGCAGTAATTGGAAACAAATCAATGACGGAGAAAAAAAGTGTCTAAAGGTACGGTTAAATTTTTTAATGCTCAAAAAGGTTTTGGATTCATTACACCAGAAGAGGGTGGAAAGGATCTTTTCGTTCATACAAGTAATGTTGAAGGCGGCGGTCAACAATTGCATGAAGGACAACAAGTTGAATTTGTGACTGCACAAGGACGTAAAGGTCCAGAAGCGACTCAAGTAAGACCCTTGTAACAGCTCGTTTCAAGTATAGTGCGTTTTGAATGTTTCTACATTCAAAATGCACGCACTCAATATGACAACTGTACCTCAGCCCGTGACAAAAAACATTCGGTTTTTTGCACTCGGAATCGCTATTGCGGCGGGGTTAGCAGTTTGGATGCTGCCCATTCCACAAGGGGTTGAGGTCAAAGCCTGGAAGCTGCTAGCAGTTTTTGTAGGATTGATCTTAGCTCTTATAGGAAAAGCTTTGCCGATGGGGGCGCTTTCATTTCTGGCTTTAACCCTTCTCATCGTGACGCACACGCTCACGATGAAGCAAGCATTCAGTGGATTTGCAAATCCCCTTATTTGGTTAGTTGTTGCAGCTTTTCTTCTTTCTCGCAGCTTTATCAAAACTGGTTTAGGCATGCGTATCGCCTATCTTTTTGTAGGCAAGTTTGGCAAACACACCTTAGGATTGGGGTACAGCTTCACTATCTCAGAGTTGCTTCTCGCGCCTGTCATTCCCAGCAATACTGCAAGAGCAGGCGGAATACTTTATCCCATTATTAGAGCACTCTCTATTAGCTTTGGCAGTACACCTGAAAAGCACTCACAAAGACGTATGGGGAGCTTTCTTATATTAAATGCTTACTACAGTAATCTTATTACGAGCGCAATGTTTGTCACTGCCATGGCAGCAAATCCTCTAATTGTAGCTATGATGCAAGAGCACGGTCTGGTTATTACATGGGGTCAATGGGCTTTAGCTGCTTTAGTTCCAGGCTTAATAAGCCTTGCAGTTGCGCCTTATGTTGTTTATTGGCTATACCCTCCTAAGATTATAGAAACTCCTCAGGCTGAGCAGATTGCAAAAAAACATCTCAAAGAAATGGGAGTGATGTCTTCTACTGAAAAAATCACTTTGGGTGTGTTTGCACTCTTGATTGTGCTTTGGATGTTTGGAGAACACTATTTGGGGATTGAAAGCACAACCGTAGCTTTTGTAGGAGTCTCTGCGTTAGTTTTGACAGGTGTTCTAACTTGGAATGACATTAAGCATGAGCATGAGGCATGGGATACACTGATTTGGTTCTCAACACTTGTGATGATGGCGACCTATCTTAATGAATTTGGTTTAATAAAATGGATCAGTCAACATATTCAGTATCTTTTAGGAGATACTCCATGGTGGATAGCGTGGCCTTTGCTGGTATTGATTTATTTTTATAGCCACTATTTATTTGCTAGTAATACGGCGCATGTGACATCGATGTATGCAGCTTTTTTAAGCGTAGGAATCGCTCTGCAGGTACCTCCATACCTTATTGCGCTGTCTTTAGCCTTTTCAAGCAGTCTATTTGCATGCATTACCCATTATGGAACAGGGTGTGCAGCGATTTTGTTTGGTTCTGAGTACGTGGATTTGAAAACTTGGTGGCGCATAGGAGCGATCATCAGTATTCTTTTTCTTTTCTTGTGGATTGGTCTCGGGTCGGTTTGGTGGAAAATCATTGGCCTTTGGTAAGGGACTGGGGTTTGTGCACTACCGCCAAAAGGGACAATAGAGACACCAGGGACCTTAAGGACATTAGGGACAAAGTCTTAGGGCTCATTGTGTTAAGGGCCTTGTCTCATAGGCAAAAAGCTTCATAACAATGATCCACACGATATTGTCCCTAATGTCCTTAAGGTCCCTGGTGTCCCTATTGTCCTTTTTGGCGGTAGGGCAAAAGCTCTAATCCCTATTGTCCTTTTTGGCGGTAGTGCACTAACCCCTCCTATTGTCCCATTGTCTGTTTTCCCATTGTCGGCGTTGATACTCTAAGTCTAGGCGTTTTTTCTCAAGTTGTTCACGCTCCCAGCGATCTTGTTCCCGTTTTTTTTCATCTCTTTGTCTCTCTTGTTCTCTGGTTTGACTCTCTGTTTCGGACGGCAAGTCTGCAGCAGCAAGAGGCGCAATACTCAGAGCTGCTAAGATAAAAATGATGAATTTCATAACATTTTCTTTCCTTGTTTTAAGGTTCAAGATATTCTCAGCTTCATGACTGAGCATTCTATTTGTCCCATTTCAGGTGAATCTCCCCAAGAAGAAAAATTAAACTTCTGCACTCACCTTTTTGGCCTGTTACTAAGTACTATTGGAGCCTTTTGGATTATTTTAAAGACGCTTGCATTAGATTTTCTAGGCATAGCAAGTCACTCTATTTATGGCTCCTCTTTAATTTTACTATATGCCGCCTCAACCTATTATCATAAAAGCAAAATCCTTCATCGAAAAAGAAAATTAAAAATCGTGGATCATTGCTGTATTTATCTTCTAATTGCCGGGACATACACGCCTTTTGCCTTAGGGCCTCTTCGGGAGGAAGGTGGATGGCTTTTATTCTCAGTCGTTTGGTCATTAGCCATAATAGGGATTACTATAAAAGTCTTTGCTCTTGATCGTTTTGAGAAGCTTTCTCTTGCCACATACTTGGCCATGGGTTGGCTTGTACTCTTTAATTTTTCAACTTTAATCCAATCCATCACCCTATCTTCACTTGTGTGGCTGGTTGCTGGAGGTCTTTTTTATAGTGCCGGCACCCTGTTTTATGCTTGGCGATCTCTCCCCTATAACCATTCCATTTGGCATCTATTCGTCATGAGTGGAAGCTTCTGTCATTACTGTTCTATTCTAGAAGTATGCAGCTATCTCTAGATCACCTGTCCACACTTAGGCCTCTATGGAAAGAGCTATGTTTAAAATTCGACCTGCGCTTTGCGGAATATAGTTTTGCGAATAATTTTCTTTTCCGGGAGAGGCATCATTATGTTTTTGTCGACAGCGATCCACCCTACATTGTAGGGCAATTTGATGATGGAAAAAAATATACCATCCCTACACTTCCCCCTTCTCAATGCTCCAAACAGATCTCAGATTGCTTATTTCCTATACCTGAAGAGTGGCTCGCCTATTTTGAAAAGGAGTACACTTTTTCATGCTCTGACAATGATTCCGATTACCTTTTCCAAAAAGAGCATCTCGCTCTGCTCTCCGGTCGTCAACGTGCAAGCAGACGAAATCTGATTCATCAGCTGGAAGAAGACTACACTCTTACCTCTGCGATTATTAATCAAAATGAGGCACAGGATGTACTAACGATTCTGGAAGAGTGGCAACTTCAATCTCACAAAAATAAAGCAGAAACCGATTATTTCCCTGCGCTTGATGCGTTAAATCACCGTGAGGTATTAGAACTCTTCGGCTGCATTGTCTACGCCAATGGACGGCCTGCAGGATATGTTCTCGGTGAGCTTTTGACACCGAAGATAGCCCTGCTACATACTGCCAAAGCTCTACGGCAATACAAAGGCATGATGCCCTATCTGTTTCGCGATTTTGCTCAAAAACTACCTGGAAGTGTTTTGTGGATTAATCTAGAACAAGATTTAGGCTTGCCATCCCTTCGACAAGCTAAGAACGCTTATCAACCGGACCAACTTGCAAAAAAATGGAAGGTGTCGGCCATAAGACCGACACCTTAACCAAATTCAGATTAATATTGTGCTGCTGGAGCTACTGGTTGTGCTACAGCGCCGTTGCCATTGCCGCAGCATGGATTGCAAACTCTTTTGTAGTAGTAGCGTGGTACATAGCGGCATTTTTTGTCGCATACCCATTTTTTGCACATTTTGCAGTCAGTTACGCAATAGTATTCAGGTTCTTGTTTGCAGCATGTTTCGCAGTAGTACTGTGGAACATATCGGCAACGTTGAACTTGATAATATTTTGGAACCATTCTGCAGCATTGTCTTTGGCAATATTGGGGTTCTTCACAGCAACGCCAATCGTTATAATAGCATGGCTCATAATGGCAATACATGCACCAGCAGTCGCCGCATGGTTGATCTGGTGGGCAGCTTGGTTGAGCACATGTTGGTTCACAACATTGTTGTTGTGGTTGACAGCATGTTGGTTGGCAACAGCTATTGCCATTACCATTAGCATAATTATCTGCAAAAGCGCTTGTAGCAAAAAGCATGCCGCAGAGAATTGCGCCTAATTGTAATACTTTCTTCATACTAACCTCCTAGAAAGCCTATGTTTAATCTATCCTTAGATAGTTGCTAAGGAAGCAGTTGCTTCTTTTGCAACCTCTCTTCTTTCCCTATCTAATTTTTTGGAATTTATGACAAATAAAATTTTTACTATTATATCATTTTTTCTTTTTGACCTTTATTCTCAGGAGAGAGACAATTAACTTTTCATGACTATTCTTTTTCTTGCATCTTTAAAAAATCGATCAATTGCAAAGCAATCTCCCGTACAAAGACATAGACCGGAGTGATCCAAAGGGGTCCCGTAATGCCAAATAACGTAAAACTCATCACAACTAAGAGGATGACAGTCAAGGGATGAATATCAAAACGTTTCATCATCACTTGGGGCGTGATGATGTTCGCTTCGATAAGGTGTACGCAGATCATCACGATTCCAGCGGCAAGCGCCATCCAATAGCTAGCTGTCAATCCCATTAAGACAGGTGGAATAATAGCTAAAAAGGTTCCCAAATAGGGAATTAAAGCGAGAAAAAAAGTTAAAAATGTTAAAAAAGAGAGGTTATCTATCCAAATAATTAACAATCCTACAAAAGCCAAAGATGTAACACTTAGCGCCACAGTAATTTGTCCATTAAAGAAAGTTAATAATGTTTGATCAATATTCTCGAGCATATTCTCTACTCTTGATCGATAAGTCATAGGGATAGTTTCAATGAACCACTTGTGAAATTTATAATCATCCTTCAGAAAATAAAATAAGCTAAAAGGAGTCATTACAAATAAAAAAGCAAACTTTGTTACAGCCGATATTATTGTAAACGTGTTCTCCAAGATAAATTTCTGAATATTAGTGACATAGTTGATAACAAGTTGCCGAATCTCTGGATATGAAATTAGATTAAGATTAAATAGATGCATAAATCCAAAGGTAGCTTGCTTAACCTCTTCAATTTTTTTAGAAGGAGCAGCAGCCACTTCTTGGATGGGTGGCAGCAAAACAGAACCTAAGAAAAAAGCGGTGATGCCCACAACGGCTCCTAGGATCAAAAAAACCACTGCTATAGCACCATAGAAAGGGACTTTCATAGAGATTAACTTCGCAACAAGCGGACGAAACATGTAGTATAAAACTACGCCCAAGATGACCGGGCTAAAAAAGAGGAAAATGGCGTCGATGATAGGGTAGAGATAGGGAAGAAGCTGCACAATCAGAAATAGGATTAACAATACGGCAAGAATTTTGGCCGCATTCTTGAAGAATGATGTTAGAAACCACATCTTGTCTCGGGAATTGTTATCCTAAAAAGGTTATCGTTTTTTATACATGATCGCTTTCAAATGCTCTTCAAACTCATCCTTATTTCGTTTTTCCGCAAGCTTCTCAGACCAACGCGCTTGATTTGAGCTTGCAGCAAGCTTTGCTAACTGTTCGATGTTATCTTTGGAATTTTTCAAGATTTCATCTTTAATTTTATCTTTGAGAAGCTCCATCCAGGCATCATCTGCAAGCTTGAAAAGGTCATCTACAAAAGAACATTTCTTCTTGTGACAGCTGCAAGAGCAGTGCTGACAATGCTCACAAGAAGATGAGGCAGCATCATGATGATGGCCATGGGAACAACTGTTATGAGAACATTCATGGGACATAAAAAACTCCTTTTAAGTGGGTTATTTTACCCTATGTCAAAAGGAGCTTTTAAATTCAAGCAGGATTAGCCGGCTTTCTTCGCAAAGTCTTGATCCAAGACTAACAAAGCAGCTTTATCTTCGCCGAAAAGACGGATTTGATCTAAATTGTCCTGAGCATTTTTTTCTTCTTCTACCTGCTCAGTGATGAACCATTGCAAAAACACATGCGTTGCATGATCTCTCTCTTTTAGAGCCATCTCGTAAATATCATAGATCCACTGAGTCACTTTTTTCTCATGCTTCAACGCTTGATCAAAAATCTCCTCGTGAGACTTATATTTTACAACCGGTTTTGGAATAGCTGGAAGATCGACATGTAAATTACGCTCTAGCAAGTAATCATAAATCTTCATGCCATGCGTATGCTCTTCTTGTGCCTGTTTGCGAAACCATTTTGAAAACCCTTCTAATGGAATGTTTTCATAATGTGACGAAATAGATAGGTATAGAAGATGTGAATAAAATTCATGTTCAATTTGTTCGACTAATGCTTTAAAAATTTTGTCTTTCATATTAGTTCTCCTTGTATGAATATATTATGAGGATTTACACTCTTTAGTGCAATGGATTTTATTGCCTTTTTACCGTCAAAAAAATTATATCTTTTTCTTTAACCCGCGACATCTTGAACTAGCGACAGAGACGTTCAAATTTATCACATTGAGTTTCGAAGCGCTTCAGGCTAAACACCCCCCTTAGCGCTTGAGTATGTGACAAGTTGAATTTCCCAACATCTATGAATTTTTTTATCGCGAAAGTCGATAGGAATTGTTTTATGTGTTATTTCTTTAATCTCGCAATTAGGGAATGCCGCGAAGTCAAAGGAAAAGCGTCGGGAATTGGTACTGAAAAAGATTTTTCCCTGCCCACTCAGCAGCCCCAAACATTTGGTTATCAATGAGATATAATGATCCTGTACATTAAAAAAAGTAGTCATTTTTTTTGATCTGGAGATCGTTGGAGGATCAAGGATAATGATGTCATACTTCCTCCTCTCTTCTTCAAGAAAGATTAAACAATCTGCCCGAACAATTTCATTCTTTTCAGCAGGAAGGCCATTGATTTCAAAATTATCCCTTCCCCATGCAGTGTAGGTATTGGACATGTCCACGCTTTTCGTAAAAGATGCCCCTGCAGCCGCCGCATGGATGCTAAATGCACAAGTATATGCAAATAAGTTCAGAACCCTTTTTTCTTTTGACTCAGCCGCGACCAGATGGCGTGTTTCGCGATGATCAAGGAAAAGCCCCGTATCCAGGTAATCATTGAGATTCACCTTAAATTTAAGGCCATACTCATGAACTAGAAAAAATTCTTCTGTTTGGTTGGCCTTTTCATATTGGCGCGTCTCTTTATTTTTTGAACGAGTGCGCCAGTAA
>Ga0207151_1011_pt2 | contig 50227 bp, 49 predicted proteins | sample Alteio_BWMinHeat_29_FD_153523 | JGI IMG/M metagenome (GOLD analysis project Ga0207151, IMG submission 153523) | Enriched cells from forest soil in Barre Woods Harvard Forest LTER site, Petersham, Massachusetts, United States -... | ecosystem: Environmental > Terrestrial > Soil > Temperate forest >... | reverse complement strand
GTAAGAAACAAAAATCCGACGATGCCGGCAAGCGCAGCAGGAAGTGCCGTGATGATGATGAAGGGGTCGAGCCAAGACTGAAAGTTCACGACGATCAGGAGGTAGACGAGCACGATGGAAAAGACGAGTCCGCCCAGCAACCCGAGGTAAGAGCTGCGCATTGTTTGCAGTTGGCCCCGAACGGTGACGAAGCTGCCGCGCGGCAGGGACTTGCGGTTGGCATCTACAATGCGTGTGACCTCGCGGCCTACTGCACCCAAATCGCGGCCCTGCACGGCCGCATAAATATCGACCACGCGACGGATGTTGTAATGCGAGATTACTTCCATCTCGTTCGTTCGCTGGATGGAAGCAACATCCGCGAGAATTTCAGGGCGCGCGGCAGCAGCGGCATTGAGAGGAGTGTTCTGAAGGTCTTCCAGGGATTGTATCGAATATTGCGGAGTCTGAGTGACCAGGTTGTAGCTGACGCCGTTCTTGAAATTCAGGAAAAACATCGGGGTGATTTGGAAGCTGCCGCTGAGTGAGTTCAATAGGCTATTGGCTACATCGCGCTGCGTGTAACCGCCCTGGGCCGCCTTGGTACGATCCACGGCCACATCGAACTCCGGGTAGTCAAACGCTTGCTGAATCCGCGCATCGGCAATACCCGGAACCTGCTCGATTTCATGCAGCATGCGGGCCGCGACTTCGCGATTGCCTTCGATATCGCTTCCCTCGATTTGGACATCGATGGGTGCGGGCAACCCAAAGTTCAAAACTTGCGTGACGATGTCCGAGGGCAGGAAGTAAAAGGTCGTGCCAGGGTATTCCCGGGGCAGCTTCTCTCGCAGGCGCTCAACATAGTCTGCCGTGGCGTGGTGATCTTCCTTGAGAGAGACGAGAATATCGGCGTCGCCTGCTCCGATGAGGCCCGAAGTGCTATGCATGAAATTAATGGCGCTGTAGGGCAGGCCGATGTTGTCCAGAACGTTGTCCACCTCGCGTTCGGGGATCTCGCGGCGTATTGTGCCCTCAACGAGATCGCAGAGCTTCGCAGTCTCTTCGATTCGCGTGCCGCTCTTGGCGCGGAGATGGAGGATGAATTGACCGCTGTCCGTGTTCGGAAAGAAGTCCTGGCCGAGCCAGGGCACCAGGAGAAATGCCGCTGTGCAGGTTAGAAGAAAGATGGGGACAAAAAGGACTCGCCGATGAACGAGCACTGCGAGCAGTCCCTGGTAAGCATTCCGAAGCCGTTCGAACCCGCGCTCGAACGCTCGCTGGAACAGCACGAGAGGATTCCGCGAATTAGGAGCATCACCACCCTGCCTGGCCTTCAGTAGGTACATCGCCAGCGTTGGGACAAGCGTGCGGGACAGGAGGTACGATGCGAACATGGCGAACACAACAGCTTCCGCGAGAGGAACAAAGAGGTAGCGGGCCACGCCGCCCAACAGGAACATCGGTAAGAACACGATACAGATGCAGAGCGTGGACACCAGAGCGGGAACGGCGATTTGCGCCGCACCTTCCAAGATGGCGTCGCGCTGGACATGCCCCTCTTCGAAATACCGCTCGATGTTTTCGATTGTAACCGTAGCGTCATCCACGAGAATGCCGACGGCCAGGGCCAATCCCCCGAGGGTCATGATGTTGATGGTTTCTCCGAGAAAACTGAGGATCATCACGGACGTCAAGATGGAAAGTGGAATGGAGATAGCGATGATTAACGTGCTGCGCCAGCTTCCCAGGAACAACAAAATCATAAGTCCCGTGAGACACGCGGCGATGATGGCCTCGCGGATCACACCGTTCACGGAGCTTCGGACGAAGATGGACTGATCGGACAGAGGCAGAATCCTCAGTTCCGGGGGAAGCGTTTGCGCGACACGTGGAAGAAGGCGGCGAATGCCCTTCACCACGTCGAGTGTGGAAGCATTGCCGGCCTTGAGGACGGACACCAGGGCTCCGCGACGACCGTCCTGACGCACGATGTTGGTCTGCGGCGCAAAGGCGTCGCGCACATTCGCTACGTCACGAAGATAGATCGTGGAATTCCCGACGACCTTGACTGGGAGGTCGTTCAACTCAGGGACCGTTTTCGGACTGGCGTTCAATCGAACGTCGTATTCGAAGGCACCCATCTTGGCCGTCCCGGACGGCAAAATCAGATTTTGCTGCTGGACTGCGGTGAGAATGTCTTGGGGAGCAAGTCCTTTCGACTGCACCAAACCGGGATTCAAATCGATCATGACCTGACGTTGTTTACCGCCGTACAAGAAAGGAACGACGGCTCCAGGAACCGTAACCAGTTGGGGTCTCAGGAAATTCTGCCCCAGGTCGTTCAACTGCTGCTCAGAGAGGCCGCTTCCGGAAAGGCCCAACTGCAGAATGGGGACGCTCGAAGCGCTATAGTTGATGATTAGGGGAGGCAAAGTCCCTGGCGGCAATTGGCGAAGGATGGTTTGGGATCCGGCCGTTACCTGGGCATTGGCGGTATCCAAACTCGCACCGTGTTGCAAGTAAACCTTAACGATGGCTTGACCATTTACAGTCGTTGATTCGATGTGTTCGATGTTGTCGACGAGCGTGGTAAGCACTCGTTCATACGTACTCGTGAGCCGGCCTTCTAATTCCTCCGGGTTCATGCCGGTGTACTGCCATGCAACGGCAATCACCGGGATATCGATGTTCGGGAAAATATCGGTCGGCGTGCGCAAAATCATTACCGGACTCAAAACCAAAATGAGCACGGCAAGGACGATGAAGGTATACGGCCGGTCGAGGGCGACTCGAACAATCCACATAAGCAGAACTCCTTACGCTCCAATCGCGACCTGATCGCGTGAAGGACAAGTATGAGATGAGACCGTATGGTCTCTTGCTACAACAAAGCTTCAGTCATGGTGCGGCCGGAAGGCTGTTTTCAGGACAACCACGCCAGTCGAATGGCCCATCCAGAAGGCCTGGAACAACCTTCATCGGGACATCAGGACCGGGAGGCCTGCCTCGTATAGGACCGTCCGCGTGACCCCACCGAACATCCACTCGCTCAGTTGGGAGTGGCCATACGCGCCCATGACCAGGAGATCCGCGCCGAAAGCGGCAGACTGCGACAACAGCAGCTGACCTACGTCTTTTCCGTCAGACGACAGGCGTCGCACCTCCACGTGCGCGCCGCGACGCGCCACGTGGCGCGCGATGTCCGCCCCCGGATCCTGGCCGTGGCCCTCCGGGCGGCGCGGATGGTCGACGACCAAGACTTCCACCGCCTCGGCCTTCACAAGCAGTGGCAGGGCGTCGGCCACGGCCCGGATGGACTCACGCGTGGCATTCCACGCCACGAGGACGCGGTGGACTTGGGATACCGTGCCGCGCGGCGGAAACACTATGATCGGCCGGCCGGAGCTCAAGACGAGGGACTCCGCGAGGCCAGGAGGACCGGCCTTCTGGCCGGCAGATTCCGGGCGGGCGATCACCACCAGGTCCGCGTAGTACGCATGCACGCCCACCTCGCTGCTGAAGTAGGGCAACGATCTCCACTCCGACCGGATTCCGTGACGACGGACGATGTCCTCGAACTGGCTCCGGTGGTCCGCCTCGATCCCCTCGATTTGCGCGTCGTGTGCTCCGATCACCTTCAGGATGCCCTCACCGCGGGCGAACATCTCCGCAGGAGTAGCTGCGGGCTGCGGCTGCACGAATACGCTGATTAGGCGCGCGCCGTGTTCCCGGGCGAGCGTGCCGGCGAACTCCAAGATACCTGGAGCCTTGGTGCCCCCGTCGATGAAGACCACGATTTCTCCCAGCTCAACGGTGCCTTTGCCAATGCTCAAAGGGCCAGGCTCAGGCAGAGAAAACGTCTCCTTGTTGGCCATAGCTATTCCTCCTTTTCGTCGTGCGTTCCCTTAACAGGCTGACCGAAGCTCGAGAATCGCCCGTGAGCGATCATTGTAGTGCTCTTTGTGTTCGTAACGCCCGCGCTCCGTAGGTCCGGGTGGACTCGACATAAAGCTTCAGCGTCTTGCGTAACTTCCGCCGCCCGTGGAATACTCGAGCCTTCACTGCTCCCACCGACAAACCCATGACTTGAGCAGTCTCTCCTGTGGATAGCTCGCCAAGCTCCCGCAGTTCGATGGCTTTCCGCATTCCCGGTGTTAACTCATTTACTGCCGCCGATAGAAATCGCGCCTGCTCTCGCTGCAGGCAACTATCCTCAGGGTTCGGGCCGGTGTCCGGTAAATCGAGCGGCAACGCAGTTTCGTCCTCCGTAGTTGAATCCCCGATCGGCACCTCACGCGATCCGCGCTTTCTGCGCAACAACATAAGTGCCTCGTTGATGGCGATCCGTGTTAACCAGGTAGAGAACAACGAGTCGCCCTGAAACTTCTTCAAATGCATGAACGCTTTCTGGAAGCTCTGCTGCACGACATCTTCGGCATCCTCCCGATTGCGTGTCATGCGCTGAGCCACTGAAAAAATCTTCCCCTCGTGCCTTTGGACCAGCAGCTCGAATGCAAGCGCGTCCCCGGTTTTCGCGCTATCCACCAGCACGGCATCTTCCTCTGCTACCAAACGATGGGCGGAAGAGCTCGTCGCATTCGCTTCACCGATCGCATCCACGAGTTCTACTGGCATAGCGTTCCTCCTTCTCTGCTCGCATTAATATCGCCTGCGCCTGACCGACTCTTCGGATTGGTTTAGGTTGATTCGCAACCCGGGAGTCCTCTTTCCTTTTCGTCTAGCCGCGCACTGGGAGCTAGCTGCCAAGGGCGAAATGAACCGTGACTTCCATCTCGACGGCCACCGGCGTGCCATTGAGCAGCGTTGGCTCATACTTCCATTGCAAGACGGCGTTCAATGCCGCGGGTATCAGCAACGGGTGACCGCTCAAAGCACGCGCTCCCACGACGTTTCCGTGCTCATCGATCACCGCGTCGACGATCACAGTGCCCGAGAGATGCGTTTGCCTCGCGAGTGCCGGATATTGGGGTTGGACCGACAAAGTCTGCCGCGGTGCTTTGAGGTTGGAGCCAACGCGAACAATTCGCTTCGCTGCGGCTTGCTGCGGTGGTGGGACCGGTATGGAAGTCCCCGTGCCACCAATAACTCCCCCGAGGGAACCGCCAAGTTGTCCCCCGGCCACGCCGCCAGGGACGCCTCCCTCGACGCCTCCCAAGTCCGGCGCAGCAGTTGTGTTATCCGGAGAGATCGTCTTCGGAATCGCCACTGGGGCAGTCAGTTTCCCTTGTGTGTAGGTGAGCTTCGGCCGCGTAGGTGTTATGTGCGGAGCCACCGCCCGCCCTATCGATGGCGGAGGCGGTGGCGGCGCCGCGGGAGGGGCCACCAAGAGAGTGTCTTCGTACTTGCTGAGTTGCATCGTCCCCGTGGTGTACAACGGCACGATGATCAGCGCCGCGACAATCACAATGTGCAAGCCAGTCGCGACCGCCCACTGGAGAGGGCTCCTTTGTACGGTCTTTGTCGTGGCAGTCTCGAGCAACGCGTTCAGAAAAACATCGTTCTGTGTTGTTGGAGACAGGCGAACCGGCCGTGCGGACTTCTCCACGAGACCTTTTACGGCTGGATCGAAAAGATGCATGGGATGGGTAGTCATTGGTCCTCCATTCTTGCCGTTCGACCTGCGGAAAAGCGCGTTACATTCGCTCCACCGATCACATCTACCGGCATGCTGCTGCTCCTACTTCGTTCGCATCAAAACTGCTCCCGGTTGACCGACTCCACCGCCGGTCTTCAGTTGTTCAAGCTGGTGCCTGACGTACACACCGCTGGCTATTAACTGCGCGCCTTTCTTGGCGATAGCCCGCAGAAGACGTTCCCCGGTCTTGTCGATGAACGTGACGTCATTGAGGTCGATAACGCAGGCTCGCTTGTCCTGGCTTCTGTGCGCCCTCTTCCAGGTTGTTCTCAGCTCGCTGACCCACGGCCCGACCAAGCGTCCCTGCACGATCCATCTCCGATCTGTTTCCGTCTCCACGATGGTGATCTTCAGCACGTCTACCTCTCAGGTCTGCCACCCGGATGAGTTTGCGAATCCGCAAAGAGACCACCACAATCCATGTTGTTCAACGGACCGTGGTAAGCGACTTCGTTGTTGCTTCGCTCTTTTTTTGGGTTGCGTGCCGGACCCTTTCGCATATGAACCTCGGTGCCGCCACGCCCAAACGAGACCTCGTCCATCCCCAACTTCATTAAGTGAATGCCACGGCCGTGCTCTGCCTCCAGTCTTTCGACCGCCAACGGATTCGGAACCGCTTTTGGATCAAACCCTTGCCCCTGGTCTGTTACGGTAAGGGACACTCCCTTCCCCAACTCGCAACGGCAGCGAATCTGAACCAATTTGTGAGCGTCCATCCCATTGCCGTGAACAACTGCATTGGTCAGAGCCTCCTGAAGGGCTAACTCAACGGCGGGCTCACTGCCCGTAACGCAACGCGATCCTTCGATCAGTCGCATCAACCGATTCACGAACGGAGAGACGGCTTTGCTTTCACTCGGCATCCAAGCCTCGATTTCAAGCAAGGAACGGCTTGAGCGTCTCCCGGCAATTTGCGGCCCCGAAACCGATCGTCCATTCGCCGTTTGTGTTCCAGCCATAGCAAGACCTCACGCTCACCCCCGTGCCAGCCAAAACCCATAGCGCACGGAATCCAACAGTCCAAATCCTTTGCGGTAGCGCAGAACGCGGAACCACCTGCTCCACTTGCCGATGAGAACGAGGATCATTGACCTAGCACCTTCTCCGCTCATCTGCGTTCCCTTCGGGCGACACGGTGTAGGGCAAACCGGATGCCAGACCTCTCCGCGTTTCACCAACCACGGAACTCCTTGATTTGTCGTGAGATAACCGCAAAGCGAGGGGTTTATGAGATCTGCGTGCCAACGTGCTACTGCCAAGTCTCTGGCAGACTGCTAACTTCTTCGCACATCAAAAGCGCGGATGCCAGAGGTGGGAGCTTTTCGGAAAAGGACCTGAGGTAAGGAAGGAAATCGTGCGATTATTCAGAACCGCGTGAGATTCCGAGTTTGCGTATTCTCACTTGGAGGGTCGATCGATTCATTCCAAGCCGTGCCGCCGCGCCATGGGGACCTGCAACAACCCAGCTACACTGCTTGAGCGCTTGGAGGATCTGTCGACGTTCGGTTTCCTCCAAGAGATTGTGCAATGCGCCGTTGGTTGCGGAATTCGCAGCAACGGCTCTTTCTTCCGAATGACCGACCTTGGGAAACCTCAGATCAGCCACATCGACACTCAGGGCCGGACCAGCCGAGATGATTACGGCGCGCTCGATCACATTCTGGAGTTCTCGGATGTTTCCCGGCCAATGATATCGGCCCAAGGCATCCATGGTCGCCGATGGAATCGTCTCCATGACCTTATTCATGCGTCTGGAAAACTGCTGCGTGAAGTGCCGCACCAAGAGCGGAATATCCCCCTGACGCTCTCGCAAGGGTGGAACGTGAACCGGGAAAACGTTCAAGCGAAAGAAGAGATCTGGCCGAAACTTCTGCTCGGCCACCATTGCTTCGAGATCGCGGTTCGTCGCCGCAATCAAACGCGCGTCTGTCCGAAGCGTGCGCGAGCTTCCCAACCGCTCGAACTCCCTCTCTTGCAGCACTCGGAGCAGTTTGGTCTGCAGTTCGAGAGGGATTTCTCCGATTTCGTCCAGGAAAATCGTGCCTCCATGGGCCACTTCGAATCGCCCAATCCGCTGCGCGATCGCTCCTGTGAATGCGCCTTTCTCGTGTCCGAACAGCTCGCTTTCGAGCAAGCCTGTCGGAATTGCCGCACAATTGAGCTTGACGAAGGGCTTCGAGCTGCGGGGGCTCAAATCATGAATGGCACGCGCAATCAGTTCTTTTCCCGTGCCCGTCTCTCCATAAATGAGCACTGTTGAATCCGTCGGCGCTACGGTTCCCACCTCTTTGAGGACTCTGCGCAGAGGCGCGCTATTCCCAATGATCTGGGCGAAATTCATTTCCGTGCGGATTTCATCTTCCAAATACAGCTTTTCCTTCGAGAGCTGCTCTTTCAGTTCCCGGATCTCGCGGTAGGCAAGTGCATTCTCGACGGCGAGTGCAACCTGGTTTGCAACCTGGCTAAGGAAAATGATATCGGCCTGATTGAAGGCATCGTCTCGGAGTCGGCCGAGAACCAAGGTACCAATCGCGCGATTCCGGCTGATCAAGGGTAGAAAGCAGAAGGACTTCAAACCTTCACGAATCGCCATCTGAACGATTGGCAAATTCAGCCAGCCGCTGAAGGGGCTCCGGAGCGTCAGAGGTTTCATGGTTCGAAATGCCGCGCCGGAGGGCGATCCCTCGATCGAATAGACCAAGTCTTCCTGCAGGAACCCTTTACTCTCCGGAAAGTCAACCGCGTAAAGTCGCAGCTCTTTGTTTTCGGCATCCGGGAGCGACAGGCCAGCATAGTCGCACTGCATCACGCGTCGAACGTCATGCGAGATGGCCCGCAGCAGATCGCGGAGTTCCAAATTTGTGACAACCTGATTGGTGACGTCAAGGAGCAACTGCAGCCGGCCGTTCTTACTCTGCAGTTCCTCAGACGCCCGCCGCAACGCCGCTAAATTCAACGCGTCGTCGAACGCCAGTGCAATATAACCCGCCACTTCGGACACCAATCGGACTTCGTTTGGCGAGTAGGTATCGACCTGCTTGCTGCCGAAAGTGATGACCCCCAGCTTGCGGTGCGCTGTCGTCAATGGGAGTGCACAGATCGAGCGAATATGGAGGCTTTTCAAGATCGCTTGCAGCCCGCCATAGCGCGGATCCAACTCGTCCGTCGACCTCAGAACAGATTCTTGCCGCTCGTAAACCCACGACGTAAGCGTCTCTTCGGGCGTCAGCTTCTGTTCCGGAAATACCTCTGATCGACTCGTCATGTCGATGAAGTAGTCCTGAAACGTACCGGAATCTTGGTCACGAAGAGACACCCCAACGAAGTCAAACTGCACTCCCGCACGCAGTTCGTCCATGAGGATGGCAAAAAGTTCTTGAAGGTCACGATGCGCTCCGATGGCTCTGGACACGCGGACGAGCGCTTCATACCGTATAGTAAGCGCCGGTGCTGCGAGGACTTCCAAGTCGCCGTTCACAGTGGGGCACCACCGCAAGAAGCAGATTCCAGTCCATGTGATGCTCGGCGGGGCACAATTGATACACGTCGCCCAGGGTGAAAAGGAGGTCGTTGTCCCGGTGATCGCCCTCCCCCGTCCTTCGTTGAGATTCTGGCGGAAATTCCTAACCATCTCTGGGAATTCAGGCTCCAATAGAAGCTGGAGACCCAAGAGGAGGCAGTTCCCCGTTCCGACTCCGAGCAATCATGGCATCGAGAAACTGCAAGTCACTCTCGGTGACGTCGTTCCAAACAATGAGGGAAAATCCGGCGTCTGGAATTGCTCGTCAATTCGGTTACTTTCCGCATCGCCCGTCACTCTGGAAGAGTCTGTTGCCTGATCGCGCTCATGTCCCAGGTGCGCGGGAGGGTGCGGTGAGTTGCTGGCGAAGTGCGCGGCCCTTAAAATCGATAAGAATGCCCACCGCGATTGGTATCGACTTTGGCACGACGAATAGTTCGATTGCCCACGCTAACGACACTGGCGAGGTTGCGTTTGCGCACTTCCCACACAGGGGCGAATTGACCGCCGCCTACCGGTCGCTTCTCTATCTCGAGCAGGTAAAAGAGCGGGGTGTCAACGCCCTCAAATGGTGGAGCGGACCGGAGGGCATCGAGCACTACCTCTCTGCAGACCACAAAGGCCGGCTGATGCAATCGCTGAAGTCTTTTCTGAGCAGTCACAGCCTCCTGAGTACGGACGTTTTTGGCCGGAGATACACGCTGGAGGACCTGATCGCGCGTATCTTGAAAGACCTGCGTGAGAAGGCCGCCGCCCAGTTTGGTGTTTCCGTTTCGAAAGCCGTAGTTGGTCGACCGGTACGATTTGTCGGAGCCGAAACTGAGGAAGAGGATGGCTGGGCGGAAAACCGTCTTAGGATGGCATTCAAGATTGCCGGGTATGAGTCTGTACAGTTCGAGTTTGAGCCGATAGCGGCAGCGCACTACTACGAGTCGACGCTTGATCATGATGAACTCATTCTGATTGGAGACTTCGGAGGTGGCACGAGTGACTTTTCTTTGGTTAGGGTCGGTCCAAGTGTCCGTCGGAGAGGTAGAAGTGCGAGGGACCTTCTAGGCAACGCCGGCCTCGGTGTGGCGGGCGATACATTTGATGCGAAGCTCATTCGACATCTTTTGTCTCCCGCGCTCGGCGCCGGAACGGACATGCGTTCGATGAAGAGGCTTTTACCGATACCCTCCTGGATCTATGGCAAGTTGGAACGCTGGCATCATCTCTCTTTTCTCAGGGCCAAGGACACGATGGACTTGCTCACCCGTATCAAGACCGATGCCATGGAGCCTCAGAAAATCGCTGCTTTGATCCATCTCATAAAAGATGACCTTGGATATCAGTTGCACCAATCTGTTCAGGCAGTGAAGTACGAATTGTCGAACAACGTGGCTGCAACGTTTCGTTACTCTGATGGAGCAGTTGATCTTACGGCTGGAGTTGAGCGTTCTTCCTTTGAAACCTGGATTTCCGACGAATTGAAGCAGATTGAGTCCTGTCTGGACTCCTTGCTTAGAACAAGTGGAGTTCATCCGAGACACGTAGATGCAGTGTTTTTGACTGGAGGATCGTCATTCGTACCAGCAGTGAGAAGAATCTTTGCAACGCGCTTCGGAGAGCAACGGATCAGGACGGGAAATCAATTTACCTCGGTAGCCTGGGGTTTGGCTCTCAGAGGGTCTACCCTGGCTGGAGCTCGTTCGGACTAGGGGTTCCTGAGCTGCGGCAGGAAGGTCGGAAGCGCCGTGAGAGTTGCTCCTTCGGACTAATCGACGTTTTGTATCGTGGTGATTCTGCGGCTGCCGAAGTTTGTGCACTGTGGTTCCGCAGAGTGCGACAACGGAGCAACCTCCCTGAACCGGGAAGCGGCACTTCCCAACTTTCGCGCTTCCATAAGTAAGGAGTAAAATAATAGAGTAAGGAATTGGAGAATCTGTCATGAAGAAGGCGGCGCGGTTCACAAGCAAGGGACAGATCACGGTCCCGCAGGAGATTTGGCGCGGGTTGGGGTTCGCCCCGGCGATAAATTGCTCTTCGAGAGAGACGCAGGGGGGTCGCGTCCGGCCCGTGCGAACGAAAAGCCCATTTGAAAAATATCGCGGCATCGGGACTCCCGGCATTGCGCACGGCAAGAAGGCCGTTGTGAAATGGGTCCGTCAGCTGCGCGGACGATGAGCACCGCTATTGACAGCATCGTCCTCATTGCTCTCTGGAACGAGGACGACACCTTGAACACTCAGGCGCGGTCAGCGCTGGACACTGTGCTAGGGCGCGGCAGCCTAGTGATTGCCGCACCTGTCTTCGTAGAGCTGCTTGCGGCCCCTTCCAGGACGAAGCGTCGAACGGGCTAGTTTGGCGACTGATCCCATCCAGCGATTTGACAGCTTGTGCGGCCAGGGAATGAAATCGGGTCAACACTTCAGCCGGGGACAGCTTCACTGCACTCGCTGTTGCCGGCGCGCTTGCTATCATTTATCCCGCGTACCATCGAGTGCCGTATCGCGACTCGCGGTCGGCTTCCTTCAACAATCGAAGCGTACGCTTCCGCCGATAATGTGCGCACGCGACCAAAATCGCATCTAGCAATGCCATAGGCGAAACGTATGAACCACCGTAAGAAGAACTTTCGATGGAGGCGAGAAAATACTGATCGGAATTCCTCGCAATAGGCGACACAACACTGTCGGTGATCCCGATGCAGTAGGCCTTCTTTAGTCGCGCCTGCAACAGACCTTCAACCGTTTGCCGCAATCCACGCCGGAACGAAATGGCAATAAGCACGTCACGGCGTGTCGCGCTGCGGGTTAGATGAATGGTCTCTCCATAGCTCGTCGCTGCCATTACGGGCAAACCTATTAATCGCAGGCTGTATTCGAGAAACCACACCAGAGATGAGGCCAGATCTCCGCCTATTATCAAAACTCGCTCGGCTCTATAAGTCTGCTTAGCGAATTGTGCTAGCTGAGCGGGATCCAAAGTGTTCCGCAAGGATTGCAGATTTTTGAGTGCGCAATCGAGTGTTTGCCGAATGTGCCCACTGATCCCGGAATTCGTGTGGTTGGCTTCCTTCATCAAGTCCAGCGGTGTCGCAACAATCACAGAAAGCTCGTGGAGGTAGCGCTGAAAATCCTTGTACGTATCGAAGCCCATGGCTTGCACGGTTCTTAGCAGCGTTGAAGGCTCTGCCTTTACCTCCTTTGCGAGCGTGCGGACGCTTAACAACACATGTTCCCTTGGATGCTCCAGAACGCGCTGCATCAGCTCCCGCCTTTTGCGACGGAGAGGTTTGAGCAAAACCGCGATCGGCTTTAAGCCAGCTGTCAATTTCTTGCTGTTGCTTCGCATCTTGTTCTCTGGGCCGGTAGGTCCGGCTGTATCCGGCGATTATGCGCCCGGCTCAAGGTTAATACGATCGGCATTAGAAATACTCTCACGCTGGCTTACTCGTATGGGTGCGATCTTGTACTTCCTGCCGAATGTCGGGTGCGATTTCATCAGCAGAACTCGCTATACCGCTGTTATCAAGACGCAAGAAACTATGCAATTTGTGAATCCTCGTAAATGATATTTTCGACTTGCCAGGAAAGCCGTCATCGTGATGAACGTCATCGCAAAATCGGAGTGCTATGCATAGTGCAGCAAATAATGCAACAAACGTCATAGTTTCACAACGGCGTTCGCGCAGGTTGTTGTTTAGAGACTGGTCGTAGGGCTCGAAACTTCGCCATCAAATCGAACGATGTTATTGTCCGTTCCTAGCCAAAGAAAACCATCAGCAGTGTGAGCGAACGTACTACGGATAGAAAGACTGTGCCATCTTGCCGCCACGATTTGCGTCGGCGTCGCCGAAGACGGCTTCGATGGCCAATTGGGAATTATCCAGTGTTGGGAATTATCCAGTTGACGCGGCACTTCGCACGATCTAGCATCGCGCCGCTTTTTCAACGGTAGCCACGCGGCGCGCCAGCGTCTGGAAAAGACTCTCTGGCCGCAACCCCTGGTCCGTTCCGATTCTAGTGCCTCGGCGCGGTTGAATCGCCCGTTTTGGGGCGTCTACCGCGCACGCGGTATTGTTGTTGCCAAGGAAGCTCAAGGGCCTGGTCACGTCCCCAAAAAAACCGGAATCCGGGAAATGTCGGATGAAGAGAGGGAGGAAGAGATGCTTCGAACGCTCAATATCTTGCGGGTCGTACCTAGAAAATCTCTGGTGCTCTGCGTATTGGCGGTGGTTGCAGTTCTAGTGCTGCTCGTAGGCGGCAACGCAGTCTGGGCCTGGACCGACACCGATCGGGCAGCCGTCAGCCTGCAAGCAACGGTTCCGATCCCCGGGACCGCATTCAATGCAACCGGCGGAAGGATGTTCGTGTTTGACATCAGCTGGGTCGATCAGGCGAGCCAAATCTATTATCTTGCCGATCGTTCCAATGGTGTGGTGGACGTCGTCGACGCCACGACAAACACTCTTTTGTTGCAATTGACTGGCGGGTTCAGAGGCTTCACCGGGAACAACGGCACCTCCGGTCCCAACGGAGTTACGACCGGGGCTCAATGCCTGTTCGTGACCGATTCGCCGAGCCGAGTGGTCTCCTTCGACACATCGAGCTTCCCGCCGGCCCTGGCCAGCGCGGTCTCCACCGCAACCGGCGATCTCAACCGTGCCGACGAGTTGGCGTACGACGCAAACGATGGCGTGCTCCTGGTGGTCAACAATGCCGACACACCACCCTTCGCGACCTTCATCACGGTTGACACGACGACTTGTGCGCTAACCCAGCCAACGGCGCCTCCGCCGGGGGTCACGGCTCCTGACCGCATCCTTCTCAACGCCGCCAGTGGCGTCGATGCGACGAACGGCGCCGAGCAGCCGCAATGGGATCCCATCGATGGCATGTTTTATCTGTCGATCCCGCAAATCGGTGTGAACCCGACGAGCGGTGGCGTCGTGCGCATCGACCCGAGCACCCACAAGATCGACCAGACTTTCCCGATCTCGTTCTGCTCGCCAGCTGGCCTGAGCCAGGGACCAGGCCAGCACTTCCTGCTCGGGTGCAACACCGTATTTGATACCGCAGGGGGGCTGTGGAGCCAAACCGACGACAACACTGCAGCACCGATCGAGGTGATCTTGAACGTGCGCACCGGCGTCGTCGACCAGGTGCCTGGCGTCGGCGTCGGCGACGAAGTCTATTTCAATCCGGGGGACGGTAACTACTACACCGCATCTTCCACCAGCCCGTTGCGACCGCTCGACCTCAGTGGGGGCGCCGACGCCCAGGGTGCGGCTATCCTCGGCGTCATCGATGCGGCAGGTAAAAGTGTGATTCAGCTGGTGCCGACGTTCAACCTGCCGGCGGTCACTGGCACTGGCGGACATCCAGCCAGCGCCGCGCATTCGGTGGCCGTCGACGCTAGCAACAATCACATCTTCGTGCCGCTAGGCGCGAACAACGTCTACCCGAACTGCTTAACAGGCTGTATCGCGGTGTACGGCAGGCCGGCGACGGTGAAGTAATCGAGAGCTCGGCGGGCCTGGGCGTTCGTCGGCGCGTTTGGCAGCGCGGGACGCGATAGCCAGCAAACCTGAGATCGACAGGATCGAGGGCAAAATGAGCGTTCTGGTAGCCGAGCCCTGACATTCGGTGGCTTGGAATGACCGGATACGACGCTTTCTCCGTAAGCGTCGTTCCTATTCTCCATGTCGAAGATAGTTCCAAAGACCGTGTCCGCCCTTGACAAAGCCTCGGAACCCTTCGCTCGTAAAGCGAAATAATCAGCCCGATGCCGATCTTCGGCGAAACGAAGGTTTAACAAAGAGACACGTCGCGAAGAGTCAAAAATTGCCGGCCCAATCTGTTTGGATCTTGATTCGCGCATAAGCGTTTTAGGATCACGCAGCTTGGCCCGTACGTTTCGACTCTACCGGTGCAATCTGTGCACGCGCACTTTACGTCTTCCCGCACCGCTTCATCGGCTCGGCCGAGCGGTAAACACCCTTAGTCGAGACGCTCTAGGGGTCACTCCTCCAATGGTCAAATATTGCACGCTAAGCGCTAAGGAGGGCCTCAAAGCCTCAAATGCTGTCAGCGGAAACTCTACACTGCGGCGTCATACGCGACTGACAAGGGTGGGTCTTCCCCTATAATGAGACTGTCAGGAAATGCGCAGGACTCAGGTTCTGACGCGGGAGCTTGGATGCCCTCACGTGACTTGGTACGCTTAACGCGGCGGAAGTTCTTGTGGGGCGTCTCTGCCCTGACAGTGATCTCGTCTCATTTACAGGGTGCCTCTGCCGACGCGGTCACACCGTTGGTCGCTGGCCCTGAGGTCGATGCTTTCAAGACGGCTCAGGCCCGCTGCTCCGCGAAGTTCGGCTACCGGGCACGCTCCCGCTTTATTAAGATCGCTCAGCCTCCGCTTACTCTACATGTGCTTGAGGCCGGCCACGGCCATCCCGTTGTTCTGCTCAGTGGAGGATCGACCGTTGTCCAATTCGCCGCCCCTCTGGCCGGTCCAATCAGCAGGGAGTTTCACACCTTCGCCATGGATCGCCCTGGCTGCGGGCTGAGCGACCGACTGGACTACCGGGGCACACCGAGTCGGGAACAGGCCGTGACCTGCATCGGCAGTTTGCTAGATACTCTGAAACTCCGTAGGGTAGCGCTGGTGGGAAACTCGATGGGAGGTTTTTGGGCACTAGCGTTCGCCTTGGCGAGACCTGAACGCGTCTCGAAATTGGTCTTCCTAGGCGAAGTGGCAGGTAGTTCGCCTCCGCAGCCACCAGTCGCGGCATTGCCTTCCACATCGCCGGCGTCACCCCCTTCTATGGAAGGGCTGCGCGCCCGCTACGCGGCGCGCCTTGTCGCCCATTTAGAGCGTGTCCCCCCCGAAGTACTCGAGGCTGTGTACGCTGCCGAGATCTTACCTGGCTATGCGCAATCCACCGCGACTATGATGGAGCAAATCACGCACGAAGGGATCCCGCTGACGTATGCACTCCGGCCCGAACTGAAGAATTTGAAACCGGAGACACTGTTCATCTGGGGTGATCAGGACAAGCTGGGGCCGGCGACCCTTGGGCGCGAAATGGCGTCGATGATCCCCCACGCCCGCTGTGAAGTGGTGAACCAAGCAGGCCATCTGCCATGGCTTGACCAGCCCGAACTATGTATCCGGCTCACCACAGACTTTCTGAGGCAGTCTTGAAGGCGCCCGATATCTTTTAGAATGTTCGGTGGCGGATTGCGCCCGCTGATGATGCCGTGATGTCGACGCAGGTATTTTCAGTCCTCCCTGGTCGCGCGGTGTTGAGGAAACCGCTGGCGGGCGCTTTAGGAGCCGCAAATTTGCGGGACGTCGGATCAAAAGCGAATTGCAGCGCTGTGATGCCGACCGGCGCGGCGAGTATTTTAGAGCCATTGCGCTCCGCCCCGAGTGCGGCTTCAATGGTTGGCGCCAAGAGCAAACGCGAACAGTGAGTCACCCGCTCCCACAACCACGTACTGCTTGCCGTCGAGTTCGTAGGTGATCGCGCCGTTTGTCTGATTGGCGGCGACGGTGCTGTGCCAAAGCGTCTTCCCGGTGGTAGAGTCGATGGCCAGGATATGCTCCGAGGTGTCGCCGGCAAAGAGCAAATTCCCCGCCGTGGTCAGCAGGCCACTGCCCATGCCGCCCAACTCATGCGTCCAACGAATCTGTCCCGTTTGGAAGTCGATCGCCTTGATGGTCCCCGGGTAATTCAGAAAATCGTCACGCCCGGCAAATCCTTCAGCTTTTCCCTCTGCGGTCAAGTAAAAGACGCTGTAACTCTGCGACGCCACCACGTAGAAAAGACCGGCCGCCGGATTGAAACTGGGAGCAAACCAATTCGACGCGCCATTCGAGCTGGGCGAGACGAACGTACCATCACGCGTAGGCTCTTTTTTCGGATTGGGAATGGGTTGGCCCTTGGCATTGATCCCCAGAGTCCAATTGCTGTTAATGAAGGGCGCCGTCAGCAGATGCTCGCCGTTGCTTCGGTCCAGCACAAAGAAGAATCCATTCCGACTCGCCTGTGCCAGCAGTTTGCGCCGCTTTCCTTTGAACTCCCCATCGAACAAAATCGGCGTCTGTGTAGCGTCCCAGTCGTGCGTATCGTGCGGCGAGACCTGATAGCCCCATACCATCTTTCCCGTGTCTACATTCAAGGCAACGATCGAGCAGGTCCACAAATTGTCGCCCTTCCGCCCTGCCCCGGAGTGCACAGGATTGGGATTGCCGATCCCCCAGTAGATCAGCCGCAAGTCCGGATCGTACGTGCCGGTCATCCACGTCATACCGCCGCCATGGCTTCGGGCTTCGGCATCGGGCCAACTCTCGGAACCAGGTTCGCCTGGGTTGGGTTCAGTATTCCAATGCCACTGCACCTCGCCGGTTTCTGGGTCGCGTGACTCCAAATATCCGGGATTATCCAGCGAATCGCCGCCCACGCCGACGATGATGTGGTTGCCCACCACCAGCGGCGACATCGTGCAGAAATACTCGAGTTTTACGTCTGCAATCTGCTTTCGCCAGCGCTCCTTGCCGTCCTTGGCGTTCAACGAAACGAGATTGCAGTCCGGTGTTTCGGTGTAAATCCAACTACCCAGCATGGCCACGCCACGCTGGCCGATGTGGTTGCCTTCGTTAGGGGGATACTTGTAATGCCAGATTTCCCGTCCGTAGCGCGCATCAACGGCCCACACGTTATCCGGCATGGTGAAGTAAAGCACGCCATTCACTTCAATCGGCGTCGACTTGATCACCGAACCGAACCCGGCCGCGCCGTAATTGCTCGTGCGATACATCCAGGCCAATGACAAGGAAGCCACATTCGACGCGTTGATCTGATCCAACGGGCTGTGACGCTGCCCCGAATAATCGCCGTTATACGTAGGCCAACTGTCCGTCCCCGGCTTCGCGAGCGCCTCCGGCGTCAATTCCTGCCCACAAAGAACGCAGGGCGCCAGCAACAACACCAGCGTGAGGTTCCAGACTCTCATTTCAAGGTCTCCAGATACGCCATAACATCGTGCATTTCTTGGTCGGTGTAGGTCGCCAGCAGCCCTTCATGCGCCGCCCGAGGATCGTGTACATCCACAGTCACGCTCTCACGCGAGAAGGAGCGGTACCAGCCGGCAGAATCGTGCAGAGACACCGCAAATTCATCCAGATGATCAAGCGTCCCCGAAACCCGCTCACCGGAAGCCAGCTGAACGGTAACTCTGGTGGGCGCGGGCGGCGTCACCGCTCGTCCCAGAAACACATCAATTAGGTTCGGCGCGGGATACAACATCCGCCGTTGCAACTCGACAGGTTCATACTTGGTCGCCACATGCGCGAGATCACCGGTCGCAGAGTGACAGCTCCCGCAATGCCCGTCACCATTGAAGAACGCCGCGCCCTTCTCGGCGTCACCCGTAATCAGATCGCCGATCTTGTAAGCAAACCGGTTCTTTACGTCAGCCGCTCGCGAATGCAAAAAGGCCGAAATGTCGGCGATCTGCTCCGCAGAAAGCGCCGAGAAAGCCGGCATGCCCCGCTCCGGCCGCCCATTTCGCATAACCGGACCGAGCACATCACCCTTGTCGTCGTGCAGCACCAAAGCCGACCGCACAAGATCAGGCCCGCTCTTCCCATGAGCATCATTGCCGTGACAAAACCCACACGCCGGCACAAAAAGTTTCCGCCCGCGTTCTGCCGCTTCTTTGTCGATATGCGCGCCGCCCATCATCGCGGCAATCGCATCTCCCGCATCATTCTCCTTCTGCGGGGCGACTTTCTGTTGCCCATTCGCCGCCTTCTGTTTCTCCGCGTTGGCCGCCTGATCGGCTTGCTCTGAACTCATCGACGCAAACAGAAGCAAGACAGCGACAGTACCGAAGTAACGATTGCACATTCTGTTTCTCCCGTGCTTCACGGCTTCAGATTCTTCATGTACTCGTAATCCACTTTGATCGCTTCCAGAGCCGGCATCTCAGTGAAAGGCGGCTCTTGCTCGACAAAGAGCGCGCGAATCCGCGCCTTCCGAGCCGCAGCGAAGATTCGGCCATACTCGATCGCGCCCCTCCCCAATTCAGTTGGCACGGGCGCCCCAGGATCCTGGCCCAGCAATGTCGTCCGCGGCGTGAATCCCTTCCGGAAGTCTTTGATGTGCAGCAAACTGTAGCGCTCCGGATATCTCGTCAGGTAGGCAACCGGATCCTGGCCCGCAACCGTCGCCCAACCGCAGTCCAGCTCTAGTTTGACCAACCCCGAATCGGTCAACCGAACAAATTCATCGTAACCCGTCACGCCGCCGTACGACCTCCACTCAAAGTTGTGGTTGTGATACCCGAGCTGCAGCCCAGCTTTCTTAGTCTGCTCCCCAACTTTATTGAACTGCTCAGCATTCCACTTCCAGTCGTCCAGCGTAAGCCCATTGATGATTGCAAGAAAAACTCCCATCTGCCCCAACTGCGGATCGGGCTTGAAGCGCGACGGATCGGCAACCCAAGGCACGGTCACAACCATAAACTCCTGCCCAAACTGATGAGCAAAATCAATCTTCTCTGGAAGACTGCTGATCAAATCGGGAAGCAGGTAGTGCCCCGAAGGATTTTTCAGGCCCGCATCATCGAGAGCCTTCTTCAGATCTTTCGCCGATGTTTTGGCAAGCGGAGAAAGCTCCACTTGTTTGTACCCGGCTGCCGCCACTGCCTTCAAAGTTCCAGCCGGATCGCTATCCATTTCCTGGCCGACGGTGTAAAGCTGCAGCCCGATCGGCAGATTCAGAGGACTGGCATTCATAGATGGGATCTCCAGAAGAGAAGCAGCGAGACCAGAAGCTGCCGCCTTCACAAATGTTCTTCGGGAAGTAGTTTTGATCATAGGTCGCACGCGCGTGTCCATTCCGCCCTGTCGGGCTACTGGGTCTATGCCAACAAACCTTCACGTACTGCCAGGGGCGTTTCAGCCCCGACGCAAAGAAATGAGTGGAAGTATCGCATCTCTAAAGTCCACAGCCGTGCATGCATGGCCATCATTCTTCCTTCCCTTGCTTGGCCGTAAGACTTCTCCCGTGGAGTTGAATCTCGGAGGCGACGCCGTTCAGGACAAGGTTGAGAGCACGCTCAAACCCTTGATCATCGGGAATTTCCGCGGTCATCTCGATAAATCGCTTCACGTGAGGATAATTCCCGGTGGCGAGAATGGCTCTCGCGAACGTCGGTTGATTCGCCGACGGCCGTCGTCCTTCACTCTTGCCAGCGGACGACCCCGAACTTTCGGCAGCAACAAAGCCATTCACAAATACGAACAACACTCCGATAACCCGAATGGCAGTCCTCACATCCAGTCCAACCCTGGAAAGACTCGTTAGAAGCCACTCGAGAATACGGATACTTTCCGGACCGTATTCGGGATCAGATGCGCGGAGTTGGTTCAGCCATGGGTGCTGCTTCAGACAGCGGCGGCTCTCCCATGCGAAGTGACACAGGACGCCGCGCCAGTCCGTGATCGTTTTCGCAGGCCAGGCGAAGTCTCGATTTGCGGCATCCAACATCAAATTCAACAGATCGCGTTTGCTTGGAACATAGTGATAGAGCGACATGGGGCTCGAGTCCAGTTGAGCAGCGATCCTTCGCACGGATACTCTCGCCAAGCCGTCTTGGTCCGCAATGGCGATTCCGGCAGCGACGATTCGCTCTCGCGTCAAACCCGAGTCGTTCCCTTCGTGAACAATGGCATCCCAGGTCGACGAAACCTCACGCCGTTGGCGCCGCAAGCGATGGTCAGCTGGTTTCGACAACCCTAAGCCCCCGGACAGTGTACACCTTTCTCGTACGGTGTACGAGTATTATTCTACCTCGTCCGCGTAGGGCATCGCTATACCAACCATTTGTATAGCAATACCTGGTTGGTTGCAACCCTAGGCGACGACACTAGGAGTGGTCGCGACTCTGGGAGCGTCGAGCGGAGTCCCTCCAGGGGCTCAGTACCGTGTATCGAGGGGTTGCGGTGACATTTTCTTTGCTGACGGCCAGGAGTTTCCTTCGGATGAGCCAGCTCACAGCAGATTGCGCGGAACTTTTCGATAGTCCGATAGATTCCGCGAGTCCCTGATAGCTGACCTGGACGGCTGCGCGTCCACGCCGCTGTTCGTGTGCCAGCCAAAGATAAACGAGGAAACTGACGGGTCTCCGGTCATGGCCGACGAGGTCGCGCATGAGCACGTCGATAACGTAATCGTCCACCGAGGACATCGCTATACCAACCATTTGTATAGCAATCCCTGGCTGATTGCAACCCTCGCGGCAGCAAGTTACGCTCTGCCCGACCAGGAGGTCAAACATGATTCGTGGCATCAGCATCGCCAGCATCCCCGTTCGCAATCAGGATGCTGCGTTGAAGTTTTACACGGAGAAACTGGGATTCAAGGTCCTCACCAACCAGCCGCTCACCGACAAGCAGCGCTGGATTGAACTCTTGATCCCCGGCGCGGAATCGAAGCTCGCGCTTTTTACGCCGGAGGGCCATGAGAATCGCATCGGGAGTTTTCAGCCGTTAACGTTCTGGTGTGACGACGTTTTTGCTACAGCCAAGATCCTAAAGTCAAAAGGCGTGGAATTTGCTGCGGAGCCGAAGAGCGAAGTGTGGGGAACGATGGCCATCTTCAAGGATATCGATGGCAACCAGTTCGTTCTTTCCAACAAGTTGGGGTGAGTCCGGGTGTTGTCTTGTGACGGAAAATGTAATCTCCAAAAGTGGTGGGTAGATGACGATGAGTGACACTAAACACTGGGGTACCACGAAGGCCACGTTCTCCAAGGAGAAGCCATGAAACGTCCACTCTGTTTGTCGATTGCCTTGCTGTTTGCCACTGCGTTTCAGCCATCCGGGGCGGGTCTCCCGCAGTCCCGGAATGAGGATTCCGGAATAGTGCGGCTGCGCTACGCTACCATCATCGTCCGCGATTATGACGAGGCCTTGCGCTGGTATACGGACGTTCTCGGCCTCGAAAAGGTTGAAGAAGGCTCGTTTGGACCCGGACAACGCTGGCTCGTCGTCGCCCCCCGCGGCCAGAAGGAGTTCGGCATTGTGCTGGCCATAGCACAGCCGGCGTCGCCGAGCGATCCGGTCCGCGCGTATGCGGACCGCGTCGGCAAGGAGACGAAATGGGTCTTCGAGGTTCAGGACTGCCGCAAGTTCTTCGAATCGCGATCGAAGCGCGGCGTCAAGTTTCTATCGTCTCCCGCCGACGAGGTGTGGGGCACCTATGCCATGATCGAGGATCTGTACGGAAACGTCTTCGTGGTCCAAAGCCCCCGGCAGGCACCAAGCGGAACGAAACGCTGATGACAGTTACGCGGAGCCCCGGAGTGTCTACGCGCCTTTAGGACAGTCAGTATGGACCGATCGTGCTCGTTGGTCATTCCTTTGGCGAGCCGATTGTCGGTGATTTGGATGATTTGGCAACCACCTGTCCGAACGATGAACGATGTCACCGGCCTGGTATTTGTGGACGCTGCGTCCGAGGAACAACGCGTTGACACGTGGAACAGGGCAGTTCTGATTTGTCGCTTTTAAGGTTAGCCCAACTTTCGCAGTTGCGAGCGATTTTTGGTATTTTTGGCCTCATTTTCGTAGTTAAGTCGTGCGTTTCCATCGTCGGGCCATGAAAAAACGGCAGAGTGGAGACCAAGTGCCTTCCCTTTGGTCCCGGACTTCTGGCAATCTGCCGTCAGCATGTTTCTGCGCAGCAACAATCGCAAAAAAGACGGCAAAGATCATCGCTACTTCAGCATCGTAGAAAACCATCGAATCGCTTCGGACAAAACGGTGCAGCGAACCGTTCTCTATCTCGGCGAGATCAACGATCAACAACAAGCGGCATGGCGCAAGACGTTGTCGGTGTTTGACGAACAGCAGCAAGAGTATGAGAACTTGAGTTTGTTTCCTGACGACCGCGAGATTCCTGCCGATGCGGTCGACACTCTGCAAGTGAAACTGAGCGGTCTCGAGCTGCGGCACCCTCGCCTGTTCGGCAGTTGCTGGTTGGGGTGCGAGTTGTGGCGCCAACTGGGCCTCGATGAGTTTTGGGACTCTCGTCTTGCCAGATCGCGGGAAGACGTCCCTTGGGAAAAAGTATTGCAGCTACTGGTGGTGAGCCAACTGCTGGATCCGGGCAACGAGTTTCGTGTCCATCGCCAGTGGTACCTGACCAGCGCCATGGATGCGCTGCTGGGAACCGATTTCGCCGTGGCCGAAAAGGATCGCTTGTATCGCTGCCTGGATCGTGTGCTGGACCACAAGCAAGATCTCTTTCTATGGCTGCGTCAGAAGTGGGCTGATCTGTTTAAGGCGGAGTTCGAAGTGCTGCTCTACGACCTGACCAGCACGTACTTTGAAGGTGCGATGGAAGCGAACCCCAAAGCCAAGTACGGCCACAGCCGGGACAAACGGACGGACTGTTTGCAGTTGGTGATTGCGCTGGTGATTACCACCGATGGTTTCCCGTTGGCCTACGAAGTGATGGACGGCAACACCAGTGATCGCACTACACTCCGCGGTTTTCTAGACCAGATTGAGAAGACCTATGGGAAAGCAAAACGCATGTGGGTGATGGATCGCGGCATTCCGACCGAAGAAATCTTGCAGGAGATGCGGGATCCGGCCCGCGAGATTTTCTATTTGGTTGGAACACCGAAAGGCAAGATCCAACAGTATGAAAAGAAGTGGCTGGATCTGCCCTGGCAGCAGGTTCGAGAGTCGGTGGACGTGAAACTGTTTGAGCAGGACGGCGAACTCTATGTGCTGGCCAAGAGCGAAGGAAGAAGAGCCAAGGAAACCGCCATGCGCCGCAAGCGTCTGGCCCGCTTGCTCAAAAAACTCCGTGCCATGCGGCGCAGCTTGCCCTCTCTGGTCCAGCTGCTGATGCGTTTGGGCGCCGCGAAATCGCAAGCGGGCCGCGCATTCCAGTTCGTGCAGATGCGAGTACCCGAGGAAGGCCAACCGGTCACCCGCGAGACCTTCCAGTTTCGTGTGGACAAGCAAAAGCTCCAGGAGGCGGAATGGCGCGACGGGCACTACTTGCTGCGCTCCAACCTTACCGCCGGAGATCCCAGCGTCCTGTGGACCCGCTATGTGCAGTTGACACAGATCGAATCGGTATTTAAATCGCTCAAGAGCGAACTTTGCATCCGCCCGATCCGCCATCAATTGGAGCATCGCGCCGACGCGCACATTCTGATCGCCTTTCTTGCCTACTGCTTACAAGTGACGCTGAAGCAGCGCCTGTTGCTGCACGCCCCGGGGTTGACACCTACGGCGGTGTTGGAGAAGTTGGCGGAAATCAAAATGATTGACGTGTGGATTCCTACGGTCGATCAACGATGGTTGATTCTGCCGCGCTACACACAGCCTTCTCTCGACACCAAGCTGCTGATCGAGAAGCTGAAATTGCAGCTGCCGAGCCAGCCGCCACCACGCCTAGTCGCGCAAAAACAGAGCTACGAAATCGAGGTACCAACCGTCCGGTAGGAGGCTATTTTGTGGTGGAGACCTTTCCCTAACTTCGACTGATTCCAAAGCACTTAACTGGCTCAGATGTGCTCAACTGCGAAAGTTGGGTTAGGTTTCCTGAGTGGGAAGAAACGACTATCTGTGTGCGCAGGCAGGAGAGTGCTGATCTACGATCTACGAAGTGAAACCAGGAACGTTGATGAACTGAATGTGGGGTGTAGAATCTAGGCAAGACCAAAAGCCATTGGGCGGGGGTGAGATATGGCCGTTAGTCTGAGTCTGAACGATCTGATGGATTATACCGACTGGGAGCGCCAGAAGTGCATGGCGACTACCCCTCGGTTTCTCATTCCTAATTTGGTTCCCCTCGGTCCGAAGCTGGAATTTCCCTTTTCACCTCTACCTGCGCCCACGTGCGCAGCCCTGACGATTGCGGATGCACCGGCCAGCCCGTCCACGCTTCCCCAGCTGGTCAGGTTCTAATCGGCGAACCGTTCGGCTACGATACTATCTAAACGAAAGCACTGTTCCAGCTGAGTACGCCAGTCAGGCAGCGCAACGCCGAATATCTGCTTGAGTCGGGAGTTCGAGAGAACAGCGTATGGCGGGCGGCACGTGCGTGAACCAAATTCCTGCGTAGAGATCGGGACAACACGCTGGGCAATCAACTGCCGTCTCTTAGTAGCGTCAGAGAGCCATGCTAAATCGTGTTGAGTCGCTACTGCTGCTTCGAGGATCGTCTGAGCGAACTCGTACCATGTCGTTTGGCCTGCCGCGCTGATGTGGTAGGTTCCGTTAACCTCGGTAAAAATAAACTGTCCACGATTCCGCTTGCTTATGCCGGCCAGTACCTTGCACGTCGCGGCCGCCAGATCCACGGCACAAGTCGGCGCTCCGACTTGATCGCTCACAATTCTTAACTCTTCTCGTTCCGTTGCAAGGCGCAGAATCGTAAGCAGGAAATTGCGGCCGCGCGTGCCATATACCCAAGCCGTGCGAAAAATCAGGTGAGGCACGCCCGAACTGCGAATCGCCTGCTCACCGGCAAATTTAGTCTTCCCGTAAATGTTGATCGGATTTGCGGAATCCGTCTCATCGTACGGGACTCTCTTGGTTCCATCGAATACGTAGTCGGTCGAGTAATGCAACAGGATCGCGCCGATTTTCTTCGCTTCCACGGACATCAGTTCAGGAGCTTCCTGGTTGATCGCTTGTGCCATCGTCTGGTCTGTTTCTGCTTGATCGACAGCCGTATATGCGGCGGCATTGACGATAAGTTGCGGTCGAACATCTCGTATTGTTCGGCGGATGTCACCAGGTTTCGAAAGATTCAGGTGTTCGCGGCCGGGGGCGACCACCTCGCCCAATTGGGGCAGGAGCCGCAAAAGCTCCCCGCCAACTTGGCCGTTCTTACCACTCAGCAGTATGACGGGCTTCATTTAGACAGGTACTCCGGTAGAAACTCGCGAGGAACTTGGGCAAGCATTGGATATTCTGCGTCTCTCGCGGAAATGATCGGAGCCGAAACGCCCCAGCTTATTTTGAGATTGGGATCATTCCAGGCGATGCCATGCTCATCTCCGGGATCGTAGAAATCGCTGCACTTGTAAAGGAATTGAACTTCGTCCGAGAGGGCAAGGAATCCGTGAGCGAACCCAATTGGGACATAGATTTGATTTTGCTCTTTTGCGGAAAGAAGCACGCTTGTCCATTTTCCGAAGTTCGGTGAGCCGACTCGTATGTCAACAGCAACGTCCAGCGCTTCGCCTTCGACGACGCGGCAAATTTTCGCTTGTGGGTGACGGAGTTGGTAGTGAAGACCGCGCAGGGTTCCGTTGCTGGAACGCGAATGGTTGTCCTGAACAAAAATATCCGCGATGCCGACGCCGGCGAACTTCGTCCTGTGGAAGGTTTCGATGAAGAAGCCGCGCGCGTCGCGATGAATAACCGGCCGTAGCTCAAGGACGCCTGGAAGGGATGTCTCTATTCGTTGCATCAACCCCGATGCTCGTTGGCTGCTAACTCTACACTACGACACGAAAACAAGCCCTTGAAGACTTTAGTCAGAACCTATTGATCTGGCGCTGGCGAGCGATTGGAGAGAGCTGTTACGATTTACGTAATATTTTTGATAATAGGAGAGATACTCGCCGCAGCGAACGCCAGCGAGCCACTGTCCAGCGTTCTTGTACCAGTCAACTGTGCGGGGGAGGCCGTCTGCTAGAGAGATGACAGCCCTCCAGCCCAGCTCATCGCCTATTTTCTTGCAGTTCAGCGCGTAACGACGGTCATGGCCCGGGCGATCCTGAACATAGGACAGCAAACTCTCGGGTTTTCCGGTGAGCTGGAGAATCCGCCGAGCCATACCTAGATTTTCCTCGAGCTCCAGTCCCCCAATATTGTAAATCTCTCCGATTTTGCCTTTTTCGAGAACAGCAAGAATCCCTCGACAGTTGTCGTCGACGTGCAGCCAATCGCGTTGTTGCTTGCCATCGCCATAGACAGGGAGAGCCTTGTCGCCAATACCATTTGTGATCATGAGCGGCAAGAATTTCTCCGGAAACTGATAAGGACCGTAATTGTTCGAAGATCGCGTGATCACCGCTGGGAAGTCATAAGTGCGGACGTACGACCGAACCAAGAGATCAGCGCTCGCTTTGGAAGCGGAATACGGGCTGCTCGGTTGAAGCGGAAAAGTTTCGTCGGCGAAGGTGTCTGGTGGAATGTCCCCATACACTTCGTCAGTAGAGATATGCACAAACCGAGACACCGACATCTTACGCGCCACTTCCAGAAGAACGAAAGTTCCCGTGACATTAGTCCGAATTACGGGTGCTGGCTCGTAGATACTCCTGTCGACGTGAGACTCTGCTGCAAAATGAATAACAGCATCGCAACCACGCATTGCTGTTTCCACGGCGACTGCATCACAGATGTCTCCTTTCACGAAACGGTAATTCGGATTGTCAACGACCGATTCCAGATTGGCTAGATTTCCCGCATAAGTAAGCTTGTCAAAGTTCACGACCACATATTTCTTTCCTGTGTCGAGAACATATCGAATGAAATTGGAACCAATAAACCCGGCGCCGCCAGTGACAAAAATCTTCATCGAGTTGCCTCCATACTCATCACCGCTGCGGAGTCGTTTGTTTCAGTCATTTTGTTCGCGCCCGTTTTGGCAACGAGATTGTTGGCGCGCAAGAGAGACTCGAAGGTGCCCGCATCCGTCCACCATCCGTGAAGCTTCTCGCAGGTCAACGTACCTTCTTCAATGTAGAAGTTATTGACGTCCGTAATCTCAAGCTCTCCACGGCCCGAGGGCTTTAGACGATGAATTTTCTCAAACACAGTCGGGTCATAAAGATAGATGCCGATGACCGCGTGGTTACTCTTGGGAACGTGCGGTTTTTCTTCGATGCCTATAACTTGGTTCTCACGTATCTCGGCCACCCCGAATCGCTCGGCGTCGGAAACCTCCTTTAACAGGATCTTCCCGCCGCGTTCTTGTTTCTTGAAGTTTTCGACGGCACTACAGATGTTCGTTTCAATAATATTGTCACCGAGGATCACGCAGATTGTATCACCCTCAGCAAAATCCTCTGCCAGTCCAAGAGCTTCGGCAATACCGCCTTCGCCTTCCTGATAGGTGTAATTCAGGTGCTTCAAACCGAAGTGCTTTCCGTTTCCGAGTAGCCGCAGGAAATCTCCAGCGTTTTTTCCGCCGGTGACGAGCAAAATCTCCCTGATCCCCGCGTTCACGAGTGTCTGTATGGGGTAATAGACCATCGGCTTGTCATACACCGGGAGCAAATGCTTGTTCGTGACGCGCGTTATCGGAAAAAGCCGGCTGCCGCTTCCACCTGCGAGCACAACACCCTTCATTTGGACCTCCTGAAATTTACCGTCGACGATTTGATCCAGTACTCGCAGTGCCTCAACATAATTCTTCCCAATTGTCGACAACTCCGACCATGTTTGGTGGACTACTTCCGGGTTTCACGTCACGTAGATTTGCAGGAAAATCTCATGAGCCTAACTGCGACAGAGATGGGCGAATTAACTAATCGTTGCCGGCGGCCGCCCGTAAATGTCTCTCTGCAGGCGATTCATCACCATTCTGTCGCGCTTTGTTGTCATCAAAAGTATACTCAGGGACAATTTCCTTAATCCTGGCTCGGACCGGTGCCGCGCCGTCTACACTCATCGATGCGCGGAGCTCATCCAATTGGTGGCATAGACCCTTCCAGTCTCTCAGTGACCCATTTGTCCGCTTAATCCTGGCACATGATGTGGGTGTCACTTTTTCATGCTCATAGAAAAGCTCTTCATTGAGCTTTTCCCCGTCGCGTAGACCCGTAAACTGGATTTCTACGTCGTGCTCGAACTTGCCAGAAAGTCGAATCAGGCTGCGTGCCAAGTCGAGAATTCTCACTGGCTCGCCCATATCCAAAACTAAGATGTCGCCGTGGTCACCTATGGCAAAGGCTTGCAATACCAGGGCCACCGCCTCAGGTGTAATCATGAAGAATCGCTTGATGTCCGGATGTGTGATCGTAAGCGGCCGATGGTTGCTAAGCTGCTGTTTTAGCACGGGGACCACACTGCCGCTGGATCCCAGAACATTTCCAAACCGTACAGAAACACAGCGCATACCATTGGGCGGTTTAGCCGAAAGAATTAGTTCGCAGATTCGCTTGGTAGCACCCATCACATTGGTCGGATTCACCGCTTTGTCGGAGGAAATCAACACGAAGCTCTTACAGCCTGCCTCGGCAGCCAACTCCAAAAGTCCGATGAGTCCGAGTACGTTGTTTTTCACAGCCTCTTGAACGTTTGATTCCATCATGGGTACATGCTTATACGCTGCAGCATGAAAAACGATCTCTGGACGGAACTCCAACAGCAGACTGCGCACTCGTTCAGCGTCACAGATGTCGGCAACGCGAAAGACAAGCTGGGGGCCATTTTTATGGTCCGCATGGTCCAAGCGGAGGAAGTAGAGTCCCGTTTCGCTTTGGTCTAAGCAGATAAGTTGAACCGGGCCGTAATCCAGGATTTGCCGACAGAGTTCCGAACCGATCGAACCTGCGGCTCCCGTAACAAGAACGCGTCGACCGGTAATTTGCTTCCGGACAGCCTCAAGATCTATCTGAACGGGATCCCGGCCCAACAGATCTTCCAGACTGACCTCACGTAGCTGGCTTACCGCAACCTGGCCAGCAATAATATCCTTGAGCGCAGGGACCGTGCGGAAGCTGATTTTTGCTCCGTTACAGATTTCAACGAATCTGCGCATCTGAGCGCCGCTCGCGGACGGAACTGCGATCAGGACTTCGTTGGCCGGTTCATCTGACAGAACTTCGGAGAGTTCGTCTACGGTACCGAGCACCCGGACGTTGTCGATCCAGATGCCCCGCTTGGATTTATCATCGTCTAGGCATCCAACCGCAACATACTCACTCCCCGGCCGTCGGAGTTCACGGAGGATGGTCTGTGCGGCAGAACCCGCGCCAATTAGGATCACTCTCTTGCACGGAGAAATGTTTTCACGCACCGACTCGGCGAACATTCGGGAGAGTAGCCGCACGCCCACCAGCATACCCATCGTGAGCAGCGCCTCCAGAACATAGACGACGCGCGGAAATGCGGTCATCCGGAGCGCGAAGCGCATAACAACCCAGAATAGCATCGAGCCGGTCGCAACAGCTTTAAGGATGTCGATTCCGTCTTTGATTCCCGTGTATCTCCACCACCCCCTAAGCAGTCCAAAGTAAGTGACAGCCACTAGTCGCGTTAGGAGAAGAATCGGGACAGCGAAGAGCAGGACGCGCCGGTAGGGCAAAGTGAAATCAAAACGGAGTAACCAGGCAATGAACAGTGAGCAAACAATCAGGCAACTCTGAAACGCACCGCTGAACCATTGCCTATATCGAAGAAGTAATGATGGCATTATGTGATTCATAGTCTCGTGGCTTGCATATCCCTTCGCAGTTAGCGGGGTTCTTTGTGGGCGCGATACCACTTCTGTCGAGGGATTCTTTAGGGCTTTTGGGCGCGTCTACGCGCTCTCGCTCGATCACTTACGCTATTGTGTAAGTTCTGACGCAACTCGGAGCCCGGGTTTCAATGAAAGTCGTTCCAGACGTCTGCAGGCTTCCCTCAGTTCATGGTCGGCCGTTGCAAGTGTCAGCAATCTCTTTTAGCGAACCGGGGCTTCGGCCTTGGGAACCGGATCCTTCTACGGCCGTGCTCAGTCCATCGACCCGCAGTCCCACAATCTCATCGACAGCACACTTTAGCTTCCGCGAGTTGATAGCTTGAAGTTGTGACCCCAGATTCCTCACCTGCTGTACACATCTCTGTAATTCCTTGATCTCGCGCTGAAACACGCCCACGATCAACTCCTCGCCGCATTCATCGAAGATCCGATTATAATCTCTCGACAGTATCACCTGCGAGGAACCCAGCCTAACGTGTTCGCTGAGTATTAGCTCCGGGCTTACTAAACCCCGTCCAAGCCGCGCGATACCGCCAATACCGAATCTGAGCCCTCTGTCACGAATGGTCTGCGCTATATACTCAATGAGGCCGCCGGACACGACTTCGAACATAAAATCTAGCTTCAGCGCCAGGTGAAGATCATTGAGACCAATATGAACCTCGTCTATTCCAGGTACGCTTATGATATCGCGGAGTCTTGCAAGGGCCGCTCCCGTCTCGAGTAACAAACAGGTCTTTGAACGTCCGCCGACGATTTGGACGAATTGCCGAGCTTCAGCAGGGTGACTAATCATCGGAAGCATCAGGATATCCGCCCCAGCGGCCGTGCATGCATCGACCTCATCTCGCGCATAGTCGTGCATTGGATTTATGCGAACCATAAGGAGCGCACGCTTTAGGACGGGTCGGAGACGATTAACGTCCGACAGGCTGTGTCGCGAGATAAGAGTATCGAAATTCCTCTGCCTCTCACCTTTGCCGATGATTTCCAGATCTACCATCACTCTATCTACACCAGCCTGCTCAGCCACCTGCGCACGGCGCGAATCGTTTGTGATAAAAATAGTATCCATATCGGTGCCCCCTGGGTACTATGATCGTCTTACAAGTCCCGAAAAACTTTCAAAGAGGTTCGCGGGGGATTCACCGTGCCTGATCACAGATATTTCTCCGCGTTCTTCCGAGATCTCCAATATAGGCACATTCGGGAGAATGAACGGTGGCTTCATAACGATCGAATATGAACCTACATTGCGATACTCAAGAAAGTCCCCGACGCTGAGGGGGCCAGACAATCCTCTAGTTAAATAATCGTCCTCTATACATGTGTAACCGGCGATGTCATATTTTTCCGCAATGCCCGGCGCAGCATTGCCGCCCCGGCTGCTAATTACCCGTACCGGCAGGTGACGCACGCGGCTGTGCGGGCTTATGTTGAAAATGCTTCCCGCCACGGTGGCAATGCGGCGCCCTTTGATATTCTTGAGACTGATAACAGTTGTATAGAATTTCTGTGTATCCGCAACCAGTGCCGTACCTGGCTCTATGTACAACACCGGTTTTCTACGACGGGTCGCATAGGCGCTGCTTAACAGATCACAAATCGTTTCCGCATACTGAGTGAAGTCAGGAGGTTTAATCTTGTAGGTATGCTGCATTGATTCAGGCATTTCCCCGAAGAACCCACCACCGAGGTTCAGAAAAGCAGGCGGGGACGGAAAGACTCTACGAGCGATGTCCAACATCTGAAGCGTCCGCGACCTAAAGGACGCAAGGTCGCGGTTCGGAAAATGGCAATGGAGCCCACTCAGGCTGACGTTGCGTGACGCACGAATTCCGTCGATCACGCCCGGAAATTCAGAGCCATTCGTGTCAAACCCGAATCTGGATGTGCAGTCTTCGGTGACTGCGAAGTTGCATCGCAAGCCTACGGAAAAAGTTCGCTCTGGCGCATCCGCGGCCACCGACATTACGCTGGTGTAGTCACGTATCGAATCCAGATTAACGATTGCCCCAGCATACAGAGCGTTTCGAACCGAGCCAAATGACTTATAAGGTCCGTTATAGATAATGCGCTGACCACTGATTCCCAATCTCCGCGCAAGGTCGTATTCCATCTCCGATACAACCTCGGCGTATCCCCCCATTTCATCGACTACTTTGCAGATCGCCGGTGTATAGTTCGTTTTATACGAATAGGCAATTCGTGTGTCGGGATACCGCGCGGTGAAAGCCGCGGTAAGCCGAGCAAAGTTCTCTCTAAGCCTTGAGCCGTTAAACACATAAAAGGAGTCCCCATAAGTCTTGGCATATGCACTCACCTGTTCCCAAGAGGGCTGACCCTCTGCGCTAAGGGAACCCGGTGCGAAACGGGTAACCCCGGAGGTCACCCTCCTACCCGTGTGGCTGCCCATGATATGCGAATCTTCCCCAGCACTATTACGGGTGCGATGCAACCTCGACCCCCTCACTGCTCTGCCAGACTGGCCACGATTGGATTCAGCTCGAGTCCAGTGCCGCTATGATTGGCAATCGGCGCCTGCCGTCCAGTCCGCACCCAGTTCCAGCCAGCATCGGTCAATTCCGACGCCAGCAGCGGCTTCACCACGCCGCGCACCACTCGACCCGATTGCACGATTTGGCGAAACATCATTCGCCTTTCTGCGGTGCCTGCTCGACCACATTCTGCATTGACAGCATCACCCAGACCGTCCTAAAGACGATGGCAATATCTTCGATGATGCCCAGCCGCGCGAAGCGCTCGACATACATGTTATCCAGAGCGATCTTCTGACTCCAATCAAGGCCATTACGACCTGATACCTGCGCCAGGCCGGTAATACCGGGCTTGACTTTAAACCGAATCTTCATAAGATCCGTCAGCATAGTGTAATCACCAAGCTCGTAGGTTACAGCCGGCCGCGGCCCAACGATAGACATTGATCCCATCACGACATTATAAAGTTGAGGCAATTCATCGAGGCTAGCCGCGCGGAGATACCTACCTACTTTAGTCACACGAGGATCACCGGGATAGCTACACAAGCCCGTGCCCGTATGCTCCGCATTCACAATCATTGTCCGGAATTTGTACATGCGAAAGACTGCACCGCCCTTGCCGATTCTGTCTTGTATGAAGAGCGCGGGCCCCCCTGACTCCAGCTTGATCAAAGCACTGATCAGCAGCAGGAGCGGCCACAGAAGCGCCATAATGGCCACTGAAATAGCGAGGTCAAATATTCTCTTGAGTATCGCTTGTGTCATGACAGTCCGTTACGATAGCCTTCTTCTGTCGCAGCCCTATAATCAATAGATAGGAACAAGCCATTCCGAATAACAGTCGACATGGTTGCTAACAACATCGAGGTATCTGCGCAGCAGTGACATAGTTACAGGTCCAGGCCGACCGCCGCCAACAGCCACTCTGTCTACTGAGGTAACGGGAGTAAGTTCTGCTGCAGTTCCACACAGAAATAATTCTTCGGCCAAGTAGAGCTCGGTGCGGTCGATATCTCTCTCCATGACCTGCACGCCTGAGTCGGAGGCCAATCTGATCACGGTGGAGCGGGTAATGCTTTCCAGGATCGAGGACGTAGTGCTTGGTGTCGTCAACACACCACGCCGAACCATGAACAGGCACGCCCCAGCACCTTCTGTCACTTTGCCGTTACGCCCCAGGAGAATTGGGCAATCGTATCCATGGCGTTTCGCCTCAAACTGCGCATAGCGTGAGTTGATGTAGTTTGCGCCGGTTTTGGCACGCGGGGGAAAGCAATTATCGTTAATCCGCTCCCACGTTGATATGCATGCGCTTAAGGCGGGGGGTGCCTCGACATTTATACGCGGCTTTGTGAGGGGCGCGATGAACATCTCAACCGGCCCTTCAGAACTCCATGAGCCCTCTCCATCTATGAAAAGTGTCAGTCTCACGCTTACGTCCTCATGGTATTCATTAGCACGAATCGTTTGTATTAGGTGGTCCTTCAACTCGCTAGTTTTATATGGAGCACTCATTCCTATCAGCTTGCAGGAGTCCAGGAGTCGCCTGAAATGTTCTTCAAGGCGAAAAGCAAAGATCTGCCCGTTGCCGCCGCCGGACGCGTAACAGCGTATCCCCTCAAACACATTCAAGCCAAATTGCGCTGTCGGAGAAAGCACGCTGATGTTCGCCTGCTCAACAGGAACGATTGATCCCTTGAACCAAATGTTTCTTCCTGGCATTTAACCTTCGATCTTAATAAACAATCTATTCCTATTGGCTAGTGCCGCGGGCGTCGTGAGTTTCGTCTAAGCCAAACGTCGGAGGCACCTTCAGAGAGCGCTTCGTCAGGGCAGCGTCTCCCCATGGATGTTCAGCGAATCATAGAAAACGGCGGAATGGCAGTAGCCTTCATTTGACCTTCTGTAGGACCGTGGTTACCCGGCCAATGAGAAAGGGAAACACGGCACGAACCAGGAAGTAGAGAGAAGGCAGGTGTTGCGAGAAAAAGCGTCCAACTGGGGGTATCAACTGACCGGGGAAAACCCCTTGAACGGTTGTATGGCTTCCCACGGAAAAGAGGCGCGCAATCCGCTTCTTGTCCACGGCCTTGAATTCGGAGGATCCAGGCTTGGAATAGCGCCAGTCGCTGACAAGAATGTGCCCTGCGGGCTTGGCCACACGGACCATTTCCGCAGCAATCCCCGCGGACAAAGCCTCGTCAGGCACCTGCAGGAACATGGCGGATGCGTGAACGATATCAAACGTATTATCAGCAAACTCCAGCTGACTGGCGTCGGCGCATTGAATTGGCGACATGGGAAGCTGTTTGCGGGCAAAAGCGATTTGATCAGGCCGAATATCTACGCCGTACAGGTTCGAGGGCGTAAACCCCATACGCAACAGAGATTGCAGGCTCGCCCCCTTTCCGCAACCGACGTCTAAGACCTTCGCGTTTGCTGGATTCGACTCGATGGAGCGCAAAGCGCGAACTAGGGCGGCCTCAGCAGCAAGAAACTGAAAGAGCACCTGCGGGTTGCTGAGAAGGTCGTTTCTACCTTCTCCTTTCCGAGCGTTATAGCCTTTGTAATACTGCTCTGTCGCTTCCCTGGTGTTCTCATCCGTGATTTCGCGGACGACCATACCCTCAACTCCCTTCTCCCTTTCTACATCCGCACCTGGCAGCATGACCAGGCACCCTGCGTCAATTTGCCGGCGCACGGAAAGACGGCGAGACCACGAGTCACAAGCCTACGCCATGAGGGTTTCCAAACCTCAACCCGGCTCGTTAGAGTTCGCGCGCAAGATACTTTCTCCTGTAGTCGACTAGGAAAAAGAACGGCAGATTCGCACAACCTAAATTTCCCTCGACCGATACATCTCCTAAAGCGGCGGCACCGGTGACGGAACAATCGCGCGTCATTTCCCGATCGGGCTTCACTCTATCCCTGCATACGCCGTCTCCCCTTCCATTGCACTCCCGGCAGCACGATCAGGACCAGTCCGAATAGGGCGCCGGCCCCATGTGCAAAATGTCTCACGGCGAAGACCCCTGGCAGCTGAAAAAGTTGTCTAAAGTCTCGCTTGCGAAGAGCGATTTGCAGCGACACAGCAAGACTGGTAGCCACATAAAGCCCGGCAATACCCAGGCCTAACCACAAAAGGATGGGAAAAAAGGCGGCTAGAGCAAACGATCCTAGCAAGCTGAGAACAAAGATCAGAGGGACCCAATGCCGCCAGGACCACGCCTTGCTGCCAAATTTCATAACGTAGCTCGTCCAGATGCCATCGGCGAAGTTGTGTTTCCAGAATTTCTTCAGACTGTGGTCAGCGTAGTAGTTGACCACGATCTGCGGCACCAGCAGGATCCTGCCCCCGGTGGCCCGGATCCGGACATTCATATCCATGTCGGAACCGCCTCCCAGCCGCTCATCAAACAGGCCGATGCGGCAGAAGAGCTCCTTCTTGAAGCACCCGAAGGCAGCCGAATCCGACCACGTCGGTTGACTTGCTCCCACTTTGATCTTGGCGTTTCCAGAGCCAAAGCGGTGGGCCATTCCCAAGACAATGGCTTGCGCCACTGCCGTATCAGCGCCAGGCACCATTTTCCATACTCCACCGACGTTTTCCGCGCCATACCTTTCCTGATACGCGACACACAACCGGATGTGAGTGCTTTGGTAGGTCGAGTGTGCGTCCATTTTCATAATGGTGTCACCCCTGGCGTTGCGGATGCCTACATTCATGGCCGCCGGAATGTTCCTTTGCGGGTTGTCTACCAGGCGCACCCGCTCGTATCTCTTTGCATATTCCAGGACGATCTCCCGTGTTCGGTCTTCGCTCAACCCATCCAGAACCAGAATCTCAAGCCGGTCTTTGGGATAATCGTTCGAGAGGATGGATTCGAGGCACGTGGCGATGTGCTTTTCTTCGTTGAAGCACGGGACAATCACGGAAGCAAATGGCCAGAGCGCTGCCTGATTCAGCAACCCTGCAGATTCCAACTCCAAGGGTTCAAGAGTAAGTTGTTCCGCTGTCATTTGTCTTTCGGGTCCGCTCTCTCCGCAATGAAATATGGAACACTACACTCCAGCGAAATACTTCTGCACAAGATACCGGGTTGCCTCGTTCATATAGCCTGCGACTCTTCGAGAGCGCAATGCTCCCCCCGTAGATGCGTGTTCCTTGTCAAAGACCCACAACTGTGGACAATGAACAACCAATAGCCCGAGCTGTCTGGCCGTTTCTGCGACAAAGATCTCTTCCCCGAAAAGGAAGACGGGATACTCGATGCTCCCGCCTGAGACGAAATATCTCCGCCTAAAAATCATGCACGATCCATGCGACGCGTAGATGGGAGCGCTACTGCCGCTCGTTGTGTTGTGCTCAGGTCGCTTGAGGAAACGGGCGACCGCGCTGCGAATCCGCATTTTCAAACCGTATTTAACAACAGAGAGAATTTCATAGGCGGCCTGCAGGTAATAATTGCCAAAAATTGCCTCATAGAAAAACATTTTCCGCCTCGTCGGCCGTTGTGTGATCTTCGGATTCAAGTCGCGCTGAAACCTGGCGGACCAGATCCGGGGCGCCACTACACCGATGCCCTCGGTAGCCTCCAGCTGGCGCAGGGTGACGAAGAAACTCGGGTCCCTGAATTCGATGTCCACGTTACAAATGATCACCCATTGCGGCAACGGGAAATCTGCAAGGTACTGCTTCAGGCCGAAGTTAGCGCCGCCGAAGTAGCCCAGGTTGGCGGGAGCTCGAACACATCGAACATCGGGATTGATTGCATGGATCATGCGAGCAAAAGCCTCGGGGTCATCACGCTCGCTGTTGTCAACCAAGACTACGGCGAGATCCTGGCCGGAATAACCAGCCAGGCTGCGCGCCAGTTGCGCAGCGTGGTCATCAGTTTTGTAATTGACCGCTATTATCAGCGAGTACATCACAACCACCAATCAAATATATTTGGGTCCTTCTGCGGCCAAATCCCCGAGTCGGATTGTACAGAGCGCCCGACGGCCTGTGTGGGCTGAGTCAAAGCAGATCGAGGTACCCGATCGATCCCATCTTGGGTGCAGATCACAAGGCCAAGTGCTCTCGAGATTAGGTGAGGCAAACTCACGGGGCGACCTCAGTTTCGCCAAGTCGAACCGCCGATCAGTTTGCGTGTCGTACAGGATGAGGGTGCTGACCCGGAAACGATCCGGATAGGTGTCTGTCAGGATCCACCTTCGATTCGGTGAAAACGAAGGGTGTCCATCCGAGTTGAAACGGCTCTCCCCCACCGCCGTGTAACCGCCCGTCTTGTCTTCAAACAGCACGTATCGATCTCCCTTTTCCTTGACGCGAGCGTAGGCAAGAATATGCTCATCGTCCCGCCATGCCACGTGCGAGACCATACCGTCCGTGGGAAATACAAAGAGGTCTCTAGCCCCAAGATCGCAAGAGATCATACGTGTGCGAAGGAAGTTGAAATCCTTGATCCAGCGATGGAAAAATACGAATCGACTACCGGAGGGATTAAATTGACAGTGACTGACATAATGATATGCACCTTCCATGGACCGGTCGGGCTGGAGCGAAGCAATATCGTTGACTGAAAAAAGATGTTTTGTCTGGCCGGAAGCTAGATCCAGGACTTGAATTCCATGGGTTCCCGGCCTTTCCGAGCCCTGATCCGGATCCTTCCCATTGACATAGCCGTATCCGGGAGCATAGACATGGCAGCGTTCAAAACTGTAGCTCAGAGCATAGTCGCCAGTGGGACTGAGTGCCGCGATTGGAACAGGCAGTGTCTTGGTCAACTTGCCGCTGCTGTCGTAAATCCTGGCAACGTGGGAAGCGCCGTCGAAATCGTTAAAAATCAAAGAGTTTGTAGCGCCAATCCATTGCAGCATGCAACCCTGCTGCCAATTCCAGGCGTTTGTTTGCGCGATTGGATTGAAGTCTCTAAAGTCCTCGCCACTGAAAAAACCGACTCTCACAAAGTCATCGGAACGCGGCATTCGAGGCGGAATATCGCACTGGTTAGCTAGGAGCATCGCATTGTTCTGGGACCAAGGGCTCTTGTCGTGAAAACCGAAGAAGTACCCCTCGCGGACGGAAATGGAATAGCGGGAGACTGCGCTATTGACCGGAACAACGTCGCAGATTCTTTGATAGGCGTTCCGAATACCCATCTTGACCTTGGGATTGCGTTTAACTAGATTGTAAACAGTCAGTTCTAATTTATTCATTGTCGTGTCTCAGAAGCCGCCGGCGGAGTCATTGGCTTTCAGAGAGCACAGGACGGTTCGGATATAAAAGGCACTGACATCACTACAAACGACACGACTGCGTTCCAGGCCAAGCAGATTGTCATAAACTGCAAGCAGCGCCACGGTTGCAAATTTCAATACCAGTGGAGCCGCGGCAGCCTGGACGACAAGTGACATCCTCACTTGTCAAGCCTGCTCGTGTTGGGATTTGACCATTTCAAAGGTGAACATCCAGGCCATTAGTTGGACAGGCCATACTCTCATCGCCACAGAGTCAATCGCATTGCCGACTCGAAGAACGGGGTTGAATAAAGAAGTGTGGCGGAATGGAGTAGCAAGCAGGGCCGCTAGATGCCAGTAGCGGATGTCCTGCACAGTCAAATGGCTGCGGATGTATCCTACCTCCCGCAGCGAAAGAATGTGATGCTTTTCCCATTCCGTCCTAAGCTGCGGCGTCAGGAGTCGATACAATTTGATGGCGGGATTGTAGTTAAGTGCTTCCATCGCCAGAACTCTGCCCCCAGGTTTAAGAATGCGCTTCAATTCAGGGATGGCGAATCTCAGGTCAAGGTGGTGCAGCATTCCACAGCAGAGTATACAATCAAGCGAGTCACTTGGGAGCTGCGTATTCTCACAGTCAGTCTGAACGAAAAATGTATTCGACAGTCCTTCATCAGCTGCAGTTTTTCGCGCGTTTTCAATTGAAATTCGGCTGATGTCAATCCCGATAGCAAGTTCAGCCCCGGCTCGCGCGGCCATGTGAGCATATTGCCCGATCCCACAGGCGTAATCTAAAAAGACTCTTCCGCTGGCGTGCCGCATGATCCAATCCCGCACGTAGGATTGCACCCCGTCTGCAACGGAGTAGTACTTGTGCGCTGGGTTGATACTGGTTTCGCGGTACTTGTCATGGAAAAGCAGTTCTTGTTTCTTGCGCTCATCCAGTTCGGCCATCCATTCGTCGTTTTCTTTTCGCGTGAGTAAGTGAAGGGAGTCTAGCAGACTGCTCATCGGTCCTCCAAAACGCTAGTACGGATTGTAAATTTGTAAGATTCATATAGAAACAGTCAACCCACAAGAATCTCAAGATGGTTCGGCATGGCCGCGTTGCAGTGCCCTTCAGCGCAAGGGCGATCGCAGTTTTCAATTAGCGCTTCCTGGTATATTTCTGCGACTGTTGATCAGACGCATCAAAGATTCATCGGCTGTACTCCATGCAGGGCCCGCGTTTGCGCATGGCGTAGTCCCAGAGCCCCCGTGCGATGGCACGGTAGCTGGCCAGCGGTCTATTGTCCAGAAAGCCAATGAGAAACAAAAGGAGCATTGAGGAGAGCCCCAGCTTTACGACGAACCATGGGAATTCGAACAGATACCGTTCCACCATGTACAGCAAGTTCCGGTACATGTAGTAGCGCCGCACCGGCGAATGCCGGGCGTAATACTCCCGGGCAGCTTTCGGCACTTCAATCGAGTCTCCCCATTGATGCGTTATCATTGCAGTGGGCACCCGGTGTACTTCATAACCCGCGCGCCGGAGTCGCAAACAGAAATCGAAATCGATACAGTCTATGAAAAAGCCCTCGTCATACAATCCGATTTGATCGAACACGCTGACGCGCACCAGATTCCCCGAAGTAATTGCGTAGCTGATCACGCCTCCCGCTGCATCCTTCTTGCGCTTGCGGTTTGTGATTCGCGGCGTCAGGCACACCATCGTGGGATCCCCTTCCACCGCCGCGCGGTACGCTTCGATCAGTGAGTTATCCACGACACTGTCCTGGTCCATGGTCAGCAGCCACGTACACCCCATCTGCCGCGCGTACTGTACACCTCGATTCAAAGCGTAGCCAACGCCCCGGTTTTCTCCCAAACGCTCGACGGTGATGTCCGGCTCCCGCTCCAGCGACTCCAGCACTCCAAGCGACTCCGTTTCCGATCCGTTGTCCACGATGTGAATGTGCCCGACCTGCCGTCGTAGCGCGCCCACCGTTTGTCCAATTGTCCGCAATCCGTTGTAGCTGACTACAACGACCAGCACATCGTTCGGATTCATTGATCTCGGCGGCCGGGCCCGAATAGATGCTTCTGATGCATTTTCCGTGGGAGCTATGATTGGGGACACGCTTTCATGCCTGCCGTCGTTGGTGATCGCTAGGAAAAGGACTGTGTCGACGATACTCCGCGTCCGGCGCGAGAAAAGCGCCGTTGTCAGGAGTCTGTTCGCAGCATCGCGCGACCAAGATAATGTGGAAAGGCTTTAGGTGATCGACGCGGAGCACCTGAAAACCGGCATGGTCAAGCATTACTACTGCCGTAGGAGTATCGAAAACATGATGGTGCATCGCTCTATGGACGTAATTCTCCTGGCAGCGAGACCGAAGATTCTCGAACGATCCTGCCGGAGGATCCCTCCTTAGGTCGTGCAATTCCAATACTTCGGACAAATGGGTTAGGTCATCCTCCCCAGTATTCCGCGAATAGTCTTCGCTCATGTGAGCCAAGCTCGTTGGAGGTCTGCGCCAGTCAAAAGTGCCGTCCCTGTGTGGCAACAGGAGAAGAAGAAGGCCATCTTTTCTCGAAACTCGCTTCCACTCTTTGAGGGCTTGCAGAGGGTTCGCAATATGCTCCAACGTGTGCGATGCCAGGACGCAGTCATAACTTGCATCGCCAATTGCCAGTAGCTTGGCCCCCTCCATAACGAATTGGTAGCCAACTGGCCTCAAGGGGTGATACCTGAATCTCAAACCGTCCTGAACCTCTCCCTCCCAAATTGTCCGCCTTGAAAAGAGGCAATTATCAAGGCTTCCTAACATGTTGTAGACAGGTATTGCTCCGTCTTCACTGAATATTGGGCTTGGACCACCGATTTCAAGACCAGATTTCTGATTAAAGACTGACAAATACCATTCAAATCCTGAGAGTCTGCGTCGGAGCAAACGACGCACATAACCTGCATAACGCGGGCCGAGAATTTTTCGAGCTATGGCGCCAGCAGTCACAGACATTTTTATCTATCACCCCTTTGACCGATAAGAGGCTATTGAACTTGAGGCACCGCACGCTTCATAAGCCAGACGAGCCCTCAAACGGCACGCTCACCGCTGAAACTCCGTGAAATGCGGACGTCTGTATTCGGTGCTTGACGGAGTTGAGCCCAGCCCCCAGGGGAACTTGAACGATTCTTATTCACCTGCATCACAAGCCACAGAAGGACGAACGCGAGATAGAAACGCTTTGAGGCCAGTAAACTAAAGAGGAAGGAATTGTAGAATGCGGCAATCATAAAGATGTAGAGCGTCGAGGTAAAGGCAGGAAAAGGCTTAGAAAGCATTTGGTAAAAAGCGTAATGGAGCATCAGGCCGCTCAAAAACATAAAGAGCAGCGTTCCGAAGAACCCAAAGTCCATCAGCAATTCGCGGAACACAGTATAGACATTCGAGATAAGCGGACCATTGGAATAGCTGTCATCGAAAATTCCCATCGGCATCTTGGGGTGATAGCCTGCAATGTTATACGGAGCCATGAAGGTGTAGAAGCCGATGGGGAAATGGGAAGGTTCGTATGTCGTATCGGATCGCGCCGACCGTGTTACGGATGAGAACCAATCCGAGTACGCATAGAGATGGCCACAGCAATAGGACGCGGCATACGACGCGATGAGTTCGGCGTTTTCTTTTGTGTCTTCGGACTGGGAGCTTCTCATGGTGATAGCAAAAGCAAAGATGAGGCACAGCACCAATAAAATCGGAATCGCACGGCGCAGGAGTTGCCGCTCAAGGAGAATGGGACGGCCAGAGCAGATGCGATATACCCAGTGGCCCGCGCAGAAAAACGCGAGCGAAAGAAACATCAACCCCTTGCTGGTTTCGGCTAGAGCAACAAAGAAGGCCGGAGCAAATGACAGAACCACAATTTTCCATCGTCTTTTCTTTTCTGATGCTTCAAACAAAATGCCTCCGATGGCAGAAGCTAGGTAGCAGGACACAAGGCCGTATTGAACGAAGTCGGGCAGGACTATATTTTCCGAATAAATGATGCTTGCGTAGGCAATCGCGCTGTCTTGGAGCCTCAGCAGCAGATCGGCAAAAGAGAATCCTTGGTTGTACCAATCAACCAGAAGAAAAAAGACGGCCAGTGAGGCACATAGAAGAAAGACTTTCCAAAGAAATTCGCTGCCATAAGTCGCAGGCGCGGGTTTCTGCAAATTGCGTTTCATTGCGGTTTTCCAGTCGAACAGCAAAGCGGTGGAAGAAAACGCGGTCGTACACAACAGTATGAAACCGATACTCAACCAGTTGACCGGAATCCAAAAGAGAATCGTTAGCGGAAAGAACGTAAAGCCAAACCAGAAAAGCCCAAACAGACACGCTGGGAACAACCAAGTTCCGACATATCGCCGCACTAGATACGCTTGCCCAAGGATCATCAGGCTGAAGACCAGCGCGAGGCATTTTTCAAAGGTGATCATCGCGGACAATCGATTAAGAAGCGATCGAAAGATTCGGATTGACCCGACGGCACGGATGCTTCCTAGTGGTAACTTTGCGCGAGCATTCTATCTTCAGGCGTAAGTATCCGGAACCAAGTAACCAACACAAAACACAGAATAGTCCCAACCAAAAAAATTCCTTTTGCGATTGGCCCCCCCCGGAGCAGCGCGGCCAGCGTCAAAATGAAAGGAGCGGTGGCCGATAAGAGCACCGTGCGCAACCGTATCGGGCTCCTGCTGGGCAAATAGCGTTTCGCCAGCCCAAACAGGAACAAAGCGTCAACCGCCACTCTCGCGGTCCAGGCAATGGCAGCGCCTTCGATCCCCCGCGCGCTAACCAACCACCAGAGCAGCCCCAGATACAAAGGAAGCTCGATGAGGTGCAGCATGGCGGTTAAGTCCGGCCTCCCCACGCCCTGCAGGAGTGTAAAAGGCACCAGCGCCAGGCTGTTGAGGAATACGCCACTCGCGAGGATTTGGAGCACTCGGAAGCTGTGCTGCGCGAAGTCGGCGCCAAGCCATAGCTTCAAGCCATCTTGTGCTAGCGCGACGGTGCACAACATTACTGGAAACAGCACTAGAAAGAGGGACTTCACGCTTCGGCCGAAAAGTACCGCCGTCCGCTCGCGGTCCTGCGCAAAGCCCGCCGAGAAGGCGGGAAACATGACTCCCACTAGTGCGACGGGCAGCAGCAAGAATTTAGTGACCACCTCATACGGAGTTGCGTAATAGGCGACCGCAGTCACTGAAACCAGCGCACCAATCAAAAAGCGGTCGAGGGTAAGCATCAGCGGACTAACCACGTTGCTGACCGTCATCCAGCCGCCAAAGCGCAGCAACGGGCCGGCGAAGGAGCGCTCCCAGGCAATAGAGCGGCTCAATTCGGGTAGAACCCGCAAGCAAACCAGCAGGTGAGCGACCCAGGCGGCGATCCGCCCGGCCACCAGCGTGGCAACCACCGCAACCACGCTCTTCGAGAACGGCAGCACCAGCAGCGGCCCGGCAAACGTGAACACGCCCATCGGAATCCGCAGTGCGTTGATCAGGCCAAAGCGCTGGTGCGCCTCCAGCAAGCCCCTGAGGCCAGCAGTGGTGATGACAAAAGGGATGGATAGTCCCAGCAGACGGAAAGATTGCAGCGTCTCCCTCTGCAACTCCGCTGGGACGTTCAGTCCTCGCCCTGCCAGCCAGGGCGAAATCAGAAATACGGCCGCACTGCCCGCGAATCCCATCAGCAGCATCAAGAGAAGAGATGTCCAGGCCAGAGAGGGAATCTCTCGCTCCTGCCCCGCCCCCAATTTCTTCGCCACCAGTTGCGTTAGTGCCCGCCCCAGGCCGAGGTCAAATAAACCGGCATAACCGATCAGTGCCCAGGCCAGCGTCAGCACCCCGAACTGTTCATTGGCCAAGCCTCGGATCAGGATTGGAATACAGACGACCGCCACGATCATCGGCGCGACGTTGCCAATGAGGTTCCAAATCGTATTGCGCGCCAGCAGCCGCCCGCTCGTCAGGTGCAGATTCCCACCTACCCCCGCCACGTCATTCCGAGCGGAGGGCCGCGCTCTTTGCGGCCCGAAGTCGAAGAGTCTTTCTTCTTCCGTGGAAGGTACGTCCTTTATGTTCTTGATTTCAGGCATGTTAAAATTTTGATTGATAAATCGTGCTTCTGAGGCTCTATCTGTGTCCTGCCGCCCCGTCACCCTGCGGCAACCCTAAATCCGTCTTCCTTATCCCGATCTCCAATCTTCCGTACACTCTTCCAAGTTCCGTATCCTGTAAGTCCTTTGCTTGCCACTCTCGCGAACACTGCCGACGTGTGTACCAACAATTCCCATTCTGGTTCAGCCCGAGCAGCATCGAGGGAAACTCCGCACTTGCGCCTCACCGCGCCATCGCTTGCACGTCCGCGATGTCCACATCGACCGCCACCGACCGCTGGATCAGTTCCAACGACACCACCACTCGCAGGTTGCTCTTCCTGCGCTTCAGCACCCCTTCGAGTCCCGCGAACGGTCCTCCCGTTATCCGTACTCGCCGCCCCACCGCCAGGAAGGGATGGGGCTCCGCGTTCGCACTCTGCAAAAGCCCCGCCTGCAGGATTTCCATTTCCGCATCCGGCAGCGCCGTCGGCAATCCGCCAAAACCGACCAGCCGCACCACGCTCGGAATCTGCACCACGCGCAGCCGGTCGCGCAACGCCAGCCGCACAAATACATATCCGGGAAAGAGCGGCAGGTCCAGCGTCACACGTCGATCTTTCCAACGCCGTACGGAACTATACAACGGAAGAAAGTGCTCCACCTCTTGCGCCCCCAGCTCCGCCGCCACGCGCTTCTCATGTTGTGCGCACGTATACGCGGCGTACCAGTGCTGTTCCTCCCGAGCCACTGGCAGTGCAACCGCGCCGCCGGATTCTGCCGGCCCGCGTGCTTCTATCGTCCGTGTCAAAGATGCCATACCAGACTCCACATACAGCTTCGCCCCGTCAGCCACAGGGCCGATTCTCAATTAACCTGTTTATCTACAGCACGTTACAGACGATTCGAGACTACTTGTCCTTCAAATCGCTGTCCCGCAAAAAATCCTCTTCCGCTCGGCTCTCTACTCCCGCACCTGCTCCTGCTCCGTGGGGACTCGCTCCATTCGAGTGCGCCCACGGAAGCCGCGCCTTCACCGTACCGGCCACTTCCTTCACGAAAACCTTGCGCGGATCCCCCGCATCGACTTCCTCCCAACGCGCCGACCCCAGCACCCACACTACGGACACCGCGCAAACCAGGAACGTTCCGAGAAACATGATCACTAAGCGCGGTGGAAATGATTTCTTTTCCGGGATTTTGGCCGGATCGAGCACTTTGACGCTGGGTGTTTCTTTCGCCTCTTGCACTTTAGCGAGTTCGTATTGTTCGGTCAGCAGTTCGAAGACGGTTTCCTGGATTTTCGCACGACGGTAATAGTCGGCGTACTTTGCTCCGAGCAGCGGCAGACTCCGAATGGTGGGATAAGGCAGGCCACCACCGGCCTTGGCGGCGGATGGATCCCCTGTCTGCCCAGGCGATGCGCTCGTGCCATTCACCGCGTTCGTCTGCGTACCACCGAGCTTTTCGAGTTGCCTCCGAAGTTCCACAACGCGAGCGTTCAAGGAACGGACGCGAGCGTTGTTGTCGGTATAAATTTGGCGAAGTCCCTCGAGCTGCGATTGCGCGGCAATCATCTCGCCGCCAATCGTTCCTGCGGCGTCCAGCATCGCCTTACCTTCTAGCTGCATGTCGAGTGTGTTGTTCTTGCTGGAGAACTGTGCGAGTTGATTGGAAGCATCATCCAGATCTTGCTTAGCTACCTTGAGGCGCTCCTCGAGAAATACGCGCTCGCGGTGCGCAGATGAAGTCGAAAGTTCGGAAACAAGCGAGTTCAATTGATCGACATACGCACCCGCAAGGGCTGCGGCCCGCTGCGGACTGTGATCAGTCACGCTGATGGTGATAATGCCACTCTTCCGGTCTTCCGAAATGGACGTGTTCTCATCGAGTCTTCTCCGCGCATCGATAACCAGCCGCGCGCCGTAAACTTTTCCCAAGTCAAACTGCTGAACGAGGCGATCCTGGGAAGTCTCGCTCCTCAAGACGCCAATGAACAGCGCACCTGAACTCTTGAGCCCGAGCAGATCTCCCGCAACGCCCGCTAAGCCCCCTCCCCCCTTCGCCGCCATCGCTGCCATCATCGCCATACCCGAGGTGGATTGCGAATCCGGAGGCATGAGCTGAGTAGTCGAGATGTACGACTTGGGAATCAAGAAGGCGATGATGGTTGAAACAAACAGACCAATTGCGGTCGCTCTAAGAAAGAATCGGCGACGGCCCCAGAGCAAACGCAGCCGTTCCGCCTGCCACTCGCGCGAATCCTGGAGTGGAGCTTCGAGCACAGAAGCCTCTCCACCGATCGGCTGCGGAGCTGCCTCTGGCTGTGCCTTGGTTGCTGTCTGCGTCATACCGCTTCTTTTACTCGTCCTCTCGCTTTCATATAGAACCCGTACTCGCTCATTTCCACTGATGAGGCCAGAATGTGAATTGAAGTGAAGTCGTGAAATTCGACTGGGGCCCATTCGCCAGCACGGGAATGCTCCATTTTTCGTACTGCACTGAACCTGACAACTCCGTTGCACGGTTCAGTTGGACAGCAGCCCTCACTTCCGCGTCATTTACCGTGCCTCCGCCCGGACTAAATTGGCCGTCGATTTTCCTATGGCGAAAATTCAACTGAATCGTGTCTCGGGGCGTCAGCCAATACGTAGTCCATGCTTGCTCGCCTTGCGAGGCGCGACCTATCCAACTTCCCATCAAGTTGCCCCGATTCGTGTACGAATTAATGAATAATGAGTTTTGATAAAAGCAGCCATTGCACGCAGGAAAATCAACCGGCGAAGTCGAGCCCCCTTCCACGCGTAGGTCGAGCTTAGAGATGCCCGGAATCCGGGGCAGGTAAATCCCCCCTTGAAACGCCGCCTTGCGAGGGTAAGCCAGCGGCGAGTACTCGTCTTCCGTAAATGCGTCCCCATAAAACGTCAGCCACTTGCGCAAACCGGGCACCCTGTACGTAAAGTCGACCTCGGATCGGGGATCCGTTATGTCCGTTGCCGTGGCACTCGCAGCCACGATGAAACCGGTGTAGCTCTTAAAAAAATTGTGCCAGTTGAGCGGAATTGGCCCACCGGCAAAAACTGTAGTTTCAGAAACACTAAACTCAAAATTCGGTGTGGGTTTGAAGCTGAGCTTCTCTCCGTGGAGGAATGGTTGCCGGTCTAGTGGACGCCCAAGCTGCCCCACAAGATTTGTATCGTTTATAAAGATGAACTGGTGTCCCGCCAACTGCCCCACGAAGAACTCCACGCGGATCGGCCCCATCAAACCAAGAATGCTCGGAAGCTTAAAAGGAGAAACGCGATTGACTCGAAACATTGTGACAGGAACAGCGTTGTCGCTAAACAGAATGGGGCCGCCCTCACTCGGTCCCCACCATAGACTCTGCTTGCCGAAGGAAACCTGCCAATTCTCAAAGTTCATGGCAAGGTATGCATCAAGCAACTGAACCTGATCGACTGCTGGAGTAGGCGTATTGGGAGCCACAGGTAGTTGCGGTCCATCGGCACCTGCGATGAACTGCCGCGCGTGATCAGACAGCGCCGGGCTGGAAGGCGCGTGCTGATATTCGCCACGGACATAAGCAACCAGGTGTCCCTCTGATGCCCAGCCGGAGAAGCCAGTGACGTTGTTCACTCCCTCAGCGAACGGTCGACCGTAGTCGTTGAGAATCGTCTGTCCAAAATGATAACCGTCGTTTAGAGGCTGACCCGAGATCCCTGTCAACCGCGTGTACACTGATTCCGCTTGCAGGTGACGATTGTCCCCACCTCCCTGCGACTCCACTTCAATCGAGAATTCCCGTTCCAAGGCATCGAGAAGTTGTTGGGCTTCTGACGATGCAGCGTTGCTCCCAGCCACTTGATCCTGAGCCTCACCCAAGAGGCGCGCGCATTCTAGGCGTGTCCATGGTCGCATTCCGAAAATGCCGCTGTTCACATAACCCATTGCGGCGATCCGGTCAAACGCCGGATAGATCCAGCTGTCCAGAGGTACATACGGCGAACCTTGATTCGAAGGAGAGGAGTCTCCCTCGCTGCGGAAGATTTGGCTAATCGACCTCCATTCCTCGCCAGGGAGATCCGTATCGTGATGGCGGCTGTAGATATTCTGCGCGACAAGGTTGCCCATAATGCTGCCGACGACGACATCAGACGGAAAATGCTGGCGCCCTCGAACTCGTGAGTAGTCCACAAGAGCCGCCAGACCGTAAGCCATAACTTTCATGAACGGACTGGGATACTCATGTGCGATTACTCCTGCCACAGACCAGGCCGCAGCCGCATGTTCTGAGGGAAACGATGTGCCGCCTTGAAAGAACGGCCCGGTCCCGTTGCCCTGGTAAGGCCGTTCGCGCCCCAGGGAATACTTTAAAGATTCCACCGCCACGAGGCTGTTGAGCGCGGCTTCGCCTGCGAGGAACCCAGTCTCGCTCCAGTGCTCGTTGTGCCTGATGTGACCCAACAGCCACATCCCGCCAGCTCCTCCGATCAGGGCTCCCACCCCGGCGTTTGACAGAGTTTTGTAATGGCTGATCGTCGTGGGACTGTGCGACAAGTGCTTGCTGTAATCACTGTCTGTCACGAAAAGCCCCGCTGTGATTCCGCTGAGCGGAACAAGCCACTGCGTATCGGAGAAACGAAGTTTCGCAGGACTCGTCCAAATTTCTCGCTGATCGCCGATGAACC
>Ga0207151_1012_pt1 | contig 51982 bp, 48 predicted proteins | sample Alteio_BWMinHeat_29_FD_153523 | JGI IMG/M metagenome (GOLD analysis project Ga0207151, IMG submission 153523) | Enriched cells from forest soil in Barre Woods Harvard Forest LTER site, Petersham, Massachusetts, United States -... | ecosystem: Environmental > Terrestrial > Soil > Temperate forest >... | reverse complement strand
TGATTTTTATCGCATAACAATAAATAAATTATATGAAGGCTTAAAAGTTCCCTTCTTGTTATCTGGAGATGAGCGAATCGAGGATACTCCTGTCCATGAAGCTTTAAGAGAAGCCTTGGTCAATACCATAGTCCACGCTGACTATTCAGGGAATTGTTCTGTACTTGTTGTTAAGCGGCCCGACTTATTCGGTTTTCGCAATCCTGGTTTATTAAGAGTTCCTAGGGATGAAGCTATACGTGGGGGAGTGAGCGATTGTCGAAACAGGAATTTACAAAAAATGTTTCAACTTGTTGGTTTAGGAGAGCAAGCGGGTTCAGGATTTCCAAAAATCTATAAAAATTGGAATGAACAGCATTGGAAAAATCCTGAATTAGAGGAAAGATTTGAATCTAATCAAACTCTGCTTGTTCTCCGAATGAGCAGTCTGCTACCTGAAAATGTCATTACTCTTCTAAAAGAAGACCTTGGGGAAAAGTTTGAAAAGTTAGATCAATTAGAAAGGATTGCATTAGTAACTGCGAAAGCAGAAGGATGTGTGACTCATAGAAGATTGTTAGAACTCAGCAAAGAGCATCCTACAGAATTAACAAGAATACTCCATGGTCTCGTTGACCAAGGAATCCTTAAAAGTGAAGGAGCTGGTAAGGGGACATTTTACTATATAGCTGGAGAACATCCAATAAAAGGAGACATTGCTTCAGGCTCTGATTCTTTACAGAAGACACCTGAAAACTTGTCTGAGAACTCCGAACATTTGATTGGGAACTCCGAACATTTGGGTAGCAAGAACTCCGAACATTTGATTGGGAACTCCGAACATTTAGAACAATTACAGCAAATAGCAAGAGAAATTAATGAATCAAAGAAGAGTTCTAGAGAATTGATTAAAAAGATTATCCTCGAACTTTGTCAAATAAAAGCTCTATCTATCTCTGAAATGTCTCAATTACTAAATAGGAGAGAGGATTCTCTTAGAAATCACTACATAAATCCCATGTGTGATCAAGGCTCTTTAAAAAGACAATATCCTAACATTCTAAATCACCCTAAGCAAAAATATTACACACAAAAAAGTGATTAGGGCGTGGGCAACTTGAGTTCAGTAATGGACGTATTGGTTGTCTTTTGAAGATTTAGTAGAAGACATTTGAGGATTTTCAGGAAAACTTATTGTTTTGCCTGAAAGAATTGAATTATAAGTTACTGTCATTTCCTCTATGCTTGCTCCTTTAATAAAACGAAGAGCTGAAGCAGCCAAATATTCTAATCTTTCTTCGAAAGATAACCATCGACGTCCTTCAATTTCTGCAACAGATCCAGTTGTATTTGATCCCGCAAAAATATCGACAACTAGATCACCAGGCTCTGTTAGCATTTTGATAAAAAATTCGGGGAGTTTTGATGGGAATCTAGCAGGATGCCCTTTAATCCCTAATGCCTTGCAAGCTCCTAGGTATGTGCCATTACTTTCGGAATTAGAGATTTGTAATAAATTTGATGGAATTGCTCCCCCATTGTCTTGTCCAAAGCTTTTACTGATATCATGGCCACTAGGCCTTTTCGCGGGTGAATAGAAATCTTCTGGGTTTTGTAAGAGCTTTTTCATTCGAGGACTATATTCCGTCAAAACATTTGAAACATTGGATTTGGGCCATTCAGTTTTACTAAACCACCAAACCGTATTTACAGAATCTTTTGCTCTAATTTTTCTTTTGTTAACCCATTCAATAGGGCTAGGTAATTTTGAAGGGTTGAACCAATAAAAATCTTCCGCAAGGTGAAAACCAATGTCATCACAAAATTTTAATAAAACGCGGAAATTATATAAGCTGCGAGACGGTATGCCTTTTCTATAAGCTCCGCCTAGATCAAGCACAAAACTACCATCGTCTTTTAGTTTTCGATGTATCAAAATAGCAAACGCGGCCAGCCAGTCTATATATTCATATTCATCCTTATTCCCATACTCCTTTTGCCGTTGAAGTGCAAATGGGGGTGAAGTTAAGACAAGATTAACTGAGGAATCATCCATTTGTTCAAGCATCTTAAGGGAATCTGCACAATATGCAGCACCTTTTTTTGTCGTATATGTTGGTTCTTGGATAAATTTTTTTAGCATAAATATGACAGCTCTGGTATCAAAAAAGTGTAAGTTACATCTACACTGAAGTTGGTTATTTGAATTTTCCTCTAAACACATTCAGTATAGCATCAGTGAACTTACCTTGCATTCATTAATAGGATATTCAATTTATTTTTACGCAACCTGTTAAATATAAGATGCTTAAAGTGCTCTATGTGACTTATAGTCTGTAGATTTTTAGTCAACAATCTTTAAAACTTGGTGTTTGTGAAAAAAAAAGTATATTAAAGCCAGGTTGTTATTTGCTAAAAATCTTCGAGCAATAAGGGAACAAAAACATCTCTCACAAGAAAAGCTTGCCGAACTTGCTGAATTGCACCGTACTTATATTTCATCTGTCGAATGTGGCGCAAGAAATATATCAATAGATAACATAGAACGTCTGGCTGACGCATTGAAAACGGATATTCGTGAGTTCTTAAAGCCAGATGAAAATTCCCCACCCTGACAAAAAAGAGTTTGATGAGATATTTCCATATATTTTGAAATATCAATCCCTGGCGAATAGACATGGGATCAATGATATATTTCAAGATAATGGAGGCAAACTTTTACAGGTTATTCTTATCACCGGTCTTCAAACTCTACCTAATCGAGAAGGGAATGACGCTAAGGACAGTGATGGGAATGAATATGAGCTCAAGTCCGTAAATAAATTGCTCACAAAAAGCTTTTCAACTCATCATCATATGAATCCTATTATTATTTCAAAATATCGAAAGGTTGATTGGATTTTTGCTGTATATGAAGGTATCGAAATTAAATCTATTTATCTTGTTAAGTCCGATCAGCTTGAGCCATACTACCAAAAATGGGAGAAGCAGTGGTACGAAAGAGGAAATAAAGACATCAATAATCCAAAAATCCCTCTTGCCTATGTTGAAAAAAATGGGATAAAAATTTTTCCTTTAGATCAATCAATCTAAGTTTTAGAGAAGTCTAAGACTAGTTTCACAATTAAGGGTGAGGCGATATTTCATGTGTCGTTATCCGCCACCCGGCTTGAAAAACACAAAAGGCAACCTCGACGAGAATGCCTGTAAGTCATTGAGGGAAAAGACTCTGGGTGAGAGGATTTGAACCTCCGACCCCTTGCACCCCATGCAAGTGCGCTAGCCAAGCTGCGCTACACCCAGATAAAATGTTAGATAGAAACAAGCCCTTCAAACTCTAATTCCGAAGTCTTGAAGTCTTTGACAGCAATGCGTGCGCATTCCTCAATGATCTTCTCCAGCGGATCTGCAGGATCCACTTGTGCGGCGGCAACATCTACTGCAATCGATGCACTAAAGTTACTTCTGCCTTTGGCTCCTTTTGCTTTAAAATTGACAAAAAGACCGTTTTTCTTTTTAGAAATGTTAGTAAAACGAATAAGATTATTTTCAGCGATGTTCTTCATAAAAGTAGCCCTAGGTTGAGTGAGAGAAATGTTATGCCTTGCTCTCTTTACCGTCAAGAACGGTTTTGCTGTAAATTAATATTCTCCCCACCTATACTTCTCGATCATGCGTTTTTTTGAACTTGAGCCAAGCTGGGAAAAAGTGCTTTCCGATCAATGGAAAGAGCCTTATATTGCTAACCTTGCGGCCTTTGTCGAACATGAACGCGCTCGCGGTGCCATCGTCTATCCTCATAAAGACTTAGTCTTTAACGCCTTCCGTATGACGCCCTTCGACCAAGTTAAAGTTGTCATCATGGGCCAAGATCCCTATCACGGGCCTGGTCAAGCACACGGTCTTTGCTTCAGCGTGCCGGATGGCATTCCTCTGCCTCCCTCACTACAAAATATCTACAAGGAATTAGCGGAGGATCTTAAATGCCCACCTCCCCAAAGCGGCTGCCTCACGCGCTGGGCGGAACAGGGTGTGCTGCTGCTCAACGCCACGCTCACGGTACGTGAAGGCGAAGCCCTGTCGCACCACGGCAAAGGATGGGAGCCGTTTACCGACGCGGTTGTCGCGAAATTAGCGGAACGCAAGGACCCGATCGTCTTTGTCCTTTGGGGAAAGAATGCACAAGAAAAATGTAAACAGCTCAAATGGCAAACAAACTCGCCACATAAAATTTTAACTGCCGCCCATCCATCTCCTCTCTCTGCCCACAATGGCTTCTTTGGTTGTCGCCATTTCTCGCAAATTAACGATTTATTAGTTAAACAAGGCAAAACACCAATAAATTGGTCTTGAAGTTAATCTATAATTATTGTTATAATTGTGCTCTTTATAATAGGGGGAAACAATGACTATTGAACCAAGTCCTAGAATACTCGCCGCGGGCGAATTGGCATCCTCTTACTTTACGCTATCGAAATCCCGTCCTTTTATCTCGGCCGTAAAAGTGGCCTCATATGCATTCACCCTGGGGATTTTACCCCTAGTATCCGGAATCGTTTATTGCGTTTATTATGTTCATCAAAAAAAGTGTATTAAATTTCTGCAGCAAAAAGCGTCGATAGACCCTCAATGGGTCATCGACAACATTCAAAGATATCGTCTTGCTTCCGCAAAAGAAAGAGGCGCCATAGCAGGGATTGTGATGAGACAACTGCATACCACAGTCGATAAAAACTGGATACAGCATTTTGAACTGTCTGATACTGTTAGACAGGCACAATTGTTAAAACTGATCTCTCACACATTTGATAAAGAGCAGTTACAGAAAATTATTTCCACGATCCAGTTTTATGATTTGTGTGATCAATCGCGCATGAAACTGTATGAATATTGTTTCTATGTGAGGATGCTGCCTAAAGGCATTTCGCGAGAAGACCAAATCAAAGTATGGCAACATTTAACAAGCGTTCGGCCTTCTAATGACTTGGAGTTGAATAGTATCATGGCAAATCTTGCTATTCAATGTATCGATGAATACCAACTGGACAACCTGCCGTCGGATGTTAAGATAGCAGGTGTATTGAATATGTTTAATAGTCAAATTTTTTTTCCCGTGAATGTGAAAGCTGCTGTACATTCGTTAAAATTAGATGTTGAGGCATGTTCTACATTAGCTCTTCAAATGATAAAAGATTGGGGTAGACTCGATGGCAGCGATTTCGATCGTTTAAAGTATTGCCTAAGTGAGTTAACAATATATGTGCTTCCTTACCGTTTAAATGTGATAGTGCCAGAAGATCTACGAAGAGCAACTATTCCGCAACGTGTGGAGCTCACCACCGCTCTCGGTAGGTAACAAATGACGATTATTGAACCAAATAGATCTCTTTTGACAGCAGGAGAATGGGCTTCCTCCTACTTAACAGTTTCATGCTCTTTTAGGTCGGCATTAAAGGTGGTTTCCTATCTGTCCACTTTAGGAATATTGCCGATCACTTCGGCTGTAATCCGTCATTTTTACAGATCTAAGCAAGCGCAGTATGTTTCTTTTCTGAATCAACAAGCGGCGACAGATCCAAAATGGGTTTGTGACAATATCCAAAATTATCGGATCGCTTCTGAGAAAGAAAGGTGTGAAATTTCCAGCAATGTATTATTAAATGCTAGAAGAAATGAAGAATGGTTAAAATATTTGTATGATAATAACTGGATAGCTAACTTCAATCTTCCTGAAGAATTAAGAAAACAAATTTTCCTAAAATTTGTAAGTGGATCGTATGGTAGCGAATTGAAAAAAGTATTTAAGGGGTTTAAAGATTTTGATCTCAGTCCACAATCCCAACTAGAAGCAATCGATAAATGTTTGCAAAGAAACGGTATTCCTCCTCCGGAAATCGTTTCTCGAGAAACACAGGTTAGTATTTGGAGGAAGACAACAACTACAGATTTTAATCTTTCTCCCGATTGTATACGGCAATATAATCTAACAGAACAAGAACGTTTAGAAGGTGCATTGAATCTTTTCAAGTTGGGACAAGAAGCTTACTTCACGCTTGTTGTTTGCGAACTATCACAAAAAGAACGCACGGCGTTAATACTCGAGTGTATCACACATTATCCTGATGTTAAAGATAAAGTCCCTTTTAAATTTTTAATGACTGCTTTACGTCATTTAAGCTCTCTCAAATACATAACCGTAAAGATACCAGCAGATATTAAACAAAAATACACGGATGATCAACTTCTTGAGCTGAGAAAGCTTTACCAAAGAGACGGGTCATTCGATCGATAAACTCGCGTTAATAAAAGGCTTCCTGTAAACTTTCTCTCCACATGAAAAAACATCGCATTGTTGAAGCAGAAATAAGTGCGCTTTCCTCTACCGGAAATGGCATTGGCTCCTATCTTCATCCAGATAATACTTCACATCCCATAGAAGTGCCCTTCACCATGCCGGGCGATCTTGTCCTTGCTACTCTCCTTCCAAAAAAACAAAGCCGCCTGCATGAAATTTTGCAGCCTTCAGAACGGCGGATAAAACCGCGCTGCATCCATTTTGGTTCGTGCGGGGGTTGCCGCATGCAAGAGGTCCCCTATGAGGATCAGTTGAAATCCAAAGAAAATTACGTCTTACACTGCTTTAAGGATTTATTGAACAAAGATGTCATCGTGAATCCTATTCTTCCCTGCCAAGAGATCTGGGGCTATCGCAACAAAATGGAGTACTCCTTCTCTTCCGATGCGGCCGGAAATAGGTACCTGGGCATGGTGATCGACCAATCTCGTGGGAAAGTCTTTAATCTTACTGAATGTTTTTTGAGCTCACAGTGGTGTGTGGAGGCTGTACAAGCTGTTCGTGAGTGGTGGATAGAATCAGGTCTGGATGCTTACCACATGCATCGCGATACGGGTTCCCTGCGCACATTGACGCTGCGCGAAGGCCAGCGCACCGGCGATCGCATGGCGGTGTTGACGGTCTCGGGCAATCCCGATTATGCGATTCATCAGAAACATTTGGACAGCTTTGTAGCTCGGTTGAAGAAGCTGTCTGAAAAAATGTCACTATTTCTGCGCATCCAGCAAATTTGTAAAGGACGCCCGACACAATTTTTTGAGATGCTTCTCCATGGTCCCGATCATATTTGCGAGGTCTTACATGTTCAAACGCATGCAAGCCGTCCGGCCAAAACATTGACCTTCCAGATCAGTCCTACGGCCTTTTTTCAACCCAACACGGCGCAAGCGGAGAAATTGTACTCGACCGCTTTGCAACTGGCGAATGTGCAGGCGCAAGATACTGTGTGCGACCTGTACTGTGGTACAGGGACACTAGGCATCTGCATTGCAAGCGATGTGCAAAGGGTCATTGGTGTCGAAATTTCTCCTGAAGCGGCCCTAGACGCTCGTGAAAACGCCAAATTGAACGGCTGCCACAATGTGACGATTACAGCCGGGGCTGTTCGCGATTTACAGACCCAGATGGATCCGCCGAATCTGTTGATGGTAGACCCTCCTAGAGCAGGCATGGACCCGATTGCACTAGAAAATGTGGCGAAGATGAATGCGAAAAAAATCTTGTTTATTTCATGCAATCCAGCCACACAAGCCCCTAATATTGCCGCACTCGCGCAAAAAGGATATCGCTTGACTCACCTGCATCCTGTGGATCAGTTTCCCCATGCAGGACATGTTGAAAACATCGCTTTACTAGAGAAAAAATAATGGCTGACTTCTCATTTAAATTGCTGAAAAAAGATTCTCAAACCCGAGCTCGTTTGGGGATCATGGAAACGGCTCATGGTACTATTGAGACGCCCATTTTCATGCCTGTGGGCACACGTGGGAGCGTCAAAACATTGACCAATCAGCAGCTGCTAGATATTCACGCACAGATCATCCTGGGCAATACTTACCACCTCATGCTACGTCCCGGAATGGATATTATCGAACGTGCCGGCGGCCTGCATCGTTTTATGCATTGGCCAAAACCCATCCTCACCGATTCGGGAGGCTTTCAGGTGTTTTCTCTGTCCGATCTGCGCAAGGTCACTGATGCAGGTGTCTACTTTCAATCGCACATCGATGGCGCCAAACTTTTCCTGGGCCCTAAAGAGAGCATGCAGATCCAAAAAACATTAGGCTCCGACATTGTAATGGCGTTTGATGAGTGTTCTCCCTATCCTTGTGATAGAGCTCAGTTAGAACAAGCTCTTAAACGTACTAATGAGTGGGCCATCGTCTGCAAAGAATTTCGCCTGCAACGGCATCAAAGCCTTTTTGGCATAATCCAAGGAGGACTCGATCCCGAATTGCGCATTGCGTCCGCGCGCTTCATGACACAATTGGATTTCGAGGGCTATGCCATTGGAGGTCTATCTGTGGGCGAGCCGATGAAAGAAATGTACCAAATGTTAGAATTAGTGACCCCTTTGTTGCCCGAACATAAACCGCGTTATCTCATGGGAGTTGGCACCCCACGCAACCTTGTCGAGTCGGTCATGCGAGGAATTGACATGTTTGATTGTGTGATGCCCACGCGCAATGCGCGCAATGGCACAGCCTTCACATGGAGCGGCAGGATTCCCATAAAAGCGGGACGTTATGCCACTGATTTCTCTCCCTTAGACCCTGAATTGGACTGTTACAGCTCCACTTTTAGCAAGGCGTATGTGCGCCATCTATTGAATGTAGATGAAATCACAGGATTAACGCTTGTATCGTTACAAAACCTTGCATTTTATCTTGATTTCATGAAAAAGTTGCGGGAAGCTATACAAAACGATACACTACAACAATTTTACAAACGTGTGTGTGAACTCTACCCGGATGGATAACATGAAACAACTTATATCTTTTCTTGTCGCAATTCAAACAGTTGCCGTTCAAAATGGACTTTGGGCGCAGGATGAAACGCCCCCACCCCCTCGTGACCAAGGCTTTGGGCAAACTCTAGTCATGATCGCCATCGCGATTGTGTTTTTCTACTTCATTTTCTGGAGGCCGGAACAAAAAAGGCGCAAAGCTATGGAAGAGCAGCGCAGTAGCCTGAAGAAAGGCGATCGAGTTAGCGCTATGGGGATTATCGGTACCGTTTCAAAAATTAATGAAAATACCATTATATTGCGCATGGTGGATGGCAATAAAGTAGAGTTTTTGAAAGCCGCTATCAACGAAGTGCTCCCTCCGGAAACCCCTGAGGAAGCTCAGAAAAAAGAGTCTGGGGACTGAATGGACTCAGTCCACTGCGTCCACATAGTCTACATAGTCCATTAAGTCCATTTCCTTTTCCCTTGTCCATATATCCTCCTCCCATTAAACTACCTAATTTATGAATTGGTTTAATTACTGTATCCTTTTCAATTTAATTTTTTTATTTAGCTGGGGTGAAGAAAATGTTTCTGTGCGCGATGCTCTGGGCGCCACTACCATCTACCGGTATGATCCTTCTAATCATCGCTTGGCCGCCATAGAAGAGTATGACAATGATCATAAGCTTTGCTGTACGGAAGCTCTATTCTGGGGAGAAAGAGGGCCCGGCGCCCCAAAACTTCTCACAAAACTTCTCACCGACCATAATGGCACAACTATTCGCCAAGCCTATATTTATAATGAACAAGGCAATCTCATCGAAGAGATTGTTGACAATGGAACTGCAGAATCCCCTGATTCTCTAGACGGGGTTACAGAGCGGCGCCATTTGCGCTACACCCTTAACCAGGAGGGGTTACCGGAAATTTGCGAAGAGTGCGTGTGGGAGCCAAATAGTAAAGAAACCATCCCCATTAAGAAAATTCATAACACCTACTCCTCGGATGGAAAATTGTCCCGTCAAGATTTTTATAATCCTCTTGGAGAGCATATTCACTATCGCGACTATGTCTACGACGGGAATCATCAACTAAAAGATATCTTTGATAGTCGCGATCAAGAAACGAATATTAAAAGCACTAAAGCCGAACTTTTTTTTGATAATGTCATCTACTTTTGCAACCGGCTGAATCATGTCCTAAGTTATTTAAAGCAATACTCTTACGAAAAATCTGTGCAACCTGAAATCGAAGAGTTTGGCAAGCAGCTATTCGGTACAACCTTCTTGGCGATGAGTGGATACTATGCCGACTCCCTGGAAGAGGGCGTCTATGGTGAGGGGGAGCTGGGACCACATGTGCGGGTCACAGCCATTAATGGCATCTTGAATCTTCGAGGTAACTGCATACGCTATCTCAATGACCTTTCCGTTACGCATGGAGGGGTCAATATTCATTATGTGTTTAATCCTACAGAAGGCTGGGCAGCCGATATGTTCAAGGCTACTTTGGCAAAATTCGGGCATGTATCGCCGCAAGTGCGCTCTTTGGCAGCAACATGGAAAAAGCTGATTAAAGAGATGGGTGGTACAGATAGCGGTGGAGTGATTGTACATTACGCTCATAGTATCGGGGGAACCCATACTGCCATAGCCCGTTCGCTGCTCACCCCCGAAGAACAAAAAATGATTCGGGTAATTACTGTGGGATCTGCTTCCATACTTTCCAACGAAGGTTTTGCGGAAATCTCCAACTATGTCAGTTGGAGAGATGGTGTAGGCTTTATTGCCAGCCTCGTACACTGGAAATCGGACGTTGTTTATGTAGGTTCCCTCTGGGGAGTGCCTTTTATCGATCATCTTCTCAGTATGGATACTTATAAACAGCTGATGAACTATCTCGGCAAAGAATTCACCGAAAAGCACGGCACAATAAGAAAGGATGAAGGCATATAGGAAAGGATGAAGGCTAAAGGATGAAGGATGAAAAAAGTGACATGCTAAGAATGTGGATGCTCTTTCAGCCTTAATGCTAGAAAAGGCATTCACCTACTTAGCCGGTCATTTCCCTTCATCCTTCATCCTTTAGCCTTCATCCTTTCCTATATGCCTTCATCCTTTCCCCCGCCTTCATCCTTTTCTTTCCCCTTTTTCGTTCTTGAGCTATAAGTAAAATTATTATGATGAACGTTGTAATAGTGGGCGCTGGCGAATTGGGCAGGCATGTTGCGGAAATTCTGTCCAAGGAAAAACATAGCGTCATTCTCATCGATAAAAATAGCAAAGTTTTACAAGAAGTTTCCGCTCATTTAGACATTGCCACCAGACACGGGTCAGGCACAGATTGGCAACTCCTGGATGACCTCCTGGAATTTTCTCCAGATCTCTTTCTCGCCTTAACAGGCAGCGATGAAGTGAATCTTGTGGCTTGCTCTATTGCCAAACAGATGCGCTACCCCAGAACCATTGCTCGTGTTCGGGATAGCCGTTACACCTATCGTACGCGGTTGGATTTTGGACAGATCTTTGATGTCGATTACTTCATTGGGCCCGAACTCCTGGCGGCACATGAACTATTGAAACACATCACCAGTCCAAGCTCAGTCACCATCGAAAACTTTGCTCACGGCGCACTGCAGCTACGCGTTTTGCAAATTCCTGAAAATTGGCAAGCCCCTGCCGTTCCCTTGAAAGATTTCAACCTTTCCGAAAATATCATTGTAGGCCTCATTCGAAGAACTGTATCGACAAAAGGCGACAAAGAAAAAATGCAGCAGGTCATTTTTCCTCATGGTCAAGATATTCTTTTGCCGGGCGATGAAGTCACACTTATTGGAGAACGAGAGGCTATTGCAACGGCTCATGAACTCTTTGGCATACAAGAGAAGCCTGTTAAATCAGTGGTCATTGCAGGTGGCTCTCTCACAGGTTTGCATCTTGCCGAGCTTCTCGCGCACCGGGATCTCGATGTCAGCATTATCGAGAAAAGTTTTGATAAATGTGCTTTGCTTGCTGAACGCGTACCCCACTGCACAATCATGCACCACGATGCCACAGATCCCTCCTTCCTCAGAGCGGAAAAAGTGGGACAGGCTGACATGTTGGTAGCGAGCACAAACAGCGATGAGGTTAATGGGCTTATTGGGCTTCTTGGTCAAGAAGTAGGGTGTACTGAAATTCAGGTACTTCTCAAAAATACCGATTATATGTCCATTGCTACGCGTTTAGGATTCAGATATGTGGTTGCTCCGAAAATCATTGCCACGAATCACATTCTCTCGCAACTTTTTTCTGGAAAGGTCACCTCCCTAATTTCTCTCTATGAGAATCAAGCGGAAGTTTTGGAAATCAATGTTTCTTTGCAATCAAAGGTTGTCGGCATTCCTCTTTCGGAATTAGGGCCCTACCTTCCTACCGACTTTTTGATTGTCATGATTCAAAATCGCGGACGCATTATGATTGCACATGGCGATCGTGTGATTTCCCCAGGTGATACTATCATTGTCGTGACAAGCCCAAAACATGTGGATGAAATCGCGAGGATATTGTAGTGGCTTATCGGGAAATTTTACGCTTGCTAGGTTTTTTTCTATTCGCTTTTGCAGGAGTGATGCTGATTCCTCTTTGTCTCGCGGCTTACTATCAGCTTTATGAAAGTTCCGTAAACCATCCCCAAGCACATGGCACGATGGCTTTTGCTGGTACGATTGCCATCTGCCTGATATTTGCGGCGATCTTTTATTGGATGGGCCGCAAAACAAAAGGCCATCTATTCCGGCGTGAAGGCATTGCCCTTGTCGTCGCTATTTGGGTGATCACACCTGCGATTAGCGCTTTGCCTTTTATTTTTAGTGGAACATTGACAAATCCCTTCATGGCCTATTTTGAGGCCGCTTCAGGACTAACCACAACCGGTGCCACAGTTCTGCAGGCTAAGCACTATAACGCGGAAGGACAGGAAATCCCCATCGAAAAATCTTTTGGAGATCCGATATCGATCTCTTATTCATTCTATGGAACAGTTTCGCCGATTCGAGATCCACAGACTCATAAAATCCTTTATGAAGGCATTGAAGCGGTGGGCAAAGCTATTCTATTTTGGCGCAGCTTCATCCAATGGATAGGAGGGGTAGGCATTGTAGTGTTATTTGTCGCCATCTTCCCGATCTTAGGTGTTAGCGGCAAGCTGCTCTTCCAATCAGAAATATCCGGCCCAGTAAAGGATTCTTCCACCCCACGCGTGGCTCAGGCTGCCGCACAGCTGTGGATGATTTATTTAGGATTGAGCTTTCTTCAGGTCATTTTTTTACAACTCACTAACCATCAAATGAGCTTTTTCGATTCGATCACCATCACCTTCTCCACACTATCTACAGGTGGATTTAGTGTGCGCAACGATAGCATTGCGGCTTATAAAAATTCCTATACGGAGTGGGTGATCATTATCTTCATGATTCTTGGGGGTGCAAACTTTTCTCTCTATTTTCAAGCCATCAGGGGGCGCTTTTATCGGCTCTACCAACCCGAATTTATTGTTTATCTAACTCTTCTTTTATGCGGCAGCCTTATTGCAGCTTTCTACATCGTAGGCACTGAGAAAGATCTATTAACAAAAGAAGCAGGCATCTTCAGCTGGCCTGAAGCGATCCGTCATGGTACTTTTCAAATGGTCTCTGCGCAAACCTCGACCGGTTTTGCCACTGTAAACTATGACATCTGGCCTTACTTCGTACAGGTTACAATGATTATTCTTATGTTCATCGGTGGTATGTCCGGATCCACAGCCGGGGGTGTAAAGGTCATTCGACACTACATGCTCTCCCGCATTGCACAATTTAAGATCGAGTCTCTATATCGAGCACAAACTGTTCGCCAATTTAAGGTGCAAGGACAGGAAGTGGATAACAACACCATGATCTCGGTGCTGTGTTTCTTTGTAGTCGTGATCGCTTCCGCAACTGTAGGCATCCTGCTTTATGTTTCAGATGGCATCGATTTGGAAACCTCTCTAGGTTTAGTGAGCTGCATGCTTAATAACGTGGGCATGGCTTTCAGAATGGCCGGCCCCACAGAATCGTGTGCCTTTCTTTCCAATTTTGGACTCAATGTCTCTTCGTTTTTGATGATCCTAGGACGTCTAGAATATTTTGTGGTTTTAGCGGTCCTTTCTCCTGCCTTCTGGAAAAAAGGCGGAGGAGGATAGGAAGGAAAGGCTGAAGGCTAAAGGATGAAGGATGAAAAAAGTGACCTGTTAAGTATTAGTAGAAATATAGCTAGAGAAATTACGACTTTTTATGTAGACGATTGCAAAGGCTGAAAAGCTTGCCACACCTATGGTTGCCACGCACGACTTAAAGAGTAAAAAGCAAAGTGCTGCCAGGGCGACGATTAGAACAACATCAAGTGCATTAACACCTTTCTTTACCCTGTCTCTGTCGTTAAGCATGAGTGGCCGCTTATAATCTGCTTGAGCTTCGGCAAGGGCTGCAGCGGCAGGGCCTGCTGAGTCATGAGGTGTTGTGGGCATACCTGTACCCAATAGGGGACTGGTTGCTGTCAGCCAGAAATTTCTCCTGTCGTTGAAATGAAGACTAAGTGAGACTGATGGTGGTGCAGTTGCAACACTTGTTGGGGCTGCCACATTAACTCCTTTCGTTTACGTTTGCTCGGGTTCGACCCGAGTCCCGGGCCTTGTCCAGATGTTATTATCATTCATTGCCAGAAAGCTACCGCCCAGTGTGCCCAATGCAAGAAACACGGACTTTGTCAATAGGAATGCCAAAGCAGCAATGGCGATAATGAACATCACCTGCTTGCAAGAGAAACGTTTAAGGAATCGGAATCTACCTGTTTCTACGTCTCTATGTTCAAAGTGAAAAGGACGTTCTACATCCGAATCCAATAGCGCCAGCGAGGGACTTGGCTGCCTTGTAGGGTCTGCATGCGTTTGAAAGGCGCTCGGAGCACTACGTGGATCTACTTTTAGTCCCATGACTAAGCTCCTGGAGTGCTGGAACAGCTACTTGTTGGAAGTTTATTTATCGCGTGCACTACTAATGTGCTAGCGGCAACTGTTCCCAATGCAAGAAACTCCGACTTGGTCCACAAGAATGCCAGAGCGGCAATTGCGATAATTAATAGCAGTTTGCCACAGGAGAACTCTTTAAAGAAATGATGCTCTTTTTCATTGCGTGTTTCTATAGCTGCACTCAATTTGTCCAGTGTGGCATGTATTTTTGTTGAAAGTGCCCGCTCCTTCATGACTAATATTAATACTCGTGCCTCTTCTGGGAGTGCAACAGAAGCTAGTGCGGCTGCTGAAGGTGTTAATGATGATGCCATAATTTAATTCTCATTTGTTGAGAATGAAAACAAATTATATACAATTATATAATTGTCAGCAACATTAATTTATAAGAAACTAGTAATTTCCTATGAACAGGATAGATAAGATGAAATGAAAAAGACAAGATAGACAGGATGGGTAGGATAATGTGTAAATGATTTTTTATTTATCCTGCCTATCCTGCTCATCTTGTTTTTTTTCTTATCCTATTCGTCATGTTAACCCCCACAATAGTGCGAGAAGTCATATTTATTCCTTGGAAGTGCAGGAGTTGTTGTTCTTCCCGCATGGACAACAAGAGGAGGATGGTTGCTGCTGTTTATAGTCGGTGGCATAGAAGCCTGAACCGGTAAAAGATAGGCCGATACCGCCTCCAGGCTTTCGCTGAAGGGTGTCTTTGTGACACTTTGGACAAGTTTTCAACGCATCCTCTGTGATCTTCTGAAACTGCTCCAAGCAATGGTTGCAGCTGGTGCATAGATAATCATATGTTGGCATAACAACCTTCTAAGGGACTTAGTTTTTTCATCCTTCATCCCTTAGCCTTCATCCTTTTTTTATCCCCAATCACCCATACCACCCATTCCCCCCATGCCCATACCACCCATTCCGCCCATACCTCCCATGCCACCGTGCATTGGGGCGGCAGCTTCCGCTTTTGGTTTAGGCTTTTCGGTGATCATGGCAGCAGTGGTCAACAGCAAGGAAGAGATCGATCCGGCATTAATGAGTGCGCTTTTGGTGACAAGCACAGGATCGACCACCCCAGCCTTAATGAGGTCGGTAAACTCATCTGTCAGGCCGTTGTAGCCGAAAGCGCCTTTCGCTTCGTAAATTTTCTCAGCGATCAGATTGCCTGGCTTGCCGCAGTTGTTGGCAATGGCGGTCGCTGGAGCAAAGCACGCTTCGCGAATGATGTTGACGCCAATGCCTTCGTCGCCACTTAGCTTCAAGTGATCAAGGGCTTTAACGGCACGCAAGAGGGCTACACCGCCTCCAGGAACGATTCCTTCAGCTACAGCAGCACGAGTGGCGTGCAGAGCATCCTCGACGCGCGCTTTCTTCTCTTTGAGCTCAGTTTCGGTGGCTGCCCCGACATTGATGACGGCCACGCCGCCCACGAGATGTGCCAAACGCTCTTCGAGCTTTTCGCGTTCATAGGAGGATGTGGCGGGATTATTGATCTCGGCCTTAAGCTGCGCGATGCGCTCTTGAATTTTGGCAGGATTGCCCATGCCATCGATAATCGTTGTATTTTCTTTGGAAATTTTGATCGTTTTCGCATGACCCAACATCTTAGGATCTACATCTTCTAAAGTAAGACCAACTTCCTCAGAGATCACTGTGCCGCCTGTGAGAACAGCGATATCTTGCAGAAGTGCTTTGCGGCGATCCCCAAAGCCCGGAGCCTTTACTGCGCAGAGTGGAAGGCCTGCCTTTAGTTTGTTGACGACCAGTGTGGCCAGGGCTTCGCCTTCGACATCTTCGGCGATGATCAAGAGCGGACGGCTATCTTTTGCGATCGTCTTTTCCAGGATAGGTACAAGCTCTTTTATATTGGAAATTTTCTTGTCCACAATCAAGATCGACGCGCTGGTTAGTTCAACGGTCATATTTTCCGGATTGGTGATGAAGTAGGGAGATAGATAGCCTTTGTCGAATTGCATGCCCTCCACTACATCTAGAGTGGTATCGATGCCTTTCGCTTCGGCGACGGTGATGATGCCATCTTTGCCCACTTTGTCCATTGCTTGAGCAATGATCGTACCGATCTCTTCGTCGTTGTTGGCGGAGATGGTGGCAATTTGTTTGATTTCAGTTGAAGTGTTCACAGGGACGGCGAGCTTTGTGAGCTCTTTACAGATAGCGTCAATGGAGCGCTCAATGCCATGCTTTACCTGCATGGGGTTGGCGCCGGCCATCACGTTTTTGACACCTGCGCTAAAAATCGCTTCTCCCAGCACAATTGCTGTTGTGGTGCCATCTCCGGCGGTGTCGGAAGTTTTTGAGGCCACCTCTTTGACTAGCTGCGCGCCCATATTTTCGAACTTATCTTTGAGTGCGATCTCTTTAGCAACGGTCACACCATCTTTTGTAGACAAAGGCGACCCAAAACTTTTGTTGATCACCACGTTGCGTCCTTTAGGACCTAACGTAACTTTCACTGCTTTTGCTAATGTCTTTACACCTTTGAGCAAAGATCTCAGGGCTTCTTCATTGAATTGTAATAGCTTCGACATGATTGATTTTCCTCCGTTTTAGATCAGTACACCGAGAATGTCATCTTCGGCCCGTTTATTAGGTCAGTATACCTAGGATATCATCTTCGGCCCGTTTATTTAGGTCAGTATACCTAGGATATCATCTTCGGCAAGAATGAGAAACTCCTCTTCGCCTTCACTGTTTTTGACTTCTGTGCCGGAATAAGAGCTAAAAAGCACGCGATCACCGGACTTGACGTTCATCGGCTTGCGATTGCCTTCCTCATCCAGTTCCCCGGGGCCTACAGCCACAACCACACCTTCTTTCGGTTTCTCTTTGGCTGCTTCGGGAAGCAGGATGCCGCCCTTGGTGGTTTGGGCTTTAGAACGTTGTACAAGCACACGTTTGCCTAATGGCTTAATTTTACTCATAGTCAGAACTCCTATGGTTAGGTTGGAGAAAGGGATTGTATAAAGGAAAAGATTTTTGGTCAAGGAGAGAAATTAGCAGAATAACAAAAGGAGTGCTAAGCTGCCGCTGCTGCCGCACCGGGCTCTTGATCAACAGCGAGTTCGAACCGCTGTTCCGCTACGGCTAAGCCTCTTCTTTCAAAGATTCTCTGTCTAGATGCCTGGATCTCTTGAGGTGTAACATGTTCAAGCACAGCCAGAACTGGGTCAAGACGCTTAGACATAACAACCCGATCTCTTGTCTCCAATGCACGCGATTGTATTGCGCCAACGATGGAATCTGAGTATTTGGGATCAGTGGGATCCATTCTTAAGTAAATGAGTTTCGCATTCTCGGCGCTGCCTCTATCGATATTTTCTTTACATGCAGCCACAGAAGTGATGTTCACATCTGCTATTCCATGTGTCTCTTGCACTTGGTTAGCCACCCTCTCTTCCATCACACTACGAATTTGTGCGTATACGCTTTCTTGAAAAGAAAGACGCAGCTTTTTGATCTTCTCTGGATCAGCGACATCCTTCGCCTTTGCATCAAACTGTTCTTTAGTGCTTTGTATGATCGCTGCAATATCGCCTTTCCATTGTGCCTGCTTACCCCCAGGGAAGTAGTAAGGGGAGGCGCCATCCATACGAAAACTGTCCTCTTGCGTCATTTCAAGTTCAAGATGATGCGCAAAAGTTTCCATATCCCATGTTCCATTTGGACGCAGTTCACTCTTAATCACACTGTTTTCCCCTAAGAAGAAGGGGGAGTCCTTAGTCAATGTGATCGCTGTAAACACATCGCCGAATTCCTGTTGCAGCGCCATAATGGTGAGGCTTCTAGGACGTTCACCATCTGGTTTAGTCAGATCCTGAAGATTGGTGTAAATAAAGTGGTGGGGAATGCTGGGGTCTTTTGGATTTGCATGCAAATTATTCCTGATCGCTTGGAGATTAGCGCGAAATTCAGGGGAGATTTGATGGTCGCCAATTGTGGGCGAGCCCCCATAACAATTGCTGACAGCCACTTCACCGCCTTCCTGCTTCCATCGGGTTACTCCTTGCAGCGAAGGATTATTCGCCATTTCCATGCTGTGGCTATCGTATTCGCGTCCTGCCAAGCCTGCGGCGGTGGTGCCTGTACCCCCCACTTCCTTTGTGGACTCACTTGCAAGAGAACCCATAGCTTGATCCCAGTGTGTGATCCCATATATTACTTTCGAAAAAAAGCCGTGGTCAGTAAAAAGTGCGCCTGATGCACAAATGTGCGTGCGCTTTACCATTTTAGCAATATCTCGTCCAGCAGAAGAATTTGGGGCATCACTGAGGACCCTACTGGTCAGGGTAGTCCCCAAATCTTGAAAAGATTTAAATGCTCGTACGCCCGTATAGAAAGTTGTACCGACCTTATTAAGAAAAGCGATGAAAGGATTATTGGGATCATTCTTTAAAGCTTTATAAGCAGGAGAAGCTAAAATTTCGCGATAGGCTAGAAGAAATGCCCTGTTCTGCTGTGCTGGTGTTAATTTGGAATTATAGAGGATTTCTTCCAACTTTTTTATGTTATCGCTAAATTGCTTTGCAGTTTCACCGGGTTTGTCTACGCCCCTATCTCTAAGTTTATCCGCTAGATCGGCAAGAGGGTAACTATTCAATTGAGAGATTTCTTTACAGACTTGCGCCAAACCTTGATTTTTTGCGACCTCTACCCCCTGTCTCATTTTTTTTGCATTCGCGCGCATTTCTTTAACGTAAGAGAGGATAGGTCCTTTATAAACTTTTAAGCCATGATATAGATCGTTGGCTGCCTTGTAAGTCATGACCACGGCAAGGAGAAGGGCGAATATTATTATCGCAACCTCTCCGACACCTGTAACAAGAGCAACAGTAATGCCTGCTTTCGCCCAATTTGACATTCCTTTATGAATGACGCTCACTGTATGGCCGGGTAGAGCTAAGGATGTCTTCTTTTCAGCTTCAAGCAAGGGCGTGTGTTCAAAAACATCAGGAATAGGCTCAGGAATCTCTTGTTGGCCTAAATGGACATCGTGAAACATAGTTAAAAACCATCCATTTTAATATACATCCCTAATGCTATTTTAATAGTTAATAAATAAAATATACATAAAATAATTAGTTTTTGTTAATTAACATGGGTGGAATAGGCGAATTCTCGGGCGGAAATGCCTATATTCTTACCAATGAGTGCAAATTGTGCAATCTTAGGAGCATAATAGAGTTGATCAAAAATAACCAGTATGTTAGCATAATGCTAACTTACAGGTAAAAATGGACAATCTTTTTGGTATAGATCCCGTTTTGAAAATTCTTTTGGAAAGGACAAGCCATTCCGAATTTGATTATGGGTTATTGAAAGATTGTGTTTCTGAATATAAGAATCCCCGGGTAAAGTTAAATCAACTGTTAAAGAAAAAAGCTATTATTCGAGTAAAGAAGGGAATTTATATTCTAGGTTCACCATTTTTACAGAAACCTTATTGCCATGAGGTCCTCGCCAACATGATCTATGGCCCTTCGTATGTTTCTTTAGAGTGGGCCTCTCAATATTACCGTCTTATACCAGAAAAAGTAACCACCGTCACAAGTGTGACCACACAGCGCTCACGGGAGTTTCGTACGCCCATTGGCTTGTATACTTATGATCATGTACCTTTGAAAGCGTATCCAGTCGGTATTACTTTGATTCAGTTCTCTAAGGATGAATGGGCTCTTTTTGCTACAAAAGAAAAGGCTATTACAGATCTTCTCGTATTGCGCAGAGGAAAATTCACATCGTTCAAATATTTTAAAGAGGTCGTATTTGAAGATTTAAGATTGGAAGAGGAGGATCTCCGTGCTTTGGATAAAGATTTATTAAAAGCGATTTTTGAAGCGCGGCCTCATAGCGCTGTTGAGTACCTCATAAGGATGCAATAGGTCTAATATGAATGACGCCTTAAAGCAGATGTTGGCACGATATAACAATCGCTCCTTTGTTGAGCATGAACAATCTTTGCGCGAGATTGTACAGGAAATTGCTCTGGTGGGACTATGGCGAGGAAAATTCTTCGAACATGCAGCTTTTTATGGAGGTACGGCATTAAGAATTTTTTATGGCCTAGATCGCTTCTCAGAAGATCTTGACTTTACTTTACTCACACCCCATCCAGAGTGGAGCTGGAAGCCATTTGGCGATGCGTTAGTGCGAGAACTCGCTTCATACGGCTTTGAGATTTCGTTTGTTGAAAAGGAAAAGAGCAGACAAAGCGCTATAAAATCCGCTTTCCTTAAAACACGCACTGTCCAGGAGATGCTGAGGGTTGGAATACGTGATGATGTTTTGAGGGGCATACATCCTGAAACGTTAATTCAAATACGAGTTGAGATAGATTCGGACCCGAAAATGCAATATACTTATGAACACAGAATCCTTTCTCAACCTGTAGGGGTATCAATAAATTGTGTGAATGAGAGCAATCTTTTTGTTTGCAAAATGCATGCCGCTTTTTTCCGAGCCTGGAAGGGACGTGTAAAGGGCAGGGATTGGTACGATGTAGCATGGTTCATAAGAAGGAAAGTTCCCCTAGATCTAACTATTTTTTCAAAGCTAATTGGATCCGAGGTAGTACTGGATCGCACTTCCTTCCTGGAAATAGCAGAAGAGCGCATCAATAGGTTGGATATCGATTTAGCAATTGGGGATGTTATTCACTTCGTAAGGGATAAGGAAGTGATTGAGAGGAACTGGTCAAAACAATTCTTTCACACCCTATTTAAAGATATAAAGACTTTACTCGGTAATTAGTTCTATCGTTCTTACAACAGGCATATTATTCCGCCAGGTAGTTCCTTCCAAGTCGAAGCTAATAGTATCATGATTAAGATACTATGGTGGACCCCATATTTATCTATCTTATTATTTATTAATTCACTTATGGCTTATCGTGTCCTGAAGACATCAGGAGGAAGAGCAACGATCTCTTTAAGTAATTGAGCAAAGTCCCTATCCAGTTTCAAGCTATCGATTTTTTCAGAGGTAAGTCCCGCCGGGAGATGTTTAAATATCGCCTCAGCCTCATAACCACGCGTAGAGATCTTTTGGTTTCCTATCATGACCTGTACAAGGAAAACAAACGCCTCTATATCATTTTGGCAGTGCGTGAGACATATGGACCAATATTCAGAACTCTGCCATTTTCTTAATAGTTCACACAAAGTTCCGGAAATAAATTTATCCATTTGTTCATATTTCGCTAATTGTGTGTCGGCTCTATTAGAGCGGTATTGTTTTAATCCTCTATGATGTTTTGCTATTAAAGGACCTAAACAAAGGCTCTCTTCAACCCGTTTTACAGCCTGCTCATTGCTCTCAAAACCAAGCTTCGAACTCAACCACTCTCTTACAAATCTAATGATGCGAAATAGCAAAGATTGATTCAGGTCCATTCGTTCGGTAGCAACGCTAGTAAGAAGCCTCATATTCATCCCTACTTCGTGTAGTCGAGCAATATCTTGAGGGATTCCCTCTATATTTCGTGCTGCCAGAGAAGTAAATTTCGCAACCACTGCACCTAAACCCACCCTTCCTGTAAATCCATCAAATTTTGTACTTATGTCACAGCCGCCAAAAACATTCGGATGCCATTCGCAATTCGTTGAGTAAAATGTTTGTTCAAACTCAGCCAAAGTTGTGATGCTTGTTAATTTACTAGACAAAGAGATCATAATACCTCAGTTTTGATAATTACAACATTATATCTAAGTGTAATTATTATGTAAAACTAATTCAAAGAACAGGAGAGCAATTTAACCATACTAGAGTAATCTTTAATATCGACTAATTCTCTGGCAGAATGCATAGACAATTGAGGAATGCCTATATCCACGGTGGCCATGCCGGTGACATGCGCATAAACAGGGCCTATGGTTGAACCACAGGCAATATCCCCGCGGTTAACGAAAGACTGGTAGGGAATTTTATGCTTTTTACAGAGGGCAATCACCTGGCCTGCTGTGCGTGCATCAGAAGCATACTTTTGTTGTGCATTGTACTTTAAGACCACGCCTTGTCCCATCAAGAGAGTATGCTGTGGGTCGTGCCGATCCTTGTAGTTAGGGTGTAAGGCATGGCCTAAATCGACGGATAAGCAGAGCGATTTGCTTTGCAATTGGAAAAGCTCTTCTCTATTCAGGCCGCATTGAATAGCAATTCTTTCAAAAATTTGATTAAAAAAGGGAGAGGCAGCCCCCTGAGCGGAGTTGGAGCCCACTTCTTCGTGATCCAAAAATAGGGCCACTTTCAGGCGATCGTTTGAAGGTTTGTGCTGTTCCAATGCAGTTAAAATAGCGTGTACGCTCACTAAACTATCGATTCGATAGCTAGCAAGCAAGTGCTTTTGTCCACCGATCAGCGAGGCGGGTTCTAAGGGGAATAAGAAGAGATCGCTGCTTAAAATTTCGCTTTTTCCAATCGCTTTCTTCAAAAGTGGCGCAAGAAAACTGGCCTTCTTTGCCTCTGACACATCCGCCAAAACGGCTAACTGCTCCTGCTTATTGAGAAGCAAGCCTTTGTCATTCACTTCACGATCCAGGTGGATGGCCAACTGCGGCAGCACAACGGGGTGTTCATCTAGCCGCACTAGAGCTTCCTGCACCTGATGATGTGCATCCAGATAGGTGACGCGACCGGCGATGCCAAGGTCGCGATTCAGCCAAGAAGTGATCAAGGGACCGCCATACACTTCGACGCCGAGCAGGGTCATGTTTTCTTTGGAGAACTCAGCATTGGGTTTTAATTTATAACCGGGGCTATCGGTATGAGAAGCCAGTACAATAGCGTGTGAAGGCATTTTTTTGGGTAGAATAAAGGCGCACAAAGAAGAACCGTTACGCGAGACAAAGTATTGTCCGCCAAGCTTTAGCTTCCAGGCATTCCCTTCGAGGAGCTCGTGAAAGCCTAGTTTTTTGAGGTGCGCTTTAGCGTTGCTGACCGCATGCCAGGCGGTCGGGGAGTGATCGAGAAAATGTAAAAGCTGTTTCATACAGGTGTCAACTTGGTAAGTCCGCCTAAATACTTTTGCAGGACCTCCGGAACATTCACAGAGCCGTCCGCATTCTGATTATTTTCCAAAAGTCCCACCATCAAACGCGAGGTTGCTAAGCCTGAACCGTTGAGAGTATGCACCAGCTCGGTTTTGCCCTCTTTAGTACGATAACGGGTCATCGATCGGCGAGACTGATAGTCGGTGCAATTAGAGACAGAAGAGACTTCGTAATAGCGGTTTTGTCCGGGCAGCCAAACTTCGATGTCCACAGTGCGGGCCGAGGCAAAGGACATGTCGCCGGTCACCAGCAGGACATTGCGGTAGTGCATGCCAAGACCTTGCAGCACCTCCTCAGCGCTTTTGAGCATCGTTTCAAACATCACAGCGCTCTCAGAGGGCTTTGTGAAGGCAAACATCTCCACTTTATTGAATTGGTGCACTCTGATTAGACCCCTTTCCTGTGCGCCTGCCGCCCCGGCCTCGCGCCGGAAGCAAGGTGTGTAAGCCGTATATTTTAGGGGCAGCTGCTCTTCGCTGAGGATTTCATCTTGATGAAGTCCATTCAGAGGCACCTCAGAGGTCGGAATTAAGTATAAATGATAATCCTCATCTTTAATTTTAAATTGCTGATTTTCAAATTTAGGCAGCTGTCCCGAAGCGAACACCGTTTCTTTTCTTACCAGCAGAGGCGGCATCCACATCATGAAACCATTTTTGATCTGTGTTTCGAGCATGTAGTTGATCAGCGCCCACTCCAAGCGTGCGCCCAGATTCTTGTAGACAGGCCAGCCAGAACCGGAAATCTTGGCACCGCGTTTGAAGTCAAAGAGGTCCAATTTTTCATTCAGCTCCAAATGATTTTTGAAAGGAAAATTAAAGGAGGGTTTTTGCTTATGCTCCTTGATGACAACGTTGTCTTTAGGCTCCTGAGATACATGGATGTCATCCATCGGTAGATTAGGCAAAGAGGCCAGAAGATTTGTAAATTGCTCCTCTAAAGCAGGCAAGCGGTGATCGATCCCTTCAATCTCTTTACCAAGCCCTGACACCTGCTGCATGAGCCCTTGCGTGTCTTTGCCTTCACGTTTCAGTTCGCCAATTTTTTTCGAAAACTCATTGCGAGCGGACTTCAGTTCCTCGCCCTTGGTTTTCAAAGAACGAATCTCCTGGTCTAGCTCAAGCAAAGGAGCTAAAGAAACTGAGGGATCTTTGGTTTGCAGTTTTTTTTCAATGATAGCCGGATCACGACGAATGAGTTTTATATCGAGCATAGCTTTAACGTAAGGTTAATTTTGATAGCAAATATTAGAGCTAACCTCATAAAAAGGAAAGCCAAAATTCGTATTAATTTAGAGTTCGATGATTAATGACTACTTGCTTGCCTTGAAAGGCCAAACCTATACCGAGAACATTTGCAATGCCCCGTTGATGTAGTTCTTGGCTGTATTGTTTATCTTCAATTTGCTTCAATGCGCTCAATGCCCCCTCTTCCAAATCTTTATTCTGCTTAGGATTAAACCTAAAAACGGCAATTGAAGGCGATAAATTGACGCAATCTTTTGAGCCATAATCATTTGCAATGGGGGTCGCCTTCACCTTTTGGGAATGATCGACCCCCATTGCAAATGATCCTGACTCAAAATCTTGCATCACTTTATCACCTTGAATTGCCGTTTCTAGGTTAAAAGTTTTAAATTCCAAGACAATTCCAAGGTCATTTTTGTTCTTTGGTATGATTAATACATCATATCGACCGTAGCCGCTTTCACGGTTTGATTTAACCTCGTGAGTTTCGCGCAAGAAAATAAGCATTCCCAATACCAAAGCATGGTAAATTTTTTCCGGCTCGTTTTCTGGAATGTCGTAATAACTGATCGTTTCGATAATAAATTTATTAAGTAGTGTGGCAAAAGTATCAATATCGCCAGTTAACAAACTTTTTAATAGGTAGTGTGTTCCTTCTTCTTTTATGGTAGTGAAAAACCAATCTTTAATAATTTCTTTATATAGGCAATGCACTTCGTAGTTGGGGATTTTTAAGCTACAATTAGCGATAGTTTCATTATAAGTTGGAGAATTAGCGAGAGTTAAATACCCACTAAACAATAAAATGTTCCATATCGATTCACCATCTTTATCTAGCGACCTAAGTGTGCTGCCCTCCCTTATCGGTTTAATCAGTTCATCCTCTGAAAGCAGGACTTCGATTTCATTTTTGTGGTATTCACTTCCTTTCAGTAGGATACGGTTTAATATTCCAGTCCCACCAGTATTGACCCAGTAAGCCCTAAGCGCACCATCAGAGTCAATGCAGTTCATAATTGACCACGGATTGTAAACCGTTTGTGAACCAATCCGATATCCATTGTACCATTTGCGCATGCTTTCAAGTTGTGTAGAGAGTCCATATTCTTCTAAAAGAATCGATAATTCTTGTTCGAGAAATCCAAATTTATCCGCAAATGCTTTATCGAGAATTGTGTATGTCTTTGGATTATTAAGGCTTGAAAATAGATCTTCTTTAGCAACTCGTAAAATGCCTGTAATGACCCCTCTTGCTAAATTAGAATTACCTTTTAAACCTTCTCCCAACCACGCGCGCATAAACAAGAGCATGGGGTCATAAAAATTTCGAAGATAGGCATTGATAATCGGTGAATCGTACTCATCAATTAAAATGATCACATTTTTTTGATGATAACTTCTTAAACAATGGGATAAAAATTTCAAGCTAAATGAATAGGTTATTTCAGAAGCAGAACGATTAATAATAGATTGAAAGGTCTGTTTTTCGTCTGGTTGAAGGCAATCCGAGTCTAAAAGAAAGCTATGTCTTCGGTATTCTTCAGCGATAATAAATTTTAAGCGTTCATAAGCGCCATTCCAATCTGCCGCATCCTTAGCACCCTTAAGAGTTAAAAAGATGACAGGAAAAGTGCCCTGAAGAGCTCGATATTCAGGGATTTTCCAGATATTCAAGTTGGTAAATAGTGGGGAATTGTCCTTTGCTGATTTTTCGAAAAAATACCTCAACATGGACATATTGACCGTTTTTCCAAAACGGCGGGGGCGCGGGATGATTGAAACATCGGCACCATTTTCCCATAATTCTTGGATAAATAGTGTTTTGTCTACATAAGCGTAATTTTCCTCTATAATCCGCTTAAAATCATCAATAGAAATAGGCAGTCGTCTTTTCTTTCTCAAATTAAGACATCCTTTTATGAACATATTGCCTCATTTTTTCTAAAAATACAATAAAATCCTTTAAGGATTTCGAAATTATAGATAAATTGAATCCAAGATGTATAAACAGATCCTTGAACATGTTAGATTGCCCACAGATGATCCGCGCTTTCATGCTTCCGTGTTCACTGCCATCGTGCGTGCTAGAAAAGAGAAGCAAGAGAAAGATGGCGACAACTTAAAACGGGTGATCGCTGAAGAGTACGATGAACTATCCAAGCGCATCGACCGCACAGGCTTGCAAGAGAGCGTATCGGTACGCAACATGATGCGCACGCGACGTATGGCTAACCTTCTCATCAATGACAAAGGTGAAATCAATGTGGCACTGATACCAAAAGCCATTACTGACCTCTCCGAAACTTTATACTCTCTCGGCCCTAGCAGGCAGCATGATGATAGTCGCCAAAAACAGATCCTGCAAGTCTTAACACATCTACACGATAATAAGACCCTCATACAGCTGCTAAAGAAGATCGGGAAGCCTCACGCTAATCCTGGGGCAGACCAACTGATTCGCGAGACTCTACAACTTCCGGCATCGACGACAGTAACGGATGCGCATACGCGCCGTGCGGCTCTAGCCGCTTGGATGGCGTATTTGCGCCAAAATGTGGGCTCATGCTTCGCTACAGCGCCTGCCATTCTGATCCACGATGAACAGCCGGAAGCTTTCTTGACCGACCTCAATGACCTGCTGGCGACGGGACGCATCAAACGCACCTTTGGGGGAAATGAATACTCAGCGCCTCTGAGCGTAAGCTGGGGCGGGGGAGATTTGAGAAGAACAATCGTCATGAACTATGGCGAAGAGGAGAACGGAGTTTGGGCCGCGCCAGGCATTCTGGCTGCTTTAGAAGCGGCCGAAGTGTGGGAGAAAGAGCTGCCGTTGAAGGACAAAATTGCCAATGCGCATGAACGTGTATTGGCAGCTTTTCCAAATTGGTCTCCGGAACATCCGCAAATTCTCACCAATGCAGAAGAGATCATTCGCCGCATTTTGATGGGCTACCTTGAAATTACGCATGAAGATCTTGAAGCGTACGACAACCGTCCCAAAGGCATGATTCATAGCGGCTTGCTGATGCAGATGCCGGTGGGGATGGGCGGAACCGGAGAAGTGTGTGCGATCTTCTATACAAAGCTAGAGCATGCTCAAAATGCCTTTAAGAGCATGACAGACAATGCTTTGCTTAAAGCATGGGAGTTCACGCTGGCCTCTTTTTCTGAAACCAAATCGGAGTTTACACGCTGGAACCTGTACTACAGCCTAGGTTTAAAACCGGATGAGCCAGGAGGCATAGGTCAAGCATTTTATGCTCTAATCAAGAATAAGCTGGATGAGTACAACCAAAGAGTTGCCGAACTACAAAATGAGTATGAAATTCTTTTTAGCCAGCTCAAGTATTTGGAAGCACGCTTTCGCAGTATAGCTAATGACAAAGATGCGCAATGGGCGCGAGCTGAGTATCAAAGCAAGTTAAATGAGTTTCACACTTTTGAAGAGATGCGCAATGAAACGCATGCCAAGGCAAAACTCACTGCAGAGCTTTTCGACATTCTCATCGATGCTTATGACCATCTGTTCCCTCAGTACTTCCAGGAGGTGTACGATCCCGATCTGCAAGATGTGAAAGCCGGCCCCTTTGACGATAGCCCTGCTGGTTTTCGCTTGCTGTACAAACATGGCCGCAGAGCCACTTCTCAATGGGAAAAAGTTAAATCCCCCTCAGAATTCATCGATGCCCTCAATCAGTTTTTCATCGGCACCGAAAACGAAATTTTAAGAATGGAGGCTCTAGAATCTGTCCAGAAGGATGTTTCCGAAATGATTTCAGCGGTGATCAGCCACATTCATACACAAGCTTTTCTGGAATCTGCCTTCTACCGCATGGCGCTGGCACATCAAACCCAACCGATCGCAAATCCTTTGGAGAACTTAGATAAAATTTCTGCCAAGCCGTGGGCATATGTGTCTGGAGGCACCATGACCACTCTTGTTAGTGCATACTACCGTCGCGAACATAAACCCACTGAAGTGGAGCGCTGGGTAGAGAATCCTATGGAGCTCTTTGTGTTTTTTATTGATTCTCTAAAACATATCCCATATGCCATGCTAGAGCCCTTTTTTAAAGATCCGAAAAAGTCTCTGTTGATGCACTCTCCGACCCATGCCTTTCTCCTCAAACCGGGTTGGTCACCCCTAAAAGAAGCGGTGCAGGCAGAATCGTACACCTATACATGGCTGCGCGACACCTATGTCAAGCCCATGGAACGCTTCGTAGACAACCTGTTCGTAGAAGAAAACATGATGGACGATCTCGTGGAAAAATTGGCTCCTCACGTGCCTGTGAATTATCGTCACTACTTTAAGAAATCGTTTTCTAGACTGCATGGGCGCATGCACCCCTGCGATTTTCGCGAATATCTAATCGAAAGGATGTCGCATGAACGTGGACTTCAATATATGGGCCGAAATGTGCTCCCGGATGAGGTGATCGATAGCATGATTTATGCCAACATGCCGATGTTTCCGAAATATCAATTGAAAGAGCGTCTAGAGAAGATCTGGGAGGCTATGGGGCTGTCTTCAGACCTCAAACAGCGTCTACAGGAAGCCTACCAAGAGCTCTCTTCGTTATCTATTTTGAATTTCTTTGGCGCCGAAACACTGCAATCGACGGCTCTAGCCTTGCTCGCAGCGGTGGAAGGCAACACTTCCACGTCCATCAACTACCCGCAGAAAGTGGTGCAAACGATCCAACAACTAGGATTTGCCATGCCAATGCCTCTATTTTTCGGGGATACAAACTGGACAAAAGAAGTCTTTGCCTTCGTGATGAGTCCTGCCACCAGAGTCTTAGAGTTATGGCGTATGGACCCGCTAGGAGTGGGAGGCTATCCCATGACGATCTGGAAAGAGTGGCTCAACGGCGCTCGCAAGGACCGCACCTGGGGCATCTATTCTAAACCCACCGAATATGTCCCGGGAGTCAATCATACATCTCTACGCCTCCCCCCTCGAGGGGCAATCTATTAATTTCATAATTAATTTTAACTTTAAATAAATAAATTATTATAATAGTAAATGAATAATTAACCTTTTTAATGAGGTTGTTATGGTATCAGGACCAACAGGCGCTTTTAATTATAGTAATGTACAGTATGGATCGAATATCCCTGCTAAGGATAGAACTGCCATTGAAAAATTCATGAAGGAAAATGGCTTGATTAATACAAATATAAAAAGCCTTGCTGTTGACGAATCAGGAGGGCAAATTACCTTTAAATTTACGTTAAATAAGCCACAAAGAAATCCTGAAGGTGGAAATGAAATGACAGAAACAACAACAACGCTGTTCAGGGAACAGGTTATTCCCCCACCCCCAACGCCACCACCATCGTTGGAAGGAAGAGCAAGGCAGTAAGAGTACTGCTACGCTTGCATTGTAACCGGTGTTTCGACCAATAAATTTTCGCCTCTCCCAAGATCCGGTGAAAAGGCGAGTATTGCGGTGTAACGAGATGCAGATTCAAGACGCATACGTTCTGTCACTGCATAATCTATGCGTTGCAATCTTTGGGCTGTATCATTGGCACAGGCAATGTTTCTCCAAGTTTCATCAGACATTGTGAGCAATATGGAGTCAGGAGAGCAAACAAAGTAAGCCATCTCCCTATATCTTCGCTCAGGATATAGAGGGAATCTTGTGCTCAACAATGTTCTTTCTCCTTCTTTTCGACCGGGATCATAAACTACCGAGGCATCCAAACCACCTTCAGAGGAGATTTGTAGAGAGGCGACAACAATTATTTGACCATTGGGATCCATATCCTCCCTAGGAGGATATTGATAATTTAGATAATTTACAGGAAGAAACTCCAATTCCCTAAATTCGGCCAAAGTCATTGAATAGGTGTGTTGAATAAGTATATTATCTCGCGAGCCTCTGTAGCGATCTGATAACGATCCAAAATACTCTCTTAAATGATGAGGATCGGCCGGTGGAACGTGCGCCAAAACTAGATCTGCAGCTGAAACCGTACCGCGCGTAATTGCTAAGCTGACACCTCCACCAGGGCGATGCGTGACATACCCACTTCTTTGAGGGTCGCGTTGAGTCTCATGAACAATAGTTTGATGATCTTGAGTGAAAGGACGGGTAACGTCTGATGCAAGCCCATGATCATCCATATATTTCCTGGTGAATTCTTCCACGGGGATCTTATTGACCTTGAGTTGCCAGAAACAGATCACATTAAGAATGGTCCAAAGTATTTTTCCCCCGGTGACTTTATCGTTCCATTTCTGAATTTTGTCGTTTACATGATCCACATTTCTCAAGAAAGTTTCATTATTAGGATCAAAACTGGGAACAAGCGACCTGCCTTCTTTAGGTTGCATTGTCTCGGTAAATAGCTTTGAAATTGCTCTTAATGAGGTGTTTGCAGCAGGCATCTGGTCGCCAGGACGTCGCACTCGCACTCGCACAAAGTTATCTCGGTCTACATAAAGCTCATTTTGTGAATGAGAAAATGCACCAAAATTGGTTTGTGAAAAATTTTCTGAAATAGGCATGACTTACCCCTAAACTTGTTTTTAACCTAGAAACGGCAGTTAGAGGTGATAAAGTAATGCAAGATTTTGAGTCAGAATCTGTTGCAATTGGGGTCGACCATTCCCAAATGGTGAAGGCGACCCCAATTGCAACTGATTATGGCTCAAAAGATTGCGTTAATTTATCGCCTCCAACTGCCGTTTCTAGGTTTAAGGGTGTAAGCTATTTTTTTTCAACAGCTATAATTTGATTGTCATAAAAATGATCTTGTACTACAATGTGTAATACAGGAGAAAAATCATGGAAATCATTAGCTTTCGATATGACGATGAATTAAAGAAAGAACTTAATTTTATCCAGACAACTATTAATTCCAACCAGAGTCAAGCAATTAAAAATTCTATACATGCTTTTTATTTGTATTTAAAAAATAAAAAACAGACCAAGAAATCTCCACAAGAGATTTTGATGGAATCAGGCTTTATTGGCAGTTTTGAAGCAAGAAAAGACCTTTCAGTGACGTATAAGCGCGATGTAGTTACAAGCGGATATTCTTTCTACGGATATTCGCGACTTTAAAACCTATCGATGGAAAAACCATTTTCCATTTAACAACTTGTTTGATCAATAACCGCAAATCCTACTACTCATACCTCCGAGAGGCCGGCTGTTGTAGAACAGGCGTCACGACGAAAGAGATTTTTGCCTGTGCAATTGGTTCAAAAGTTGCAACCATCTGTTGCGAAGAAGCCAAATGTGCACGGAACTTTAATTGATTCTGTCTTACAAACTCTGCTGCCTGAGTGCGTCTTTTGACCATCGTCTGTTGTAGGCTATCCATTAAAATTTCTGTGGAAATTCCCCGCTCTTTCCTTTGCGCTTCTAAGGCAGCTCGAATAACTGTTAATTTAATAACTGTTAATTTTTGTTCTGCATGATCTTCAGGCCTTGCCGTTTCAGTAGGGAGTGTTAACCATGCTCCCTCATTCATTGAGAGAATGAACGCATGGGGGGAACACACATGGAAGTCTTGAGGTTGCCCCTCTATAGGCATAATTTCATCCCCATCAATGATAAAGGAGTGGTTATTTCCTTGGTTAAGAGTGGAAACTAACACTACTTGGTCATTAGGATCTTTACCCACTAATGTGTTGCGGTTTTGTATTTGTGCGTTTGATGCTAGTGCCTGTTGAACCGACATTGAATAACTATTTTGAAGAAGGAAAAAGCTTGTGGGTTTTTTTAGTAACATTGCGAAATTGTACTCTACTAAACCGGATGGATCCACTGGCGGCAAATTGTCATAGAGGAGTTCGGCTGCACGGTGTTCAGAATCAGGATCGCAAAGAAGGGCTACAGTGACTCCTCCATCAGGTCGTGAACACACAATACCAGTGTGATCGGGATAATTTCCTGCTTCATCAGGGGGTGAGAAGAATATTCTAGAAGATCCGATGGCTTGTTCTATAAATCTACCATTGCTACTAACCCCATGCTCGGACATGTAATCAGCGACAATCCTTTCAATTGGAATTCTATCTACTTTAATTTTCCAAACCAGATTAATGAGCCACCAACCCAAGGAGTTATCAACCTTAGAGTTCCATTTGTCAATCGCTGCGTTCAAATGATAGACATTTTTAATAAAAATTGAATTCGTTGGATCAATTTCAGTTTGAGGAACTCTTGCATATTCACCACTTTGCTCCGGCTGCACTAAGAACTCAGTAAAAATCTTAGATATGGCCCTAAGTGACTTTGTTTTGAATTGTGGAGGTCTTGCATTTGGATCAGTAGAAATCCGCACGATGCCTTGATGATCCACATAACATTCAGCATTGCTGTGAGAAAATCGATTTAAGCCCGGACTTTCAAAGTCTTTAGAAATAGTCATAATAACCCCTTTTAATATAAAGTATCATGAAATAGATTTATTAACAATGAATTTTAATTTTTTGCTGTAGTTCATTAAATACCTATTCGATAAAAAGCAGAATAATGACCCTAGTAGAATAATAGTTGTGGAGTTTGTCATTGAAAAAAGAAGCGCTCCCAAAGCGGGAACAATGCAGCCTCTAATCCCCACGGTCAGCACATTGGTTCCACTATACAAGGTGCTCTCCTTCTCTTTGGCAAAGATGGGTCCAGACATATGCCAGCTCAACTCACTGCCCGATTGCATGATGCCGTAGAGCGCATAGGCGGCGTAAAGCAGCAGGGGATTGAATTGTGCGCCCAAGAGAAAAAGTGGAAAAAGCCCTGCTAAGGCTGTCACGAGGCCGCTGAAGTAGTAAATGTCTCTCTTTTGAAAGAGCTTTAACCAAAAAGGCGAGGCAATCACGACACCGATGCCCTTAAATGCCGTTAAGGCCAGCAACATGTTTGTATAGGAGAGATTTAACACATCCACAAAGAAGATCGGCAAAGCGGGTTGCATGATCATCAGGCCGGCGCCTCCCAGCATAAATCCGATTTGATAGGCCGCAAAACCGGAATTCTCTCGCACAAGCCCCCAGGATTGCTTCCAGGGGTTGACCGCTGTTTCTTTGAATATTTGCCAAAATCCTTGATGAGGAGGCGGCTCTTGCTCGTTTTTGATACGGGGAATGCGCAAGAGAAAGAGCGTAGAAATCAGTCCTAGGCCAGCTGTGAGTGGGAATAACCAGCGCCAAGACTGTTCATATTGATCGAGGAGGATGCCTAGGCCAAAAGGGAGCAAGGCCGTGCCGCAATAATCGATGGTCGAACCAAAAGAAATAAGCTTTTCGCCCTGCTGTGGGGGCATGTTGCACTTGATGGTTTCCATCCAAGCCGGGATGACGCCTCGGTAAAGCATCATGTAGGCTCCAAAGGCCAAGATGATCACCCACGCCGAACTGATCCAAGGCATAAATAGAAAAGGGAGAAAGCGCAAAATATTGGCCCAGACCATGTTTGAGAGGAGTCGATGCGGCTTCTGGTGAATCGCTTGGCTCCAATAGGGCGCGAGCAGGGCGGACATCGGCTTAAGCGTAAGAATTAAGGTGATCTGCAGAGGAGAGATCTGCATATCTTTGTAGAGAATCATGGAAAGCAGGCTGATCAATCCCCAGAAAGGGACACTTAACAAGCGTGTCCAGAGATACGCTGAACGGGTTTTCTGCTCTATGCTAGCGGACATGTATCCAATGTTGTTGAACCTGTTTAAGGCCTTTGTACGCCTTTGTAATGCTTCTTTGGTCGCGTACATATGCTAAACGGGACTGCACTTTTGCTTCTAGAGATTGGCGTTCTTCGCACAATTTTTTCCAATCCTCTTCCGTAAAGTTGTCCGGATTTTCAGCGAACTGCTGCATTTCCAGTAGCGTGATGCCAAATTTAGAAAAAAAGGCATCCTCCTGCTCCTGTAGCTTTTCAAGCTGCTCGGCAAGCTGTGCAAGCTTATTATCAAATTCTTGATCTGTCATCATAGTTAAAACCTAAACAAAGTTTTACAATTTTCATACGTGACGCGTGCAAGCTCTTCCAAAGGGATTCCCTTGACGGCTGCCACGGTCTGTGCAATTTCAACGAGAAACGCCGATTCATTAGGCTTGCCGCGATGACTTTGCGGAGCTAGGAATGGGGCATCAGTCTCGATGAGCATTCGATTCAGCGGTACCTCCTTAACCACTTCTCTGAGGGCTTCGCTTTTCTTAAAAGTGACCACCCCGCTGAAGGAAATGTACCAACCCAAACTTAAACCCTTTAGAGCTTCTTCTAGAGTGCCTGTGAAGCAGTGGAGAACGCCTGGAACGCCTGTATATTCTTCGGAGATGATTTGAAAGAAATCGTCGAAAGCTTCTCTACAGTGGATGATCACGGGCAGCTGGCATTCCACAGCTAGTTGTAGGTGCTTTCGCAAGAAAGCTTGTTGCACAGAACGTTCAGAATGGTTGTAGTGGTAGTCTAGGCCTGTTTCGCCGACCGCCACGATTTTGCCGCTGCGCGCATAGGAAGCCACGGTCTCGTAGTAGGCATGGCCACCTTGGGTATCGTGTGGATGCACTGCGGCGGCATTAAAGATACCGGGGTATTTCTCTTGTAGCTTAGTTCCTTGGATGAAGTCCGACTCTTTGGTGCAAATATTGATAATGGCGGTCACGCCCGCTGCTTGAGCGCGCGCAATGACCGCTTCTTCTCGATCGGAGAGATGCGCATGGGAATCAGCCAATTGCAGGCGCGGACTTTGCATCTTCATCATTTTCAAGCTCATTTAAATGATCTAGAACAACTTCAGGGGTCAAAACCTGCGGCAATACTTTTGGAGCAGATTCATCACCGTTATAGAGTAAATAGAGCGGCACGCTATTTCTGCCATGCTTGCGCAGCTCTTCGGCTATCATGGGATCATTGTTTGTCCAATCCGCCTTCATACGCACTACTCCCTTCTCGTTCATTTTGCTCTTCACATGATCTGTGGAGAGCGCTAAGTGGTTAACCTGACAGATCAAGCACCACTTGGCTGTAAAGTCGATAAATACTGGTATGCCTTGTTTTTGCAGTTCGGCAACGCGTTGTGGAGAAAAGGTCTCCCACTCGCCTTGAGAGGCGGTTTCGACGTTGCTAAACTCAGGGCTTAAAGCGGTCTTCAGCGTCAAGCCTCCCGCTCCAAGCATCAGCAAAATAAATGCGTAGCTGATCCATCGAGTTCGGGCTTTGTTGACACCGGCGCCCCAACGCCCATAGATCCAGCTCGCAATTGCTAGCCAGAAGAAGGCAATAAGCAGTAAAACTACCGCCAACGCACTGGTTTGGGCGCTAAACACCCACATGAGCCACAATACCGTAGCTAATATTAAGAAGCCCATCAGCTGCTTGAAAGTGTCCATCCAAGGACCTGGCCGCGGCATAAATCGCAATAACTTGGGAAAAATAGAGAGTAAGAGATAAGGGAAAGCCATGCCAAAACCCATCATGGTAAAGATCATCAAGGCTTGCGTATAGGGCACTGTAAAGGCAAATCCCACGGCTGAACCTAGGAAAGGCCCTGTGCAGGGCGTTGCCACAGCGGTAGCGAGCACTCCGCTAAAGAAGGAGCCAAACAACCTCTTCTCCTGCTTCTGGGCAGCTAAATTGCCTCCAAAAGTAGCTAGCTCAAAGACTCCGAAGAGGCTCATGCTGCTCAAGAATAAGATGGCGGCCAAAATCGCTACAAAAGAGGGCTCCTGGAGCTGAAAACCCCACCCTGCTGCATGTCCGTAGGCTTGGAGCAATAAAAGTGCTCCTGCCAAAATCCAGAAGGAGCAGAGCACACCTACTGAAAAAGCGATTCCATGATTAATAGTGGTCCAACGGCTTTTGCCGGCAAGGTTGACAAAGCTTAAAATTTTAAAGGAAAGAACCGGCAGCACGCAGGGCATCAAGTTAAGAATCATGCCCCCACAGAACGCCAGCAGGAGCGCCATTAAAAGGCCCCCTTCGAATTCCGGTGCATAGCTTACCTTGGAGGGTTCATTCATGGCTATTAGAGGGGCATCGATCTCTATGGAACGCGCCTTCTCTTCTTCAGCATGGGCAAACAGGGCGACGCCTTTAACGGAGTCAAACTGGTTGCTGTTGGGATGGCGTTTCAAAACCAGCAGGTAGTAGTCGGGAAGATCAGGAATAGCGACCAGAGAGGGCTCCTCGCGGTGATCAATGCTCTCTTTTTGCTCCGGGAAGAAGTAAATTTTTCCCGCTTGTTCCGGATCATGTCCGGGGAGGTGGACGCGAATTTCCAACACAGTGTCTTTTAGCTCGGCGCTGGCCTCCTGCTTAACAGGCAGCTTGGCGCGAGCACTTGCAAACAGGGCGGAATTTGCCTCCTCTTTTTGCGGGTTTTCCTTGGCAATAGGGAGATCAATTTTTATCTCCGCATCCCCGGGAACGCACATCGATTCCGAACAGACCAACCACTTCACATGGGCGCTTAAAGCGGCACTCCTTGCCTCTGTTGAAGGTGGTGGGGTAATTTGCACAAGAAAGGTGGATTCGCCTTCATATCCATATCCAATGACGCCTTCGAGGGTAAAGTGCTTGGGGGTTGGCCAAAGAATAGCAGAGGCGGTATATCCAGCCGGTAGCTGCCAGTCGATCGAAGAGGCCAAACCTGCATCACCCGGATTTTTCCAATAGGTATGCCACCCTTCATGCATCTGCATGCGAATGGCGACCCAGAAAGGATGACCGGGTTGGACGCTTTTCTCTTCGCTGACAAGAGAAACTTTCACATTTTCTTCCTCTATAGGATTAGCGGGAAGAGAGAGAGGACTTAAGAACATTAGGGCCATTAAGATGATCTGCCAAATCAAAATCGATTCTCCTTTTTTTAGAACCCTTTTCTTGACAAATAGCGTTAACTTCGATTATTAAGGGTTGGTAAACTCAAAAATGTAAACTTCTATTTATGATACTATATTCTCAATTGAAAGTAAATAATAACTTTTTTTTGTTAAGTAATCCCTTTATTGACGCCTATGTTGAATCGGATTTCCTCGGCAAGGCCATTTTTATCGGGTTGCTACTGCTCTCAGTCTTTAGCTGGTGCATCATGATTCATAAATGCATTCTTACCTATCAGGCACGCAAACATTCAAATCAATTTTATAACGCTTTTCAAACCTTCCGCGCAAATCCTTTAGCTTTTAATCCGGAACAGCATAGAAAGCCCAATCCTTTTTTAGACCTATATTCCATTCTCAAAAAGCATACCACAGATATTCTTAATAAAAATCGACGTTTCGCTTCTACTTCCTATCTATATCCTTCCGATATAGACTTTATTGATACACATCTGGCGACCTCTATCGCATCTCAAACTAAGCAGCTCGATAGAAATCTTTTTATTTTATCCACCATCGTCAGCTTGGGGCCTTTTTTAGGACTGCTGGGGACGGTATGGGGCATTTTGACCACCTTTTCCGAAATGCAACTGCAAACGACCGGCAGCAATCAAGCAGTTTTGGGTGGGATCTCCCTAGCACTCGCTACGACGGTCTTAGGGCTTCTAGATGCTATTCCCGCACTAATCGGTTATAACTACCTAAAAAACAATATTGGAGCTTTCCAAACCGAAATGGAGTGTTTCGCTACCGAAATGCTTTCGTCCGTCGAAATGCAATATCGCAAAGTGGAAGCAAGCTAATAATGGAAAGGCTGAAGGCTTGATGGAAAGGCTGAAGGCTTGATGGAAAGGCTGAAGGCTAAAGGATGAAGGATGAAGGAAAGTAGTCTTGCTAAATACATGAGCATTAAGGCTGAAAGAACAACTAAAGGGTTAGTATGTGATTGTTTTCATCCTATAGGGAGGAGTGGCTAATGGCTCGTCGCAAACCTTCTCTGCGCTACCATAGTGAAGAGGAGCCGCTGGTTAATCTGACGCCGCTCATCGACGTGGTGTTTGTGATCTTAATCACTTTTATTGTCGTGGCGCCCTTATTGGAATTGGACAGAATAGAGCTTGCCGATGCTTCTGGCAGCCATGCAAGCACATCTGTGCAGGAAAGCAGCCCGATTGTGATTCATGTGAATCGGGATAATACGATCAGCTTCAACAAAAAAAGGTCAACGATGGCACAGCTTCCTGCCTTGCTTAAGGATGCCAAAAAGCGGTTCCCACAAGCGCGTCCGCAAATTTTTCACGATCGCCGGGCGCACTTTGGAGTGTATCAGGGCATCAAAAATGCTGCTGAAGAAGCCGGATTTGAGCAAATGGACATTGTTTTAAAACCGTAATAGGAGATATTTGCAAAAGCCCTCTTCGTGAACGAGCCCGAGCCCGTGCCCGAGCCCGAAATAATAGAAAACGGATAAAGTACATTCTTTAGGTTTAAGGCAGCGATGACTTGTTTTTTCGGGCACGGGCACGGGCTCGTTCACGAAGGGACTTATGCAAATATCTTCAGGATGCGAGCTTTTTATCTGAAATATAGAATTGTCGCACCAGTGGTGCGACAATTTAGCGCGTTTGAAAAGGCAGAGATGACTTGTTTTTTCGGGCACGGGCACGGGCTCGTTCACGAAGGGACTTATGCAAATATCTTCAGGATGTGAACTTTTATTGAATATAGAATTGTCCCACCAGTGGTGGGACAAATTGGCGAATTTGAAAATGAGTTATACGATGGCTCCAAACCAATGATCTGGTCTTTAGGTAGAAGATGCAGCTAGCTTTACAGAAACGCCCTTTTATCATTACCACTGCTGTGGTTGCTTTGCACATCTGTTTGATTGCCGCTGCCCTGCTATGGAATATCGAACGAATAACTCCCAAAAAAGAAAAGCTTGTGGTCAAAACCATCACTTTAAAGACAGAAAAGGAAGTATCTCCTCCCAAACCACATGTGGAGGTAGCACCTACTAAGCCGAAAGCTGACGTACCGAAACCAAAAGAGACTCCTAAACCTGCTGAAAAGCCAAAAAAGTCAGCTCCCAAACCTGCACCCGTTCCAAAGAAAAAAACACAACCTGTTGTGAAACAGGAAACAAATATCAACCGTAAAAAAGAGCTGCTTCAGAAAGCACAAAGAAATATGGCAAAGATCTCTAGGCAATCTGTCAACAAAACTGAGATCGCAATGCCGCAAATAATTGAAAATAACCAGACAGGAATTGCTGTCGATGATAATGGGTATTATCAAACACTTGCTCAATACTTAAAGCGCACTCTGCGTTTGCCGGAAATCGGAGAAGTAAAAATCAAGCTCACATTAGATCGTACAGGCAAATTCATAAATGTTATCATCGATCATTCAGAAAATGCCTCAAATAGCGCCTACGTAAAAAAAACTTTGCCGAACTTAAAATTTCCGGCGTTTGACTCAAATTTTAAAGATCAAAATCAGTATACTTTTCCCATAACCCTAAGTAATGAATCTATATGAAAACACTATTTTTTATTTTACTCACATTTTTAGTCTCCACAACCTATTCACAAGAGATTGTGGTTGAGCTTGCTACAGATACTCAGCTGATGCCTCTACACTTACAAGAGATTGTAGGGGCTGGTTTTAACGCCTCTTATATCAAACAATTGAAGGGTGTGCTCGCCTTTGACCTAGAGCATAATGGCATGAGCCAACTGAGTGATGCCAATCATAGCTTTTATACCATTAATGCAAAGGTGTCTGAGGATAAAAAACTGACGGTCACGATCACCTCGGCCAATGAAGAGCATTCTAAAACGATTGAAGGCGTTGATCTTACAGGAGATCTTTCTAAAGACAGACGCGTGATACACCAAATTGCGGATGCTATTTATCAAGATCTGTTTGACGAACGAGGCATCGCTTCCACACGCTTTCTATACACAATAAAAAGAACATTGGGCGAAAAATATGTCTCAGAGATCTGGGAAGCGGATTACGATGGTCAGAATGCGCGTCCGATCATTCAAGATCTGGCTTACAATATCTCTCCGATGTATGTGCCCGCCAAATCAGGCAACAGGCCCGGAGCCTTTCTCTTTGTTTCTTACAAGATTTCTCAGCCAAAAATCTTCCTGGCATCGTTGAAAGACGGATCTTCAAGGAGACTGATTTCGATGAAAGGCAATCAACTTATGCCAGCAATATCGCAACAACGTGACAAGATTGCATTTATCTGCGATGTGACAGGGAATCCTGACCTGTTCCTTCAGCCCTTTGATGCCGTTGTAGGGGCGATGGGAAAGCCCCAGCAAATTTTCTCTTCTCACCGTTCTGCGCAAGGCACTCCTGCATTTAATCCTGAGGGCACAAAAATAGCTTTTGTATCCAATAAAGATGGATCGCCAAGAATTTACGTTCTGGACATTCCGCCACCAGGAGCATCTCTCAAGGATGTTTCCGCACGACTCATCACCAAGCATAGTCGAGAAAGCAGCGCCCCTGCTTGGTCTCCGGATGGGCAAAAACTCGCCTACTGCGCTATGTCAAATGGGATCAGACAAATATGGATCTACGATTTTAAAACAAAAGAGGAGCGCGCACTCACCCAAGGTCCTGGTAATAAGGAAAATCCTACCTGGAGCACAAACAGCAAGTGCCTGATTTTTAATTCAAGCGACCATGGCGCTTGTGAACTGTATTTGACTTCTCTCAAGGGAAATCCTGTAAAAATTAGTTCAGGTCAAGGGGAGAAAAGATTTCCCAATTGGGAGATATAGATAAATAATGTGTAAATAAAAATAAATATATAGACGATAAGCTGTTTAGTTGTTATAATCATTGTTTTCATTCGCGAGGTTGTAATTATGCATGCTGTAGGTTTAAAAAGTAGTTCTTTTTTTCCAATTCCTATGATTGGAAAAGTTTCGGTTAACAAGCTATTAAAATTTTCGATTTTATTAGTGGGGGGAACTTTTTTGGCAACAACGACTTTCTTAACTCTTAAGGCCAAAGTTGTGTCTGCTGCTGTTGTGGGAGCTTTATGGATGATATCATTAGCTCTAAACAGATTATTTCAGAAAGCCCACTCATCCAAGAACCCCAATGCTGTTCAACCCCCCGCTAAAATAACCCAATCTGCTGCAGTCACTACCATTGCACAAGCCCCAGCTGCAACTGGAATTTCTGGGAACTCAAATCTTATTTGCACCTCCCCTGAAACAACCCAAACTGCTGCAGTCACTATCACTGTACAAGCTCAAGCGACAACTGAAGATGAACCAAATGATAGCGAAGATGAAATTAGAACTTATGAACAAGAACAAAAGCGAGCTAATGAACAGTGGATCAATTCTATAGATCAGACATTTTTGGAGCTAGGTCTTGCTGCTTTTAAAAGCCTTCAGAAGCCAGATGTGAAGAGCTCCTTATGGATAGGGCCAAAAGAACAAAGAGAAGCGTTTAGAAAAGAATTTCTACCTTTAGAGTTGCCTTCGGATAATTGGAAACCAACCGTAAACTATGACCCATACAGCGTTGATACAGTGGGTGCTTTAATTGTTAGGGGAGAAAAAATACCTAAAAAAGATGGAACGACCTTTACAGAAAGAGTAAAGGCCCAAGGAGTAACTCTTTGTTTTGATCTAACCTCTAAAGGAGAGGTTACACCCGATTTAGAGATTGCATTAGAGCTTCCTACGCCTTCTGGAGGCGGCCTAAAGCTAGCTAAAGTTAAAAATAGTAATGTTCCTGCTTATATCATGGATTGCTGGTCCAAAGAAAATCTTTGTGAGACTGCTCAACTGGCTGAGATTGTTAGAGTTGCAAACAAACACCTTAGCGATTATCCAAGTGCTGTTATATTAATTAGACATTCGGGTAGAGCTTCTATTGTTCTATCCTCTATTCTTGCTTACAGAGCGTATCTTCGCGCAGGAAAGCGCTTTGGAAATCAGGAGCTATTTGACGTAGCAAAGTCTGTGAGAATAAACTATTTAAAGTGTAATGAGTTTGGCTTTGTTTCATCAGACCAATATTTGCTCTATACTCAAGCTGTCAATCTGTTGATTCAACAGGATGTACTTACAACCCGGGTTTAAAGGGTAGCATTACATTGAGGCTAAGCTGCGTGTCATTGTAAACAGACGGCTTTTTTTTCACAAAAATGCGTGACAGAGCATATCTCTTTATGTATGATGGGCATCTCCAATTCTTTCTAGGGGACAAATTCTATGAAATCGATCTTTAGTCTTGTTTGTTTTGCTTTCTTTTTAGCTGGCTGCCAAAGGGCTCCAGATACTGTGTGGGATGATACGAAGTCTGCGACGCGATATATGGAACGCGGCTTTCGCAGTTTGGGCGGTAAACAGACCGATTCGCGGCAAGTGCAGAGTCGCAACGAGTTTATGTGCCCGACGCAAGAACCTTGTTACATGGAAGAATCTCCTCCTAGTGATTATATTCCTTTGTCCGATGATCCTAATGTAGGCTCATTAGAAATGCGTGAGAATCGTCCTCCTAAAGAGACTCCAGGTGAGCCCGGCAGTTCTATTCCAGGCATTAGCGCTTTTCGCGATCCACATACAAATCCTCAATGGGCTCCTGTTTTTCGCAACGTGGAATTTGCTTACAACAGCAGTCTTGTAAAAGGAGCGGACAACCTACAAACCATTCGCAATATTGCTGACAACATGCGCCAAAATCCTCGTCTTTACCTATTTGTGGAAGGGCATTGTGATGAGCGTGGTCCTGAGGCTTACAATCTCGCACTGGGTTCACACAGAGCCAATGCAGTGCGCAATCTCTTGATCAATGAAGGCATTAGCCCCGATCGCCTCTTTACCATTTCTTACGGAAAAGAGAGGCCGATTGTTTTGGGACAAGATGAAGAGTCTTGGCAGCAAAATCGCCGCGCAGAATTTAAAATCTACGAAAGATGATGCGTTTATCACTTTACAGAAGGATCTTATGGATCCTTCTCTTTTCTCCTGCACTCGCGCAAGCAGTGGTTACAGGGCGTTATACCCAAATCGGTAATTCGAGCGATTCGTTACGTCATGACGTGGAGAACCTCGATACTGAATTGCATATGTTGCAAGAAAAAGTGAACAATCAGGAAACGATCCTCAATTCGATACACACGCAGATCTCAGATATTACACAAGGCCTGAAGAGCCTTTTTAAAAGCAACATTAGCCCTGTTGAAAGCTCTGTAAAGAGTTTGGAAAGCGCTAACAAAGTCTTCCAGGCGGATATTCAGCAGCTTAGGACAAATGCAAATGAAACGGTCGCAGTGCTCAGTCAATATAAACAACGCTTTATAGACCTTGAGAAATTGGTTGAGCAGCAGAATCAAAATTTAGAGCGCATGCAGGTGGCTATAAATGCCTTGATGGAAGCCGTACAAGGCAGAGATAGCCCGATATCATCTTCGGGGAAAAGCTATAAAGTGAAATCCGGCGATAGTTTAGAAAAAATTGCACGCGCGCATCAGACGACCATCAAAGCGCTCAAAGCGCTAAATGGCTTATCTAGTGATAAAATTGTTGTCGGACAAATTCTACAAATCCCCTGAAATCTATGCCACGACGACCTATTGGGATGTTTGATTCAGGTGTTGGCGGACTTACGGTCATGCAGCAGGTGAGTCATGCTTTGCCCAGGGAGAGCATGGTCTATTTTGGGGACACAGCGCGTGTTCCCTATGGCGGCAAAAGCCGTGAGACGATCATTCGCTATTCCATTGAAGGCACGATATTTCTGATGGAGCACGATATCAAGGCGATGATCATCGCTTGCAATACCGCTTCAGCATATGCTAGAGACAAACTCAGACAGCTTTTTAACATTCCGATTATTGATGTGATTGAACCGGGAGCAGAAAAAGCTGTTCAAGTCACACAAAACGGTTGCATCGGAGTCTTAGGCACGAGGGCCACGATTCGCTCAGGCATGTATGAAGCAGAAATTAAGGCCAGATTGCCTTCTGCGCAAGTGATATCGATTCCCTGTCCTCTTTTTGTGCCGCTAGTAGAGGAGCATTTTACTCAACATGAGGCCGCACGCATGATTGTCAGGGAATATTTGTCTCCCTTAAAGGGTACGAAAGTGGATACGGTTCTTTTGGGCTGCACGCATTACCCATTATTGCGGACAATAATCGAGAAAGAGTTGGGAGAGAGCATCCAAATTGTCGATCCTGCCATTGCCTGCGCAGAAAAAGTATCCAAGCTTTTGCAGCAAAAGAAAATGCAAACCGATAGTAAACATTCCACAAAACGCTACTTTGTTTCCGATGATGCGGCAAAATTTCGTCAGTTGGGAGAAAGCTTTTTGGGAGTGTCTTTAGAAGAGGTTAAGCAGATCAATTCACTGTAAAAGGGCAATATTATTTCAAACCCTAGGATGATAAGAGTGTTGACTGTTCTTGTAATTTTGTTAACTTCTTCTCTTTTTGGTGAGCAGGTGACTTTAGGTTTGCACAATCTTACCGGTCTTGTGGAGCATCTACAGCGTGAACTCGCTGTCTACCATGGTCGAAAAGTGCATGTGAATGGCTTTCTCTCTTTTCATGATGGACAATGGATTCTTTCATGCGAGCCGCATCTTAAAAGTTGCTGCATCCCGAACAAAATGGGTCAGCAAATTGTCATCAAGAACTTCAATATCGATTCTGTCCCTAGCTCTATGGTAAGCATGACAGGCCTATTTTTGGTTCATCCTGAATGGGATTCGGAGGGCGAATTAAAACAGCTTTTTGTGCTTGAAAATGCCTCTATAGTGCTTCCTGGATGGCCTTTCTCAACGCTGTTGTGCGCCCTGTTGACTTTGTGCGGCTCCGTTTTCTTAGCTTTTTTACTAAAAAAAGAGAAAGTCTGTGATCCCGCCTAAAAAGATCCAAAAGATTCTAGATGAACTCTATCCTGAACCGCCTATTCCTCTTCATCATTCAGATCCGTACACGCTTTTGATAGCGGTTTTGCTGTCTGCCCAATGCACGGACAAAAGAGTCAACCAGATCACCCCCAAGCTATTTTCAAGGGCAAAAAATCCTCAAGAAATGGTGAAGCTATCCGTGGATGAAATTGAAGAGATCATTCGACCTTGCGGTTTGGGGCCTAGTAAAGCGAAGGCGATCAGAGGTTTATCAGAAATCTTGCTTCAGAAGTATGCCGGAGAGGTCCCGAACTCTTTTGAAAGCTTGGAGGAACTTCCTGGAGTTGGTCACAAAACGGCATCAGTCGTCATGTCACAGGCCTTCAAGAAACCCGCCTTTCCTGTTGATACGCATATCTTGCGCTGTGCGAATCGTTGGGGATTGAGTAAGGGAAAAACCCCAAAACAGGTGGAGAGTGACCTGAAAGAGCTATTTCCCAAGAAAGCATGGAATAGATTGCATTTACAGATCATCTATTTCGCACGTGAACATTGTCCTGCGCGCGGTCATCATCCTGAGCAATGTTTGATCTGTTCGCTCCTCACCGAGGACTAATATTCTATCCAGGTGAAGAAATGTCCTCTTCAGACATGGATAACCCTTTGTCTGCACAAGATCAAGAGTTCTATAACTTTACTTTGCGGCTATTAGACGCAAGTAGCCAAATTCGTCCCCTCGTTAAGCAACGGCTTCAAAAACCAGTGAACCAACCAAAGTTGGAACACCAGAAGCCTACAGTTGTTCCTGCAGCAGTTTCTGTGGCCCCTGCCCCCACTCCAGGGCCTGCTGCAGCTTCCGCAGGACCAGGCCCTGGATACGGTGTGGGGCACCTGAAAGCCGTTCCTGCTCAAGTAATGCCGGTGTTTGTTGCCTCAGCCGGAGTCGGGGCTGGAGCTGCAGCTGTGGTAGTCTCACCATTGCAATCAGCCCCCACGATTCCCGAGATGGCTTTTGGAAGAACCAAATGGGTCAAATACTTTGGACATGTGGGCCCTGAGCCACCCCTCCCACCGGATATACACAAAATTCTGAAAAGCCGTTGCCCCTTTTGGCCCGATAAAGCCGTAGAACAGACCCACACGCTTACACTCATCCCCAAGACAGTAAATGGTCAGCCATTCACACCAACACTTTTGGGAGAACTAGTGAAGGCACCCAAGGGAGGCGGCCATGCGGTACCAGGCTATAGATATTTTTGGGAAGATGCCCTCAAAGAACATGGAGGAACCCCAGTGGAAAGATCGTATTGGGTACTCATGCCTAGGGATGTTATTCCGGGCAGCAGTAAGAAAGCGTATAGTGATCAAGTGCAACTTGTGGCGAGCTATAGTCAGAAGATCAAGATAGAGTACCGCATGCCAAATCTGATCGATACAGCGACCAGCGTGTTTATGGTCCACGCCGACACAGGCGTACGCTTGTTGCCAGATAGCCCATGCATGGGAACGCGCTGTTTGGAGGCGACTCAAGGCCGTCAGTTGTGGGTTGGGGGGTTTGGCTCGCCCGGCCTCTCCGTCGCCAGCAACTGGGTTGACGCCGCTGTGCCCTGCGGCGCTGTCCCTGTGCGGAAGTTCTAAAGAATCACGCTGTTTGGTTCTCGGATCTTGATTGCTTGGTTCTCATTAATTGGACGTTTGGTATTGGATGCGTGTAGTGAAGAAGAGATGTGGGGTCGCGAAGCGATCGCAAGTGTCCATAAAACTGATAATGGGAGTATGTATCACCGCGGACTAATATAGCCGCCAGGGACGCCGCGCTTCGAGTAAACAATTTGCCAAAGCTGCATCTGACGCGAACGGAATCCCCCCGCACACGCTAGGAGGTAATATTTCCACATGCGATAGAATCTTTCGTCGTACTCTTTTTTGAGCTCGGGCCAATGATTTACAAAATTTTGATGCCAGGCCATCAAAGTTTTGTCGTAATCGGCTCCGAAATTGTGCCAGTCTTCCATGACAAAGTATCGTTCGCTGGCCTTGGCGAGTTGTGCGGCTGAAGGCAGCATGCCATTGGGGAAAATGTACTTATCAATCCAAGGATCGCCGCGGTAAACGGAACGGTTGCTGCCGATGGTGTGGAGGAGAAATATGCCATCCTCTTTAAGGGCATTGTAAGCTGTGTGCATGTAAATTCGATAGTTCTTATAACCGACATGCTCCATTTGCCCTATGGATACGATGCGGTCAAACTTTTCACTTACATCGCGATAGTCTTGAAAGCGCATTTCAATGGGCAAGCCTTTGCATATCTGTCGGCCCAATTCCAGCTGTTCGCGAGAAACGGTGATGCCGACGACATGCACTCCATATTTTTCTGCGGCATATTTGGCAAAGCTTCCCCATCCACAGCCAATGTCGAGCACTTTCATGCCTGGCTGCAGGTTTAATTTGCGGCAAGCAAGGTCCAGTTTGGCCTCTTGCGCTTCATCGAGATTTTTGGCTGTTTTCCAGTAGCCGCATGAGTAGGTCATTCTTTTATCAAGCATGCATTGAAAAAGATGATTGCTCAGGTCGTAATGCCTTTTTCCTACAATGTCAGCACGTTTTTTTGATTGCTTATTAGCAAGGATCGCTTTGATGGTGGTGATGCCGGAAAGCCACAGGGGGTTGTATCGTTCAGAGATGGGCGACTTTAAAATCTTGTGGATCGACTCATCCATCTGTTCACAATCGACCCAGCCATCCATAAAAGATTCACCCATTCCCATAGAGCCTTGCCAGAGGACTTTTGGAAAAAATCTTTCATCGCGGATTTGTAGATCCCAGGATCGATTTCCATTCAACTGAATGTCTGCATCACTCAAGACTTTATTAACGTAGCGGCGCACTGTTTTTTTGGTACATACTCTCTCCTAATTTGGTAGGTGCTCAACCTAGCAAAAATAAATTTAGTGCGCTAGTTTTTGTAGTTTATCGAGGAGATTTTGAAGAATTTGCTTCTGGGATCGGGAGAGCATGACCTTAGAAAGTTGTTCTTGGATGCGGGCCAGATCCTTTAAGGCATTTTCTGCCGGATTGATACGCCGCCCATCTTTAGGAGGAAGCGGAAATCGTTCTCTGATGGTTCTGAGCAGCTCTACTTTCGTTTGGCCTTGATAATTTTCGATCAGGTTGAGTTTGGCGCCGTAAGGGGCATCGCGGCTGGCAAGGGCGTACACGGCTTGACGCGGCATTTGATCTACGCGTGCTTTCAAAGGCTGTGGAAGAGCTTGGTAAAACTCATAGTACTGCAGGAAATTGTAAGGCGTTTGTCTATTTCCATAAGTTGCCTTAAGCCAGCTTGTAAAGGCACCTTCGCGATAATTTCGTAGAAGAACCTGAGCTTGTTTGATGCGCTCGCCATGCAAAATTGCGGCTTGATTGGTAATGGCTTTCACCTCGGCGGTGATGGTGGAAAGCTTTGATAAGTCAGAAGATAGGTTGCCTTTAGATTCAGAAAATTCAGTGAGGAGCTCTTCAAGAAAGGCTTTTTCACTTGAATTAAGCTCGACAACACTGAAGACGCCTGAAAATGTGCTGAGATTTCCGTTCACCGATTGTTGAGCCAAAGCGGCCATTTTGGTCGATTTTTTTCCGGATAATCGGCCTTCTAGTAATTTGGTTAATGTTTTCATATTCTCCTAAATGTAAAGCGGATTTACAGGCGCATAAGAACTTCATTAGCAACGGCTTGGAAATCTTCAGCTGCGCGACTTTTACTATTGGTTTGAAAAACAGGTTTCCCATGAATAGCGGCCTCAGAAACTCGCACATCGCGGCGAATTTTAGTTTGCAGTAATTTGTCCGGGAAAGTGCGTTCAATGACCTCGAGAAAAGCTTTATTGTTTTTTCCTCTTGCGCTCCAGAAGGACAAAAGCACTCCAATGATATTCAGAGGGTGTCTTTGCGAAATGTTTTCGACAAACTGCGAAAGTCTTTCGAGTCCCTTAACGCTATAAAATTCTGGGGTTGCGCAAATGAGTGTATGATGCCCAGCAATTAAGGCGGACTCGGTGAGCCAGCAGAGTGATGGCGGGGTATCGATAATCACTACATCGTAATTTAGGTTGCGGACGATGTCACGTAAACGTTCGTGAGAGTAGCGGTCTGAAGCTAGCGAGCCGGTGACTTCGATTCTCTCCAGCCATGTGTCGGCAGGAATAATGTCGAGGCTGGGCCAGCCGGAAGGTAGGATGACCTCTTCAATCTTCTTTGTGCCTTGCAGCACGGGCGCTAGGCTATCTTGAGCGTCGGGATCAAATCCAAGACCGCTCGTGAGATTGGCTTGGGCATCAAAATCAATTAACAGCGTTTTCTTGTTGTGAAAATGCGCTAAAGCGGCCCCAAGATGTAGTGTAGTAGAGGTTTTGGCCGTGCCCCCTTTGAAGCTGCTGACGGCTATCACTTGTAAGTCTTTTTTCTTCACGCTTTTTTCTCCGTGGTTTGAAAGGGAGAATGCAGGCTTCTACTTTTCTTTTCTTGAGAAATCTTGGCGAGAAATTCATCCAGTTTGAGTTCGCCAAAAACAGCATTTTCTCGTGTGCGTAGAGCAATTGTTTGATGTTCGACTTCCTGGTCGCCCACGGTGAGCATGTAATTCACCTGGTTGATCTGTGCATTGCGAATTTTCTTGCTGACAGACTCTTGTGAAGAATCGATTTCACACAGGAAGCCGGCACTTTTTACTTTCTGGAAAATTTCTTGTGCATAAGGTTCATGACGGTCCGCTACGGTGATGACGCGCACAGGCACAGGACTTATCCAAAGGGGGAATCGTCCGGCAAAATGTTCGATCAAGATCCCGAAGAAGCGTTCGATGGAGCCGAAGAGGGCTCTATGGATCATAATAGGCCTTTGCATCGTGCCATCCTGAGCCACATATTCCAGTTCAAATTTGTCCGGCAAGGCCATGTCGAGCTGGATAGTGCCGCATTGCCAAGTCCTGTTTAAGGCGTCGCGAATATGGAAATCGATTTTGGGTCCGTAGAAAGCCCCGTCGCCTTCATTGACACGGTATGGCTTGCCGGTAGAGTCTAGAGCGCCTTTGAGACCTTTTGTGGCAACTTCCCACTCTTCATCGGTGCCGATGGTGCCTTTTTCGGGGCGTGTGCTGAGCTCTAGGTGATAGCTTAAACCAAAGGCAGAGTAGAGATCGTCTGCAAGATTTAAGACAGAGAGGATTTCGGGTTGAATGTCGCTGGGCTTCATGAAGATATGCGCATCATCTTGATGGAAGCTGCGCACGCGGAAAAGCCCTGAAAGAGATCCTGAAGGTTCATAGCGATGGACATTTCCAATTTCCGCTATGCGCAAAGGCAGTTCTCTGTAGCTGTGTCGATGCCCTTTATAGAACAAAATGCACCCAGGACAGTTCATGGGCTTGATGGCGAAGTCCCTTTCTTCAATTTGCGAAGTGAACATGTTTTGGCGGTAGTTTGCCCAGTGGCCGGATCTTTCCCACAATTCACGAGTCATCAGTGCGGGAGTTTTGATTTCCACGTATCCGGCTCGGTCGAGAAATTCGCGAATGAAGTTGACCAGTTGCGTCCAGATGTGCATGCCTCTAGGATGAATGAAGGGCATGCCTGGGGCTTCTTCTTTGAGTGAGAATAGGTCAAGCTGGGGCCCTAGAATCTTATGATCCCGTTTTTTCGCTTCCTCAAGCTGATGCAAGTACTCTTTGAGCAGTTTGCGATCAGGGAAAGAGGTGGCGTAGATACGAGTCAACATGTCTTTAGTAGGGTCGCCCTTCCAATAGGCTCCGGAGGTTTTCAACACTTTGAAAGCTTTGATTTTGCCCAAGTTGTGCAGATGGGGACCACGGCAAAGATCAAAAAATTCGCCTTGGCGATAGCCTGAGATCTCTTCGCCCGGAGCAAATTGCTGAATGAGCTCACACTTATAGGGATTATTGGCAAAAGCTTTTAAGGCGGCTTCTTTGTTGGGGAAGCTCTCACGTTTTGAGACATAGTTCTCAGCGATGATTTTCTCTGCTTCTTCTTCGATGCGTGCAAAATCGGTATCAGAAATCGTAAGGTTGCTGAAGTCGTAGTAGAAGCCATTTTCGAT
>Ga0207151_1001_pt2 | contig 54345 bp, 43 predicted proteins | sample Alteio_BWMinHeat_29_FD_153523 | JGI IMG/M metagenome (GOLD analysis project Ga0207151, IMG submission 153523) | Enriched cells from forest soil in Barre Woods Harvard Forest LTER site, Petersham, Massachusetts, United States -... | ecosystem: Environmental > Terrestrial > Soil > Temperate forest >... | reverse complement strand
CCAATTTTCCAGCAGTCGTGTCATATAAATAATTTTTCTATCTCCTGTACGGAAAGCTATGATTTCTTTTGCTTCTCTTTCTCCTTTACTATCTCCTTCAGCCAGGATTTCACGTGGGCTTTCTGTTCCATCTTCAAAAACTTGTAAAGGGAAAAGATCTGCTGGAGGTAGCTCAAAGCTTTTTTTAGAAGGTTCACCAGGATTTAGATTCCGGGAACACATAAGAAAAGTAGCCCCAACCGTATGAGTATGACGGTAATATGAGAACTGCTTATTTAATTGAGCAACCTTATCAGTCCTTTTGGCCACTGCTTTTCTAGCTAAATCGTGCATAGAGCTCCAGGTCCTAGGTTGTGTCACATCTGCGACAACTAGGGTGACAAATGGTGGATAAGTATCGTGAGCAGTTATTTCGCGATCGACAGTTACGTCTGCTCCTTTTTCTTTGAGTAAGTGGTAAAAATGATTCGAAAGGTACTTTTCAAAAGTATAAAAGGTAAGCCTAATGCGACAAATTTGTTCATGTAAAGGCTTGGACAGAGAAACTTTTTTGGGGAGAGGCAGGGCGGCTAAAGTCCTGAGATTATTTGAGTCCTGAGATTGAGTTTTGGGAGCTGGATAGAGATGTGATAATACCTTAATGAGACTATTCAAAAACAGAGGATTATATACAGGGCGGTGATCACTAAAATTCCATTGTAATGTGTTCGTAAACTGTACAAGTCCAACAAGACTGAATATCTTTCGGTTCGTTGAAATAAAAGCTATTGCTTTTGAAGAGTGGGTTTTTGAATCAACTTCTTCTATTCTTTCCCCATTTTCTACAAGCATTTTTGGAAACAAGTTCTCATGGGGGATAGGCATCCAACCTTCAGCAGTATTAGGAACGCTCTGTACTAAAAGAACAGGATCATCATTATTCGCGGAAGATATTTGTAAGGAAGCTTTCACTGACTCAGCCCAAGTTAAACGTCCTACAACTTGCAAGTAACATACATGGACTTTGCGAGAATTTGTATTTAACTTCACTCCGGCATTAGGAAGAAAAGGCTCGCATTCATTTTTACATGAATTCATCACGTCTTCGTATTTTGACTCAGCTGCATGCCATTCTAAACTTAGCGATTCAGTAATTGCTGGTACTTGTCGTGTAGAAGCCGATGCACTTTTTATTTCACCTTCTCGAACTGAGGGCTCAACTATTGGAGTTTGTACTGCTTGGGGTGGAGTTTGTACTGCTGGGGATGGAGTTTGTACTGCTGGGGGAAGTTTTGTCCATGAACGTTGGATTTTTCTCACCACTGCAACACAAAGTCGAGCCAATGCTGCAAGCGCGATAATAACAATCGCATAGGATGCATAAGTAAGATGTGAGCTAGTAACACCTCGACTTTGCAGTGCTTGAAGTAAGTTATTTCCTACAGGATAAATCATAAGACAGAATTGTATTCTATTATGAATTTTATGTCAAAAAAAATAATCCTTATTTTCTTTGCTAAAAATCTTATACCTTATATTTATTAGTAAAAATCTGCACAGATCCTAAGGGGTCGTACAGCAAAATTAAGCTTTGTGAGAAGGATGTTCGATCGATAACATCTTGATAAAATAATCCATTATTTTAGGATCATAATTGGCATGCCGATTGCTAAAGGACCATTGGTCAATCGACCAATTTTCCAGCAGTCGTGTCATATAAATAATTTTTCTATCTCCTGTACGGAAAGCTATGATTTCTTTTGCTTCTCTTTCTCCTTTACTATCTCCTTCAGCCAGGATTTCCCGTGGGCTTTCTGTTCCATCTTCAAAAACTTGTAAAGGGAAAAGATCTGCTGGAGGTAGCTCAAAGCTTTTTTTAGGAGATTCACCAGGTTTTAGATCCCGGAAACACATAAGAAAAGTAGCCCCAACCGTATGAGCATGATGGTAATATGCGAACTGCTCATTTAATTTAACAACCTCATCAGTCCTTTTGGCCACTGCTTTTCTAGCTAAATCGTGCATAGAGTTCCAGGTCCTAGGTTTTGTCACATCGGCGACAACTAGGGTGACAAATGGTGGATATTTATAATCCTGAGCACATATTGCGAGGTCGTAAGTTACGTCTGCTCTTTTTTCTTGGAGTAAGTGGGCAAAATGAGGCATGAGGTACTTTTCAAAAGTAAAAAAGGTAAGCCTAATGGGACAAATTTGTTTATCTAAAGGCTTGGACTGAGAAACTTTTTGGGGAAGAGGCAGTGCGGCTAAAGTCCTGAGATTAGTTGAGTCCTGAGATTGAGTTTTGGGAGCTGGATAGAGATGTGATAATACCTTAATGAGACTATTCAAAAACTGAGTAGAATATTTAGGGTGGTAATCACTAAAATTCCATTGAAATGTCTTCGTACGCTCTACAAATCCAAAGAGACTAAATACTTTTCGGTTCTTTGAAATAAAAGCTATTACTTTTGAAGACTCGGTTTTTGATTCAACTTCTTTTATTCCTTCCCCATTTTCTATAAGCATGCTTGGAAACAAATCTAAATCAGTGGGGTAAGGAAACAAACTGTCACAACTATGAGGAACGCTATGTGCTAAAAGAATAGGATTATCATTATTCTCAGAAGAGATTCGTGAGGAAGCTGCTACTGCAGCATCCCAACATATACGATTTCCTGAAATTTGAAAGAAACATACATGGACTTTGCGAGAATTTGAATTTAACTTCACTCCGGCATTAGAAAGAAAAGGCTCGCATTCATTTTTACATGAATTCATCAAGTCTTGGTAGTCTGAATTACCTGCATGCCATTCTAAACTTAGCGATTCAGTAATTGCTGGTACTTGTCGTGTAGAAGCCGAAGCATTTTTTATTTCACCTTCTCGAACAGAGGGCTCAACTATTGGAGTTTGTACTGCTGGGGACAGTTTTGTCCATGAACGTTGGATTTTTCTCACCACTGCAACACAAAGACGAGCCAATGCTGCCAGCGCGATAACAACAATCGCATAGGATGCATAAGTAAGATGTTCTCCAGTAACACCTCGACTGTGCAGTGCTTGAAGTAAATTATTTCCTACAGGATAAATCATAGGATGCCATTATATTCTATTATGAATTTTATGTCGAAAAAAATAATCCTTTTTGTAACAGTTCAGATACCCCCTCCTTCGTCGGGGGCATCTGAACTGTTACGAATGTACTAGCTAATTTCCATTTCTACTAGTGTCCAATTGCATAAATATAGGTGCTATAAACATTGAAAATAATTATATGCTGTTTTTAGAAGGCATAGGGATAGGCAGTTCCTCTGGGAGGTAAAAAAGATGAAGAAGATAAGTATAGCTCTTGGTTTTTATCAAGAGCTCTCAACTGCCCAGTCAGTTCTTGCTGAACTCAAGAAGCAAAATTTTTCACGTTTTGCCACTATTCACCATAAACACAATCATAGTATTGAAATTAATCGATATTTTCCTTTCTCAGCCTTAGTTATTCCATTTATTGGCGCAATATCAATTGTTTGTTTAATTCTTTTAAAATATTTATCCGTCATCGATTTTTCTTTATTAGCTATAGTGACCGGCGTTTCGACGATAATTGCCATGGTTGGAATTTACACATTCCGATGTTTTTCACAGTTAATTGATCCTGATATAATTAAGTGTTTTAAAGATCGTGTAATTGTAAATGAAATATTAATAATTGCTCATGTAAATTATTCAGATGTCAGGGAAGTTCTTGCTATTTTACGACAAGTCAAGAGTGGGCATCCTGTGACTTTTCTATTACGCCCGGCAATGTTTGAAGAAGGTAATGTAGACATACCGTCAGAACCAATGACAATGGAGATGCTGGGTGAGGAAGCGGGCAAGCTTGCTATTTCGTTGCAACAAACAAGTACTGGTGGAGATGATGGCCGCTCATTATTGAAGCGTCTTCGAAAAAGTAACCGGATGCTTCAATTTCTTCGTCGCGACATTGCTGATGCGGAATACATAGAACAAACAATTCCATCCTCCGCAGAATGGTTGCTAGACAATATGTATGTGCTAGAAGGAGCTATAGAAGATGTAAAGCTCAATATACCAAAAAAATATCACAAAGAACTTCCCAAGATATTAAACCTAGAAACGGCAGTTAGAGGTGATAAAGTAATGCAAGATTTTGAGTCAGAATCTGTTGCAATTGGGGTCGACCATTCCCAAATGGTGAAGGCGACCCCAATTGCAACTGATTATGGCTCAAAAGATTGCGTGAATTTATCGCCTCCAACTGCCGTTTCTAGGTTAAATGGACCTTTAGCTGGATTGCCAAGGATTTATGCTCTCGCTATAGAACTTGTTAAGAATACTGTAGGTGGATTAAATCGCGAAAATATCACTCATTTTCTTGATAGTTATCAGAGGGATCATCCCCTGACAATTGGGGAGCTTTGGGCTTTTCCTTTGATGTTGCGTTTAAGACTCATCGAATGGGTCGAATTCCTTGCGATACATGTTGACAATCGTATGCGGGAGGGCGAATTAGCCAGTTTTTGGGGAAATAGACTCTTAAATGCCGCTCATCATGACCCCACACGGCTGCCGATGTTTCTAGCAGATTTATCTAACGAGCAAACATCTTTCTCTGGTCATTTTGCTGAAGAGTTACTCGACCATTTATTTGATGAAGCAGCCATTCTTCCTATAGTAAGAAAATGGTTGGAAGAACGTTTTAGATCTCCTCTGGATAAAATACTGCATCAAGAACATCTTGAAGAAACATCGGAACAAGTTGTTTTTTCTAGTGCAATTAGAAGTTTAATCACATTGTCACAGCTTTCATGGCCGGATATTTTTGAAACTGTAAGCCGGGTTGACGCCATCCTCAGGGAAGATCTTACAGGGGTCTATTCAAAGATGGATTTCGCAACAAGAAATTGCTATCGGGAAACCATAGAAGTGATTGCACGACGTGTTAGTTTAATAGAGGTGAAGATAGCTAAAACGGCGCTGTCATTGGCCCATGAGGGGGTTAAGGCATATGAACAGCATGTCGGATATTACCTAATTGATGCTGGTCGTCAGGCTTTAGAACAGCGTGTTGGTTATCGTCCAACTTTTTTTCAATCTATCAATCGATGGATCATCAAAAATTCTGCAAGTGTGTATCTGGGCGGAATCATATTGATGACTTTACTCTTAGAAAGCACTTTGTTTTCCTTTTTATTTAAGGCTAACCTCAGTTTTTTTCAGACATCATTATTTTTAATTCTTTCATTGTTGCCTGTCTCTGAATTAAGTGTTCAATTCGTAAACCTTATATTAACGATCCTTCTTCCAACACCTTTACGCCCAAAGATGTTATTCGAAACAGGGATTCCACCAGAGTATAAAACCCTAGTCGTTGTTCCTATGATGCTGCTGAACCCTGAATCGATAGCCGAAGAGGTCAATCTTCTAGAAATCCGTTATTTGGCCAATACCGATCCGCTCTTAAGTTTTGGATTATTTAGTGATTTTTCAGATGCAAAAGAGCCGCATGCGGAGAGTGATGCATCTTTACTCAAAATCGCCGTGGATGGCCTCCAAGCGCTAGAGCATAAATATGGTGAGGGTAAGTTTTTTCTTTTTCATCGACAGCGAACTTGGTCTAAAAGCGAGAATGCCTGGATTGGATGGGAGAGAAAGCGGGGAAAACTGGAATATTTAAATCGCTTTTTAATGGGAGAAACATTACCTGAAAATATCGTGTATATGGGCAAAGCCGATGCACTTAAAGGCACTCGCTATGTCATCACTCTTGATTCGGACACTCAGCTCCCTAAGGATCAGGCCCGGGCCTTAGTAGAAGTATTATCTCATCCACTGAATCGCCCTTATTTAACTGCAGATAAAAACAAGTTAGAAAGGGGCTACACGATTATTCAACCTCGAGTCGGCACAGACTTTATTCATGCCAGAGCTTCCTGGTTTTGTAAGATATTCTCAGAACCAACGGCAGTAGATCCCTATACTCAAGCTATTTCAAATGTTTATCAAGATCTTGTTGGAGAAGGCTCCTATCATGGGAAAGGCATCTATGACGTTGAAGCCTTTCATACCATTTTATCCCACCATTTTCCAGATGAACATCTTCTTAGCCATGATCTTATCGAGGGCATTTTTGTACGCGTTGGGTTTGCTAGTCATATTTGTTTATTCGATATATATCCAAAAGATTATTTATCATGGATAAAACGGCAACATCGCTGGATGCGTGGGGATTGGCAAATTATTGATTGGCTTCTGCCAAACGTCCCCATGCAAAATGGAAAAACAGAAGTTAGCACACTTTCCTGGCTGAATCGCTGGAAAATTTTCGATAATTTACGTCGAGCTCTTTTACCTATTGCGCTTGTGCTTCTTTTGACAGCGGCGTGGGCTATTTCTCCGGTTCCAGGAGTCTTGACAGGTTTGGCGCTCTTTGTTCTGCTTTTACCCAGTATTTCATTGTTTATAAGCAAGTTATGTACCTATTCTTTTTTCCCAATAAAAACATTCTCAATGGAGCTCATGATCTTAAGTTTACGATCCCTTATTACAATTGCGCTATTACCTTTCGAAGCTTACCTCTCTTTGGATGCCCTATTGCGCGTCGCGTATCGACGCCTGATCTCACATCAAAATTTATTGCAATGGACCACCGGTGAATATAGCTGTAATGGTTTGGAAATCCATCAAAAGTTTGTATTGCAAGTAGGATGGGTCTCTCTTTTTGCTGTCCTGATTTTAGGAACAGTCATCTCCTTCGATCCGCATGCAATGTTAATAGCTTTACCGTTTTGTTTACTATGGATTGCCGCTCCTTTCATTATCCACGTTATCGATAAACCTCTAGATAAGCGTATAGATGAAAATCTTTCTAATCTTGATAAGGAAGTTCTACGAAAAATCGGGCGCAAAACATGGCGATATTTCGATGAGTTGGTTGGACCTAACACACACTGGTTGCCACCCGATAATTACCAAACAGCCCTAAATATAGAAATTGCGCAGCGGACATCTCCGACCAATATCGGTCTCTGGTTAATGGCTGTCATGAGTGCTTATGATTTCAAATACATTACCTGCGATACTTTTATTGATAAAACATTAGCGACCATTAATGAGTTAAAAAAACTTGAACGGCATGAAGGGCATTTTCTTAATTGGTATAACATTCAAACATTGGACCCCCTCTTTCCGAGATATGTCTCGACAGTAGATAGTGGTAATTTTCTTGCCTGCATCTGGACATTGAAGCAGGGAATAAATGAAATGATATCCTCTTCAATCATACCAACAGATGCTCTATCAGGAATCAGAGATACTTATAAGATCCTTCAAGAATCTAACAAATCTATAATCCTAGAAACGGCAATTCAAGGTGATAAAGTGATGCAAGATTTTGAGTCAGGATCATTTGCAATGGGGGTCGACCATTCCCAAAAGGTGAAGGTGACCCCCATTGCAAATGATTATGGCTCAAAAGATTGCGTCAATTTATCGCCTTCAATTGCCGTTTTTAGGATAATAATTGAGGGAAACGCTGAATCAAAGGATCTTTCGCATTTTATTAAAATCGTCAGGGAGACGTTAAAAGTTGTACAAGCGGTGCCTGGAGAGTATTGGTTAAAGCAGATTGAAGAACAGCTCATGGGATGGGAGTCCATCATTTCTCGTTATTTTGCCTGGGTAGAAATTCTCAACTCTCTTCCATTAGAACAGCTTCACATCCTCGACCCCCAAGCATCGCTTTGGAAGGATCAGGCATTGTCTTGGCAACCTTCATTAGAAATGCTTGCAAACAAAAAATTGTTGCCAGAACTTGGCAAACTGGTTGAAGCGGCGCAAAGAGCCGATCTATCTGATGAAATTAAAGCGTGGGGCAAAAAACTACAGGAAGCCTTAGAGACAGCCCAATGGTTTGCCGGAGAAAAATTAGGCCAGGTTGCAGAGCTAATCAAAGAGATCGAGCAATTTTCACAGGAGATGGACTTAAAATTTCTCTATAATAGTGATCGAAAGTTGTTTGCTATTGGGTATAATGTTGACGCCCGTAAACTTGATACTTCTTATTACGATCTACTCGCAAGTGAGGCGCGAATTGCAAGCTTAGTCGCCATTGCTAAAGAAGATGTCCCGGTAGAACATTGGTGGGCTCTTGGAAGATTGTATGGTATTGTCCGGGGACGAAAAGTCTTATTGTCTTGGGGCGGTACAATGTTTGAATATTTAATGCCCTTGATATTCAATAAGCAGTACTCAGATTCTTTACTAGGTGAAGCTTGTGATGCAGCTGTCGACTGCCAAATAGATTATGGAAAACAGCGCGGCATCCCCTGGGGGATTTCTGAATCTGCATTCAGCGCCATTGATTCACACAAAATTTATCAATATAAAAGTTTTGGAGTACCGGGGCTTGGTCTTAAACGTGGCTTAGAAGAGGACCTTGTCGTTAGCCCCTATTCTTCTGTGTTGGCTTTAGCAGTTAAGGCTCAGTCCGCAATCAAAAACTTAAAAAAAATGGCAGAGAAAAATCATCTGAATCTTATGGGACCCTATGGCTACTATGAGTCGATGGATTTCACAAGACAAAGAAGCCCTGCCGGCGAACGCGGGGTGATTGTTTATGCCTACATGGCGCATCATCAAGGAATGATTTTTGCAACGATCAATAATATTTTGAACAATGAAACTTTAATCACCCGGTTTCACAAAGATCCGCGCATTAGTGGGGTGAGCTCTCTTCTTTATGAACGCATTCCTTTTTCTCCTCCTATCAAAGTCATCGGCGGTAGAAAAGAACCAATTCTCCGAAGACTAAAACCGTTTTCTCAAAGTCCTATTATGGGAGTCGTTGAAACCACTGAAAGCGTGACACCAAAAATCAATCTCCTATCGAATGAAAAATATTCTCTAATGATCACTAACACAGGGGGAGGATATAGTCGTTGGGGTGATATCGAAATCTACCGATGGCGTGCTGACACAACACGAGATTCATGGGGAAGCTTTTGTTATATTAAAGATATGACATCAGGAGAACTCTGGTCGGCTGCCTTTCAACCTACTCAAAGCCGCGGCAAAGAGTATTCTGTAAGTTTTAAAGACGATAAAGCGGAATTTAGACGAAAGGATCATCAAATTGAAACGTTTACAGAGATCGTTGTCTCTCCCGAAGATGATGCAGAAATACGTTTGATTACTTTAGTTAACCATTCTAATGAAACGCGTCATATCGAACTCACAAGCTACCTGGAGTTATCGCTAGCACCACACCTCACAGATCGCGCACATCCATGCTTTAATAAACTATTCATTGAAACGGAAGCAGTGCCGGAAGCCCCCGCACTTCTTGGCTTTAGACGCTTGCGCTCGCCCGATGATCTTCCGATTTGGGCCGTGCATGTCTTAGCAACACACTCAAAAACTGAAGGCGACGTGCAATATGAAACCGATAGAGATCGATTCATTGGGCGTGGAAAGTCGTTAAAGCATCCAGCTGCGCTTGAAGGAGGGTTGTCGAATACAACAGGGACTGTCCTTGACCCCATTTTTAGTTTGCGGCGACATGTTATCATTGAGCCTGGAAGAAGAGTTCAATTTTCTTTTATCACAGCCGTTTCAAATAATCGCACTTCAGCTTTAGCGCTTATAGAGAAATACAAAGAGATCGCAGCTAGTCATCGTGCTATAGAACTTGCCTGGAACTATTCCCAGTTGGAGTTACGTCATTTGCGTATTCATCAAGAAGAAGTACAACTCTTTCAAAAACTTGCGAGCCGGCTCATCTACCCTCATGTTCAATTCCGCTCCGTTGAAGATCGATTACGCAAAAATCGATTGGGACAATCCGGTTTGTGGGCTCAAGGAATTTCAGGTGATTTTCCAATAGTAGTTGTCACAGTTGGAGATATCTATGATGTCGATCTTGTTAAGCAACTGTTAATTGCGCATGCCTTTTGGAGTCTGCGAGGTCTTAAAGTAGATTTAATCATTTTTAATGAAGAAGAAACCGGGTATGCCCAACCTTTGCAAGAGCACTTGCAGAATCAAGTTCAAGCCCATTCTTTTCGTAATCAGATTAATAAGCCGGGAGGTGTTTTTTTAAGAAACAGCGATCATATTCCCCCCGATGAACTTAATCTGATTTTTTCTGTAGCGCACGCTGTATTAATTGCATCAAGAGGCTTGCTCAGACAACAGCTTGTTTCCCCCAAGGCAAAAGTGACTTACCCACCAAAACTAAGAATTAATGAAAAGGTCGAAGAAGAGCCGTCCAGACCGCTGCCATTTTTAGAACTGCCCTATTTTAATGGATTAGGAGGCTATACTGCAGATGGACGCTCATACGAGATATATCTGGGACCCAACACGAATACTCCGGCACCGTGGATTAATGTGCTTTCTAATCCGCAATTTGGAACGTTAGTCTCTGAGGCCGGCTTGGGATGCACTTGGTATGGCAATAGCCAAACAAACCGGCTCACTCCCTGGAGCAATGATCCTTTGTTAGATCCCATTTCAGATACGATTTATATCCGGGATGAAGAGATGGGAACTGTCTGGACACCAACTCCCGCTCCCATCCGGGAGTTAGATGCCTATCGAATCTCACACAGTCAAGGCTACACCCGCTTTGAACATAATAGTCATGGGATTGAGCAAGAATTACTCGTTTTCGTTCCCGTAAATGAGGACGGCGGCTTGCCATTGCGCATCCAACGCCTCCGGTTAACCAATCATTCGTCCCGCCGCCGGCGTCTTTCCTTGACAGCTTACACTGAATGGGTTTTGGGTGGTGATAAAGAAGAGACCCAAATGCATGTAATCACCGAATGGGATTCAGAAAGTACAGCGCTTTTTGCTTATAACCGATATCACCCGGATTTTGGCGGCCATGTCGCATTTTCATGTTCAACTAGCCCAATCGCTTCCTATTCTGGGGATCGCGCAGAATTTCTTGGACGCAATCGTTCAACGTCATCTCCTGAAGCCCTCGGAAGAAAATCATTATCCAAACACACGGGCGCAGCTTTGGACCCTTGTTCCGCCCTGCAAGTTTTGCTGGAAATCGACCCCGGAAAAGAAGAAGTAGTCGTTTTTATCATGGGCTATGCAGCGGATCCTGCAGCTGCCCGTCAATTAATATCGCAATGTCGAATGCCGGGAAAGATAGATCAACTTCTTTCTGACACACAATCTTGGTGGGATAAAACCCTCGAGACCATCCAAATTGATGTTCCTGATAAGGCGACAAATTTTTTAATGAACAGATGGCTAATTTATCAAAATCTCAGCTGTCGCTTCTGGGGAAGAACAGCATTTTATCAATCAAGCGGCGCTTACGGATTTCGAGACCAGCTTCAAGATTGCATGGCGCTTGTTTACTTCATTCCAAACATTGCTAGAGAATATATCCTTAAAGCTGCATCGCGACAGTTTGTCGAAGGGGATGTCCAGCACTGGTGGCATCCGCAATCAGGATTTGGAATAAGAACGCGCTGTTCAGATGATTTATTATGGCTTCCCTTTGTCACCGCTCATTATGTCCGTGTTACCGGGGATATTGGAATACTTGAGGAGAAAATATCTTTTTTAGAAGGCGATAAGCTGGCAGATGACCAAGAAGAAATTTCTCAAGTCCCGAAAATCTCCAAAGAAACAGAATCATTATTGGAACATTGCCGGAGGGCGATAAACAAAGGGATGACTGCCGGACCTCATGGCTTGCCTTTGATTGGATCTGGCGATTGGAATGATGGCATGAATCTTGTCGGCATACAGGGAAAAGGGGAAAGTGTATGGCTGGCTTGGTTCTTAATCCATGTGATGCATGATTTTGCCGAATTACTAACATTTAGTAGCGGCAATAAAGAAGCGGGAGAAGCATTTCGAATACAGGCTAAACGCCTCGTAGAAGTCGTAGAAGCAACAGTATGGGATGGCGCCTGGTATCGTCGCGCCTATTTTGATGACGGAACCCCGCTGGGCTCAAGGGAAAATAGTGAGGACTTTATTGACTCATTGCCTCAATCATGGGCGGTCATTGCAGGCCTGGCAAATCCAGAAAGGATTGCCATGGCGCTCCATTCTGCTGACGAATATCTTGTAAATGCTGAGAACAATCTCGTTTTATTACTCACACCTCCTTTCGACAAAATGCCTTTGAATCCAGGTTATATAAAAGGATACCCGCCTGGAGTTAGAGAGAATGGAGGACAATACACACATGGGTCTGCATGGCTGGCTCTGGCATATGCCAGAACCGGCAATGGAAATAAAGCTGTCGAGTTAATGAGAATGATATCCCCCACCGTGCATACCCCAACAGCAGATGCCAATAAGCTCTATAAAGTCGAGCCCTATGTAATCGCAGGGGATATTTACGATCTCAAAAATCAAGTGGGTCGCGGCGGTTGGACATGGTACACAGGTTCTGCCAGTTGGGTTTATCGAGTATGGTTAGAAGAAATCCTCGGTTTTAAATTACGAGGACAAACTTTATCATTTAATTGTTCTATTCCAAAAGAATGGGATCAATTCAAATTACGGTACCGATATAAGAGTTCCCATTATGATATCACTGTGACAAATCCACATCACTTGAATGGAGGAACTCCTAGCATCACTTTGGACGGGGTTTTGCTTTCATCATCAGAAATTCCACTAATCGATGATGGAGGTCAGCATAAGGTCGATATTGTCCTCAAGTATGGGCTGTCAGAGTAACCTCCAACACGCGATCGGAAAATGAATTGGTGTCTCCGCGACCCGGGGTGCCAGCAAAAGTTTGGTTAACAAACGCAAGCCAACTTGGTAGCTCAGATCCATCGCGCAACTTGGCAGTGTATTTGATAGTGTAGCCCGTGGCAATAAAGGTATCAGAGGGGACATAGAACCTAAAGAATTGCCCGACCAGGGCGATCTGGTTAGCAACTGGTGTTCGCAAAGTGAGACCTGTCGGCATTGAAATCTGCAACTGGAAGTAGGTTTCAGCACTCAGACCATTGGGGTCTTTCGCTTGCACAACAATCTGCAAAGTTCCGACATCTATAGCTGTGGGAGTACCGGACAAAATGCGTGTCGTTGAATCAAACTTGAGCCAGGCCGGGAGAGGCAGTCCGTTGTTGGTGACTGAATAGGTCAGGTCCACTTTATCTCTGTCAACAAAAGTATCCACCGGGATAGTGAGCGCAAAGAACTCGCTGGTAGCAATCACTTGATTCTCAATAGGGTGATTGGGCGTGGGGCCATATACCACTTTGAGGTTCAGGGGTGTGGAAGTAGTGGCGCCACTCCCATCTTTGGCTGTTATCTGGAATTTGAAATCGCCTGCATATTTCGGCGTGCCTGAGAGCGCGCCACTTTGTTGGTTGAAGTGTAGCCAGTCCAGTTGTGGGTCGATTGCGTAAGTTAAGAAGTGATTATTGATATGCTTAAAGGTATTGGAGTCAATGAAAAAATTGAAAAAGGATCCAACAACAGCGAATTGATCGGGAATGGTAAATTGCACTGTAATAGCAGGCTTCACAAATAAATTTAGGTATGCTTGTGCACTTTTGCCCTGTTGGCTGGTGGCAGTTAGAGTGATTTGATAATTACCTTGTGTACCCCCTTCAGGAGTGCCTACAAAAGAGAGAGTATTACCTCTTGTTGTAACTTTAAATCCAGTACCGAAATTTAACAGACTTTTTAATTGTGGCAGGGATTTATTACTAACATCATAAGCTGATAACTCCACAGTATATGAATTTACACTTACAATAAAACAAGAATTATTATTGTTAATGGCCATAGCGGCAGAACCTGGTTGCATATATTCTAGAGAAGTCGTACTGACTATTTGTACATTATGTATTAAATCCCTCACATCCATGATCATGAGAAGAGGATAATTGTTCATTGAATGTATTAAGAAAAGATAATCCTTTTGAATCACACAATCTAGTGTTATTCCCAGACCTAGTATAAATCTATTGATTGTGGTCAACTTGAGTGGATCTGCAATGTTTATAGTGTCGAGATAGGTATGTAAAAAAAGTAAGAAATTATCCCTTCTTATAATTCTAGGCCCATTAGTTGCCCCTGTGGTTTCCACATTGATAATCCTAATCGGCTGATTCAAGATTTCCAAACCTTGCGGTAAAGCTTCGGCAATAATAGTAGCTCCATTCATGGCACTACCAAAAATATCACTAATGACCCACTCTTGGCTTTGGTAGGCGATCTCTTCAGTCAATGTGATGTTGGGCAGCACCGATTGCGCAACATGGAACGATGATAGCTTTGATTGGGAAAATTGTGGCGAAAAAGCTTGAGGTTGTGCGACAGCAGTGCTAGTGTCCTCTTCCGTGTGTTGGTTAGCGTAGTAGGCATAAGCTCCAGCCCCCACAGCTACTCCGCCAGCCACTCCTGCAAAGCATTTCAAGCGAAAGGCGCGGCGCTTGGCATCGTGCTGCATCACCTCCAGGAAGAGTGCTTCCGACTCAAACTCCTGGAAGTCTAGGTTGAAGTATCCGGAGCAATCGCGCACATAGCTAGTTTTGCTTCCCAGAATAATCCTGCAGGTACCTCCGCCATCTTTGGCCATCGCGTGGTAAAGCGCTTTGCGCGAGAGGAAATTCTCGAATTTTTCACTTACTTCATCCCAATATTTGTAGAAGATGCGATCGTGGATTTCGATCTCCCAGAATGCAATCTGATCTGAACGGCTCTCCAAGTATTTTACAAAGGCTTCTTGAGTTGTAAAGTAGACCGGAGGCTGTTCCCGCTCAACAAACTCAAACCGATCGGGTGAAACCTGTCTCAGCACACCTGTGGAACCAACTTTCTCGACGATGCCGTTAGGAAAAAGTTCCTTGCGAACTGCTGTAATCTGCCGTCAGCTAGGGCAGGTGGTTTTGTCCTCAAGCAGCTGGCAAGAGAAGAAAAAGCGTTCTGCACGGTTGTCCAAGAGATACTGGGTATTGATCGCCGAATGGTTTGGAAAAAATTGTATGATTGTCGTGCAACAGCCGTTACGTTCATTTCTCAAATTTCACTTCTTGGTGTATAAAGTATCTTTAATGACCACTTTCTTTTTATGGAATGCCATACAGATAGCCTGAACCCTATTAATACCTCTCTGATACAGCTCTTGGGCATATTGCTTTTCTTCGATCTGCTTAAGTCCACTCCTTGCCGCTGCGGCTAAGTCCTTATTCTGTTTTGGATCAAATATTTTGAATTCGATCACGATTCCAAGCTCGCTTCTGTTTTTTGGGATAACCATAACATCATATCGCCCATAGCCACTTTCTCGATTCGACTTTATCTCATGCGTTTCGCGCAAAAAAGCCAGCATCCCTAATACGAGCGCATGATACACCTTCTCCGGATCATCCTTTGCAAGGTCGTAGTAACTCAGCGTTTCAATGATGAAGTGATTGAACATTGTCGAAAAAGTGTTGATATCACCCTTGACTAAACTGTTAAGCAGCATATTGGCATCTGTAATGGTATTTTCAAACCAATTTTTGATTATATTGTTATACACACAATACACTTCGTAATTTGGAATCCGCAAACTGCAATTAGCAACGCCCTCTTTTTTAACGGGCGGTGCTGCCAGAGTAAGGTATCCACTGAAAAGAAGCATATTCCATACAGAAGCACCATCTTTATCGAGCACACTCAATGGAGTGCCCTCCGTTATCGGTTGTACCGATTCATGCCCCTCCAAAATTGCTTCAAGCTCGCTCTTAACACGTGCATTCCCTTGTAGAATGAAGCGCTCTAAAAGCTCAGTACCGCCTGTATTCGTCCAGTAAGGGTCCAATTCACCTCCCTGGTGTAAGCAATTATTGACGGACCAAGGATTATAAACTGTAGTTGTGCCAATACGATATCCATTATACCACTTGCGCATGCCTTCTAGCTTGCTTGTCAGTCCATACTCTTTAAGCAGTGCATATACTTCTTCTTCAAGAAAACCAAATTTATCAGCAAAAGTCGCATTAAGAAGGGTAAAGGTCATCGGATTATTCAAGCTGGAAAATAGATCTTCTTTGGTAACCCTAAGAATCCCTGTAATAACACCTCGCTCGAGATAAGAATTGCCCTTAAGGCCCGCTCCAAGCCATTTTCGCATAAATGAGAGCATCGGATCATAGAAGTCCCGAAGATACGCATTGATGATGGGTGAATCATATTCATCAATCAGAACAATAACCTTCCTCTTGTAAAAGTTACTTAAAAATTCTGAGAGGTATTTCAAGCTAAAAGAATATACCGTATCTGAAGCAGTGCCATTAACAATATCTTTAAATATTTTTTTGTCGATTTGCTTAAGCGTTTTGGAGCGAAGGAGATAGTCATGTCTCGAGTATTCTTTTGCTATAATATTTTTTATAGTACTGAACGTTGCTTCCCAGCTAGTATCATCCTTAGCTTCCTTTAAGGTTATAAAAATAACAGGAAAAGTTCCTTGCAGCGCTCGATATTTTGGCTCTTTCCAAATTTTCAAATTCTTAAATAGATGAGAATTACTCGTGTCAGACTTTTCAAAAAAGTACCTCAATGTAGACATATTGATTGTTTTACCAAAACGCCGAGGCCGTGGAATAATGGAAACATCCGCACCATTTTCCCATAACTCTTGGATAAATAATGTCTTATCTACGTAAGCATAATTCCCCTCTATAATGTTCTTGAAATCATCATTGGAAACGGGGATAGGTCTTTTCTCTAAAGTGGCAGGCACTTTTTTCTTTCTGGCAGGTTGCTTCTTATGTGACGGCTGATTCATTGTGTTCCCTTACGCAACTAAAGATATCTCTTTAGCTGAATATTTTCAATTAATTTGAAGTAATCTTTGACACAATAAATTTCAGTGATTAAATTGAAGGGACTTTTTTCGCTACAAAGGATTTTCTTATGGCCATGATCATCATTAGTACTAATTTCCATATGTTAGCTTAACCTCAAATTTAACCCCATAGCCACACATAGAGACACAAGTGTATGCCATTTTGGATTACCAGTACCTGAAAGAGTTTTATAAAGGCTTTCGCGGCCGACGTGAGCTTTTTTAGCCAAGGCACCCATGCCACCCTGTGCCTCAGCGACATTTCGGAGAGCGATTAGGAAAAGTTGTTGGGACTCTTCATCTCCCTTAAGGCTTTCTTCTAAAGCATCGTTTAGGTATGCAACAGCTTGATCATGATCTTTGAGTTTTTCAAGAAGCCAATCTTCATATTTTTTATTTTTTGTCATGTTTTTTCTCCCTAGATTGATAGTCCTTTAAATACTCCTTTGCCTTGTCAATATCTCTAGACTGTGATCCTTTATTCCCTCCACAAACTTACCACCCTCCGCCTAAAGCGCGCACAAGCAGCACTGTAGAAAGAAAGCGCGCTTCCAAGGCATCTATAGTAAGGAGTTGATTAGCGAGCAGGTCTCTTTCGGCATCGACGACATCGTAGTAACTGGTATATCCGCAATCATATTGGGCGTAAGTTAAATGCCAAATATCTTTTGAAGCTTCTGTGGCTTGGGCTAATTCAATTTCCTGTTTTTCACTTTCCCGTAAATTAATCAAAGCGTCCTCAACATCTTTAAACGCATTCAAAACGCTTTCTTGATACTCTGCCAATGCTTCTTGATAGAGGGCGCAGGCATAGCTGTAATTGGCTTCATTGCGCCCTCCGGAATATACAGATTGGACAAGATCGATGCCAAAATCCCATAAGCGAGATTTCCATTCAAACAGCGAGTTCCTGAAGGGGGACTCAAAGCCTAATTCTGCATTTAGCTTGATTGATGGGAAAAATTCTGTATACGCTACGCCTATATCGGCATGGGCTGCAGCGATATTACGCTCTGCTTCCGCAAGGTCAGGCCTTCGACACAGTAGTTCCGAGGGCAAAACCGGAATTATCACAGGAGTTGAATTGCGAATGGGATTGAAATCTATTTTGAAAGTTTGAGGAGGTTGGCCGACCAATACGGCTAAAATGTTTTCCTCTAACGCTCTTCTTTTTTCGACTTCAAGCAGCTCGGCTCTGGCGAGTGCTAATTCTTCTTTGGCGCGCACTACATCGATATACTCTATTAATCCAGAATCGTATCGGCATTGATTGATGGACAGGGCGTCAGTGCGCATGCTGATGGTTTTATTCAGAAGTTCGATGCGGCGATCGTCGGTGCGCAGTTTTAGATAGCTTGTGGCGATGTTTGCAGTGAGTTGCAGAAGCACATTCTGGTAAGCCTCTTGGCTGGCTTCAAAGCGTGCATAGCTTGCTGCAGATAAGTTCTTGTATTTGCCCCAAAGATCCACTTCGTAGCTAAACTGAAAGGGCACTCGGTATGAGGATTGTACAAAACGATAAAGCCCTGGACGGTCCCCGGTGATGGGGTTTTGAGTGAGCGATCCCTCTTTGGCGTAGGAGGGTGCAAAAAATATCTGAGGCCAATAGTAACTGCGATCGACTTGAGCAAGGGCATATGCCTGCTCAACAAGGCTATAAGCGGCCTGCAGCGAGTAATTATTTTCTAGAGCTTGCCTCTGCAGGTCATTGAGGGTGGGGTCCTCAAACGCCTCCCACCAATATTCATATTGTTGTCGGAAGTCATTCCGGCACGAGCTTATTTCTGTTTTCCACTGAGTAGGCGTCTCCACGGTTGGGGGTGTGTAAAGCCGGTTTACATTGCAACTTGTGAGTGCGAAGAGTAATAAAAAATTAAGGATTCGAGATGTCATGTTGTGATTCCGTTGATTGTGGCATTTCGATAAAGACATCCATCTGCTGTCCTATGAAGATAGGGAAATCGCGCGGCTTATCGAAAGAGTACAGCACTTGCAAGACACGTGTGTCGACGCGTTCATCGTTATTTCCTATCAAGGATCTTTTCGGGATGACGTAAGGTTCAATTTTTTCAAATTTTAAAGCTATTGTGCGGTCAGGCTGATTTTTTGGAAACGCCCTGGCAAGCATGTCAGGATGGATTCTGTTGGCATTTTGTTCATCGATATCTGTGCGAATTTGTAACTTGTCCATATTGCCTAAAAGCATTGAATTAAAGGTATGGGTGGCCGAAACAAATTCTCCTACGCGCACATTGTTTTGCAAAATGACTCCATTTCTAGGAGCAAGAATCGTCAGACGAGAAATCAGTCGGCGTGTTTCATCCGATTTCGCTAGAGAAAGAGCAAGCTGCGCGCGGGCGATTTCGACGTCATGTTCTTTGGTTTGCAGCTCATCTTGACTAATGGCGCGTTTGTCAGAAACCGATTGAAGCCTCCTCAACTGATTTTGGAGGCGGTTTATATTGGCTTCATCGATTTGAATTTGCTTTTCTTGAACGGCTAGCTGAGCTCGTAAAGGTCTGTCATCAAGTTGAAAAAGGGGTTGTCCTTCATACACTTTGTCCCATACCTCTGCATACACTTTTGATACGAGACCTGACTCCGGGACACCTACGGATAAATTGCGGTCGATCGATTCTACAATTCCGGAAGCCGCTATAGCAGCCTTATAAGGGTTCTTGGAGGGCTCTGCAAGGGGTGTCGGGATGGGAGAGGGTTCACTTAATTTGTGCAATAAAAAGCCTAGCAGGCCGATGCCTATGATAGAGAGGTATAAAGCTATTTTTCGAAAGATTACCATGGGTTATCCTGATGATTGTATTTCATTTTTTTGAACGCTTGTCATGCGGCCATCATTCATTTTTGCAATACGATCTCCGTATTTAAAAATGCGGTTGTCGTGGGTCACAATGATGACGCAATGACCTGTTTTTCGAGCGATGCCCAAAAGCAGTTCCATAATCTGTGTGCCGGACTCTTCATCAAGCGCCGCGGTAGGTTCATCGCAAATGACCAGCTTGGGTTTGTGGACAATCGCACGGGCAATAGCCACACGCTGCTGTTGGCCTCCAGATAGATTCTGGGGCTTCTCTTTTTCGCGACCTTTCAGACCTACATTCTCAAGAGCTACTCTAGAGAGTTCATGAGCTTCTGACTTTTTCATGCCGTTTAAGAGCAGCGGTACAGAAACATTTTCAAGGCAGTTAAGGGCCTTGATTAAATGGTATTGCTGAAAAATGAAACCGACATTTTTTTTACGAAAATTTGTGATCTGCGATTCTTTTAGAAGATGTAGAGGTTGATTAAAGATTTCGATTTCACCGCCGGCATCAAAGCGCAAAGTGCCCGCAAGCACACTCAAAAAGGTGGTTTTTCCGCACCCTGAAGGGCCAACAATTAAGAGAAGTTCATTCAAATAGGCATCAAAATCGATTTCCTTCAGAGCGTGAACGGCACTGGCTCCTTGACGAAAAGTTTTTGAGACCTTTTTTGCTGCAACAGCTTTCTCTTTACCCACGGAATACCTCTGCAGCTTCGAGTTTGCTAATCTTGCGAATGCCTATTAAAGCGGCAAACAAGCAGATGAAAAGATTAAAGCCGAGCACGCCGATAGGGATGTGTGGGGGCATGAAGAAGGGGGGCATTCCGCCATTAATGGCGCCGATGCCGAAGAGTGCAGCTAGCCCTACACCAATGCCATAGCCCATTAGTCCGACAACCAGTGCTTGTAAAATTAACATTCTGCAAAGTAAGAAGTTACTTGCTCCCATCGCCTTGAGGGCTCCAAGATTTCCCAGATTTTCCAGAATGAAAGTATAGAAAGTTTGGCCTGTGACTGCAATTCCGACAATGAATCCGAGAAGAATTGTGGTGCCGAAAGAAATAGGGATCCCGGTGTTTTTGATAAACCATTGGATAGTGCTCCAGGCAAAATCCTCTTCAGAAAGAGCTTTGAGGCCTGTTTTGGCTGTGATGCGCGCGGTGAGTTCAGAATACTTGATGCCTTGAGCTGGTTTGACAAGGATGAAGGAAAGGCTTTTGCGTGTTAGGGGAGCCATTTGCAAAGCGCGATCATAGGTGGTAAAGACGAAGGGGTAGCCGAAAAATGAGCGCGCTGCTTTGCAGATGCCTACGATTCTCGCTTCGCGGTCATTGATCTCAAACGTGTCGCCAACGTCTATAGGATGTGTTCTCCCTTGGCTTAATTTTTCGATGCCTACAGTGTCTATGATGACTGCATTGGCTTGGCGCAAGTCTTCTAAATGCCCTTTCAGCATGGTAGGAGGTGCTCCAATCAAAGAATTGGTGTCTAGTCCTATCAATTGAATCGAGTGAAATTTGCCATCGAGAAGTCGAGCTTGTTGAATAAACGAATAGAATGGCACGGCCCACTCTACGCCTTCCACAGAGCGCACAAGTTGCAGGTCCATATCGCGCATCGGCTTGACTTCATTGATCTGCTCGACTTTAGGGTCCATGACCCAGATCGGAACTTGCGTGTTGCGCAGAGTGGCTGTGGTCCAATGCATCAGCCCGACGAAGACAGAGGCTTGCTGAGCCATGAGTAGCGTGGCAAATGAGATGGCTGCGATGAGCATCAAGTATTTGCCACGGTCTCCAAGCAACATTTTGATTGCTATGTCAAACATATGTATTAAGAGAATATTTTCGTTTTAGAAACTAAGAAAATATAAGGAAAACAGCAGATTTTTACGAGGATAAACTTTGATACTGAGATTCGGAGTAGGGTATAATCACCGTCACCGTTGCCGGTCTAGACCGGGGGTAATTTACCGCGGAGCCGCGGCGAGCGCAGAGAAAGCGCAGAGAATTTTTTTCTTTAGTGATCCAAGTTTCCTCTGTGTTTCCTCCGCGATCGCCGCGGCTCCGCGGTAAAACCACCTACACAGCTCAACAGCGCACAATCCTCCCTCCCCCAAAGCACTCTTCCCATAGCTCGAGCCGTGCTCTTGTGCCCAAATCGCCCCCCTAGCATCTCCTGACTACTCCGAATCTTGATAGCAAAAATCCGACAGCTCTTCTCCCTACCTTTTTTGATGGATTAAGATTACAAAGTTCAGGTATCATTGAATCTCAAAAATACAATAGCGATTATACATGCAAGAAATTCTTTTAAACGTTGAATCCAAAGAAACTCGTTACGCTCACCTCAAACATGGACGTTTACACGACCTAATTATCGAAAGAAAACAAGAACGTCAACTCACCGGCAATATATACAAGGGACGCGTCACAAACATTCTGGACAATATTCAATCTGCCTTCATCGATATCAGCGAAGGCGAAAATGGCTTCATCCATATTTCAGACATCCTCGAAAACACCAAGAAATTTGAACAGATCTACGAGATGGACTTTGATCTCGATTATGACATCAAAGCTCTAAACCAAAAAAAACAGGAAGAGATGGAAATTGAGCAACTGCTCAAACCGGACCAGTTTGTTCTTGTACAGGTGGTTAAAGAGCCTATTGGTTCAAAAGGAGCTCGTCTCACTTCTAATGTTTCTATAGCCGGACGCTATCTAGTATTGCTTCCCAATTCACCTCACAGAGGGGTCTCGCGCAAAATAGAAGACCGTAATGCCCGTGAAAGGCTTAAAAAGCTCATCCGCGCCTTTGAGATGCCGCAAGATATGGGCTTGATCTGCCGCACAGCTAGCTCTTTCGCTACCACAGAAGCCATTATCGATGAAGCAAATGAACTCCTTGCCATCTGGAATGAAGTAATGGCTAAGTTTCAACAAACCGATAACCCCACTCTTCTCTATGCTGAATCAGATCTGATCAAAAGAGCCGTGATCACAGCGGTAGATAAACGTTTTGATCGCATTCTCGTGGATGAATACGAGACTTATCAGCAATGCAAAGCGCTGTACAGCCGTTATGGAAGCGAACATCCGCTTCGCATCGACTTCTATCGAGACAAAATTCCGATGTTCGAAAGATTCACAGTCGAGCGTGAAATTGAAAAAGCGCTTTCCCGAAAAATTTGGCTGCCAAGCGGCGGATATCTTTACTTCGACCGTACCGAAGCGATGTACACCATCGACGTGAACTCCGGAAGGAGTTCGGGAGGCGATGGCGACGTTGAGGAGTCTTTGGTTCGGATTAATCTCGAAGCTGCAGCAGAAATTGCTCGGCAATTGCGCCTACGCAATATTGGAGGCTTGATTATCTGCGATTTCATCGATATGAAATTGCGCAAAAATCAACGAAGAGTCCTTGAGCGCCTCAAGGAGTGCATGAAAGAGGATTCCGCAAAATGCACCATTTTGAGCATGAGCGAATTTGGACTGATCGAGATGACTCGACAGCGACATAGAGGGTCGCTTTTACAGACTGTTTTTTCCAGCTGCCCTTATTGCAAAGGCAGCGGTCTCGTCAAATCGCATGAAAGTACAACCATTGAAATTGAGCGCGCATTGAAAAAAGTGATTGAATGCCAACAACAATTTGCACTGCAAATCGTTGTGCATCCTGAACTTGCGAAGTATTTAAACATCATTGATAAACAATATCTTCTTAAATTTGCCGAAGAAAACAACGCCCATCTAGAGATAACCTCAAATGATACACTCCACCTCAACGACTTTTATTTTATCTCGACCATAAATAAGAAGCGCATAGAAGTTTAGATGACCTATCTTAATATCGTTCAAGAATATGCCAAGAAGGGAATTTTGCCTCCTAATTTGGTGAGTACTTTAGTAGATTGGCACAGTAATTACACCAAAGCCGCCTCAGAGAACAATTATTCCAAAGATCAAATCGAAGCCATCCTTAAGAAGTTTCTCGATCTTGTTGTCGATCAATTGAAACACCCTTTTGCCTTTGATTACTTTCATAAACATCTTACAACCCCTGTAGACTACTATGTGGAAGGCCTAGAATTCATTCGACCTTTGGTGATGATGGACCAATCCACACTCATCGGAGAACAATATGTTTCCGAAATAGATGCTGCCATAAGCCGTGGAGAAAATGTGATTCTATTGGCTAATCATCAAACCGAAGCGGACCCTCAAGCGATTAGCCTTTTGCTTGAAAAAAAGCACCCCAACCTGGCACGTGAAATGATTTTTGTAGCTGGCCACCGCGTCACGACAGATCCACTTGCAGTCCCTTTTAGCAAAGGCAGAAACTTACTTTGCATTTATTCGAAGCGCTATGTTGAAAAAGATAGCGAGCATCGCGAAGAGAAGCTACGCCACAATCAGAGAACGATGAAGCGCATGGGAGAATTGCTTGCGGCAGGCGGACAATGCATTTATGTGGCTCCTAGTGGGGGCAGAGACCGTCCCGGCAGGGACGGAGAGCCCGAAGTTGCGCCATTTGATCCTCAAAGCATAGAGCTGTTTTTACTGTTGGCTAAATCTGCGAAAAAGAGGACACACTTTTATCCTTTAGCATTATGGACATACCACCTCTTGCCGCCTCCAGACACTATTGAGAAAGCTTTAGGAGAAATTCGACGCACGAAAGCCACACCTATTCATATAGCATTCGGCCCCGAGATTAATTTTGACATCGATATTGAGGACAAAAAGTTAAGACGCGAACAGCGCGCTCAAATTGCTTGGAAGCAAGTTTGTCAGCTTTATGCCAGATTAAACAAATAAATTGTTGGATGTTGTATAAATGCCCAGGGACAAAAGGGTTTTGCTCGGCTTTTTAGGGACATTAGGGACACCAAGGACACCAGGGACAATAGGGACAAAGCTAAACACTTTTGCAAAAGAGATAACCACTGTCCTTAACGTCCCTATTGTCCCTGGTGTCCCTAATGTCCCTTAAAAGCCGACCAAAACCCTTTTGTCCCTGGGCATTAATGCAACAAGTCCATCATTCTTTCCCATTGCCCCTTTATCTTTAACCCATTATGATTGTCCTCTTTCAACAATAAGGCGTTGTATATGAAACAGTTAGTTCTTTGGTTGTGTTTGTTTGTACATATTTCTGCTTGGGCAGAACAGTCATACACAGAAATAGAAAATCGAGCGCGCTTAAATTTATTGGCGCCTACTTTCTCAGAAAGAAAAGTAGAAAAAATTCGTCTAAGCAATGGTCTTGAAGCCTATTTAATTTCCGATCCAAAGACAGATAAGTCAGGAGCGGTGATGTCTGTTAAAGTGGGCAGCTGGGACGATCCTAAAGAATATCCCGGACTAGCCCATTTTCTAGAGCATATGCTTTTCTTAGGAACAAAGCATTATCCTGAAGAGTCTGGCTATCAACGCTTTATGGCAGAACATGGCGGCTTGACCAATGCTTTCACCACCAATGTAGATACAAATTACATCTTTACTGTCGACAATACTGCCTTTGAAGAAGGTCTCGACCGCTTTTCAAGCTTTTTTAAAGAACCTCTTTTTAATCCCTCAGGTGTTGCTCGTGAATTGCTTGCGATCGATCAAGAGTATTCTAAAAATCTTGATAGTGATGACTGGAGAATGAACCATGTAGACAAGGCCTTAGCTAATCCAGAGCATCCTTTTCACTCTTTCAGCATTGGCAACATCCAAACTTTAGGCAATGTTTCCCGAGAAACATTCCAAAAATGGTACCGCGATCACTACAGTGCAAACCTCATGCGATTAGTGGTGGTGTCGCCTCTTCCCTTAGACAAGTTAAGAACACTTATTGTAGAGGATTTTAAGGGCATTCCTTCCCAATCTAGACAATCGTTTTCTTTGGATAAAAAAGCTCTAGATGTAAGTGCAGAAGGAAAACTGGTGTATATTGAACCTATTAAAGACACAAGAACCCTTGCACTGGTTTGGGAACTCCCTTTCGAGGTCGAGCAAATGCGCGATTCCCAACCTGCCAGTGTGATTTGCCACGTTATAGGACATGAGGGTGAAGAAAGCCTCCTAGCGCAACTTAAACGTGAAAATCTTGCTGAGAAGTTATCCTGCGGCCAACTACACCTTGGGGACAAGAATAGAGAGTTTATTATAGAAATTACACTCACTGATGAAGGCGTAAAAGAAATAGATCACATCCTCTCAAGAGCTTTCCAGACAATCACACTTTTGAAAGAAAAAGGAATACCTCAATCTTTATTCGATGAGATTCAGCAAATGAATCGCATCAATTATCAATACCAACAAAGAGAAGACCTCTTTGGTTATCTCATGAAAAATGCTAATTGGATTCAAGATGAAGATCTATCCACCTATCCTGAACAGACATTGATTGTGCAGAAATATGACCCCGAAGCTATCCGAACAGTCTTAAACGCCTTGACACCGCAGCAAGGGCACTATTTTGTCACAGCTCCAAGTCGGTTGACAGGCATCCCTTTTGATAAACACGAACCTTGGTTAAACACCGCTTATGCAGTCCGGCCGGTAAATCCCAATCTCCTCGAAAAATGGTCTCAGGTACAACCTCATCCGGAAATTGACCTGCCGCCCCCCAATCCTTTTATACCTAGAAAATTAGAACTTTTTTCACAGCAAGCTTCCAAGAGTGAAGCCAACAGGCGTATCCCTTTGCCCGAACTATTATTGAATAATGAAAAGGCAAAAGTTTATTACTCAGGAGATGCTCAATTCTTAGTTCCTAAAAGCTTGATTATCTTTGATATTAAAACTCCCCAAGTGGAATTTGGAAATGCCCTCAAAGTAGTTCTTGCTGATCTCTATGTAAAAGCTTTACAGGAGTCGCTTAATGCGATGAGTTATCCAGCCAAAATAGCCGGGTTGGAATATGACATAGCTAGAAAAGATTTTAGCATCGAAATCGAAGTGACGGGCTATAGCGATAATGTGGACCTGCTTTTTGATGAGATTATGAAGTCATTAAGAACGGTTTCACCCACTCAGCAAGAGTTTGATCTTTATAAGAAAACGCTTCAAAGAGATTATCAAAACTTTGCAAAAAATCCTCCTGTTGAACAAGCGATTGAACTCTTCAAATCCGCTATCTACAAGCGCTATACAACCGATCAGCAGAAAGCACAAGCCATTGAAACTGTTACTTTTGACAAATTTTCCACTTATCTGAGGCAGCTCTTTCAACAGACCTTTGTTGAAGGCACAATTTATGGCAATGTATCAAAAAAAGTGGCTGAAAATATCACTCAACGTCTTCTAGATGCAGTGTCAAGTACGCCCTATCCCAAAAGCAAACAAAAATTCCCTCAAGTCATTTTGCTGCCCAACAATGAAGGTCCTTTCTACTGGGAGAGCACAACTAAAGTTCAAGGAAATGCTGCTGTCCTGACTATAGAAGGCTTACCTGAGTTTAGCTTTAAAATGCGTGCTGCACAGCAGTTGCTTATGCAAGCTGTGAAAGAACCCTTCTTCAGCTCTCTAAGAACCCAGCAGCAAACAGGTTATCTGGTATTTAGCGATGCCCTTGAAGTCAAAAAGCAACTATTCAATCTGTTTGCTATTCAATCCATTACACATGATCCAAGAGACCTGCTTGCACGTTTCGAGCAGTTCATTGAAGGATATATGCAAGAGATCGATACCGATCTTCCGGAAGAAAGATTCGAAACCATTAAAAATGCCCTGATATTTGACTTAGAACAGCCCCGAAAAAGTGTGAGTGAAATGGGTGAATTCTTGCATAAGCTGGCTTTTGAATATGAGGGAGACTTTGATTGGGTAGAGAAGAGAATCCAAGGTTTTAAAGAATTAACCTATGCAGAATTTTTAGAAATGGCGCATCAGCTCTTAGGGAAAGATAATAAGAGACGCATTGCAGTACTGCTAAGAGGCTTAACGCCTAAGGAAAAATCGTTTAGTTATGCACCTTTGAGAAGCTTGAATGCCATTCGCCGTCGTAGCGATTATACCCGTCCGAATAATTAGGGCAGCATGTGGACATTGTTGTCAAAGCTAAACCACGCAATCGCAGGGCTCGCGTAAGAGTTTACCATTCCATTAGCTCAAGTCGAGTTTGTGTGCCTATGGCAGCTAAATCTCGATCATAAAGGACATTACCAGAATTTGCGGGCATTTCTGCCCGCAAGAGATAGCCAGAATTATATAGCGATTATCTAAAACCGGCTCTTTTTACTGGCAATTTTGCACTTGGCTGTTTGAAAGAAAGAGCACGAGGTCTTGCTAATGCAGCTTTTGCTTTTGGCTTCGCTTTCAATTTAGCGGAAGCTGTTTTAGCTTTTGCTTTTGGTTTTGTTGGAGCAGGCTTCTTAGCAGTGCGACGAGCACCTTTAGTTCCACCCTGTCTTTCTGAATGAATAGATTCTTTACGATATGTTTTCGCAAGTTTTTCAAAACGTACTGAAGTTGTACGAACGCGCTGAGCTGCAGCTTTGTTGCCGTTTTCAGCTTTATTCAAATCTTGTGCGATTTGTGTGAGCATCTCTTTCAAATGAGAGATCGTGTTTTGCAATGCCATATCAGTTACTCCTCCTTATGTTTTTAGAGTTTGATATTTCCTTCACGTTTATTACTTTACAGCATATTATGCAACATTTTTTTCACTCCCATCATCAAATTTTATGCCTTGACAAGTTAAGGAGAGGGCAAAAAAATGCCTCACATATATTCTAGAGACCTGTTTTGTGTATTTTTTGAAATTAATACGAAAATTCATCGATCACGATCTTTTTTCAGAATCCCGAATGCGATATCATGTTTGTATGCTTAATAAGTTAAAGTTCTGTTTTTGGATTGTCTTCTGGACTTTTTTAATCTCTCAGAATGCCCTGTGGGGGCAGAATGCTTTATTTAAAAAGGCCAATGAGTGGTTTGAATCAGGTCTATATGAAAAAGCCATTCCCCTTTATGCCAATCTTCTTAAGGACGACGGTCATGAAAATGTGCGTTTGCGGCTCGCGAAAAGTTATTTATTAGTCAATGACCCTATTAAAGTCCTAGAGCTCTATCCAGAAAGATCGAAAGCCAAAAAAGATGCCCTCTATTTGTTAGGAATGGCATATGCGAATTTAGGGTTGGATGAGTATGCTTCATATGCTTTTGTGAGCTCATTGGAAAAAGATCTTGATACAAGTGCACAGTATGCTTTAGGAACAACATTATTAAAACTCCATCAGCACGCCTATGCCAGACAAATACTTGAGCCACTTCTTGAGTCCGACCCATTTTTCTTATTAGCACAACTGCAACTTGCCAAGCTGGATTTTGCCACGGGGCTTTATGAAAAAGCCATTAGTAGATTGCGAGGTCTACCTAAAGCAGAAGGTTTGTTGTTTTATGAAATTCACTACTGGCTTGCAAAATCGTTGCTGCAGATAGGTGAATATGAACAAGCGATTGAGAGCTTTCAAAAGGCCTTACCAAAACAAGATTCAGAAAAAATGGAGTGGTATGAGGACACAGTTTATAACAAGATATTGTGTCATCTTGCGCTAGTGGAACAAGAAAATCACTCGAAAAAGCATATTGAACAAGCAAAGGAACATTTAAAAAATATAAGTACTCTTAAAGATGATCTTCCCTGGTTAATTCTTCTAGCCAGAAGCGAATTACTTGCTTTGACGTGCTTTCAAGAGAAGAGTTCAATGTCTAACATCGAACTTCATTTTAGCTCTTTAGCAAATGCCTTTGAAAAGATGGAGCGTGACGATCCCTATTTATCTGCTACTGCAAAACTTCTAATCGATATCGCCAAACAAATACATTCTCCGGAGGATACCCAGAAGCTATCCAACCTTTTAGAGACTAAAATCTCTCAAATAGCGTTAATGCCATCAACTGCTGAATTGTACTTCTCCTATGCCGTATTTTTGTGCCAGCTTGCCGAAGAGTTTCCTAAAGCTGAAAAATTAATCAATGAGATTGTAAACGAAAAAAGTCTTCCACAACATGTTGTGGATCAATCTTGGCTTTTGCTGGGTTCTTTACAATATAACCAAAAAAATTATGAAAAGGCTTTATTTGCTTACAACAAACTTACAGAACTTTCCAAGGAAGAACCTCTTTTAGGAGATGCATGGTATTGGATAGCGCTCTGCTATGATGATTTAGAACAAAAAGATAAAGGCAAGATCTGTAGAAAAACCTCTTTTGAGCTGTACCCAAAAGCCAATAAAGCACCGGAAGCTTGCTTTTCCTTTTACACCTTTGCGGAGTACTTACAAGGAGATCGCAACTCCCTCAAGCATCTTAAAGGATTTATGGAAAAATTTCCTGATTCCCCCTACGTTATTCCTGCGCTGTATTTGATAGGATTGGACAAAAAACAAGATCGGAGAACTGTCGATGGTAAATGGATTAATAAACGAAATATAACCGCCTCTATAGAAGCCTTTCAAGCCGCTGAAGATAAGTTTGAGGAACTTTTGAAGGAAAATAAAATCCCAACTGACAAGCTTGACTATTTTCAACTTGTTAAAACCCGGTCTGAACTAGAAAAAGCTTTGGCTCATTTAGCTATTGCAGAAGAATCGGAAGGAGCGCGGCGACAAGTCTATTTGGAGTATGCTGAAGCTGCCCTGAAAAATTTATACCAACAATTTCAGACTCATCCAATGAATGAGCAAAAAGAGCTCTGGGCACGCCTGGAAGAGGAAATTTCTTATGATTATGCCCAAATGCTCAACAAAGCAAACAAAGATTCTTCTGCAGACGCTATACTATCGCAGATGTTGGAAAAATATCGATTAGGTAAAATCACTCGCGGTTATCTCCTTGCCCTTACATGGTTTGAGAAAGCTTTAGCCGCCGAAAAACAAAAAAAATATAAGGAGGCCCTCCAATATCTCGAAAATGCTGAAGAGGCCTCAAAAGGAAAAATCCTAACAACAGATCAACGCCTAAATATAGCTATCCATCAAAGTCACTGCTACAGAGCCTTAGAAGATTGGGATCATGCCCTCCTAACTCTTTCTAAAGTGGTGAATGATGACGGAATTTCCAGTTTAAGGATTAAAGCCATGGTGTTAAGGGCTGAAATTTATGAATTGCAAGGCAAGCGCGAGCTTGCTAGACGTCAATTGGACTCCGCCTCCAAAAAAGGAGGAGAGTGGTCCCAAATAGCAGCAAAAAGGTTAATTAAAGATTATGGATACCCAGATAATCGCCAGTTGGTTCCAATACAACGCTAATTGGAACGTTGTTTTAATGATCATTGGACTATGCTCAATCGTGGCATTTACGATTTTTATTGAAAGATTGATTTTCTTAAGAAAATCGGAAATCGATACAAATCGCTTCATCATTGAAATTCGCAATATCGTCAAGGAAGGCAATATTGTTGAGGCCATACAGTATTGTGAGAAGACAGGCGGGACCATATCCAACATTGTGAAGGCGGGTTTGACAAAGCATTCTAGAGGCAAGGAACAGATCGAAAATGCCATGGAAATTTCTGGCCTGATTGAAATTGCACAGTTAGAAAAAAATGCCAAAATTTTGTCGATTATTGCGCACATAGCCCCTTTGATCGGTCTTTTGGGCACAGTGTTAGGATTTATACAAGCCTTTTCTGAAATGCGCTTGAGCGGGCTTGTGGATATCTCTGCCACCCGCATTGGAGAAGCCATGGAGTACGCCCTTGTAACGACAGCAGCAGGTTTAGTGGTCGCAATACCCGCCATTATTGCCTATAACTACCTTGTAAGCCGCATTGAAGGATTTTTATTGGAGATTCAGACAACCTCTTCGGAAATTGTCGATCTTTTGGTTCATCAGGAAGAAGAGGTCTATCATTGAACTTCAAAACCACTCTTAAAACTTCCACCAACTTAATCGATTTGACACCGTTGGTCGATGTCGTTTTTCTGATGCTCATTTTCTTTATAGTGACCTCAGACATTCTGCCGTTGAAATCTTTGAACATTGAAAATCCAAAAATTCAGAAGGATTCCGCACCGCTGACCACTCAATTGCTAGTGGTCATGGATGCCCAAAATGTCATTTACGTAGGTTCCAAGAAGGTGATTGCTGAGCTAGCTTCATTAAAAGCGATGTTGCAGGAGCAAATAGCCACTATTCAGAGGCAACATTCTGAAATCCCTACAATAGTGGTTAGTGTGGACCGTAGAGTGGAGTACGGGGCGTTTCTTCAACTACTTTCTATTGTACAAGAGTGTTCTCCACGCATCCGGCTTGTTTATCAAACTACAGAGGATTAAATGCTAAGATTAGAGAGGCGTAATTATCAGAAGGAAGTCTCGGTCACCTTAAGGAATTCGAGAGCTTTTGTTAATCGCACAATTCTCCATGCATTCCTAATCGCCTTGACATTGCATCTAGCAGCCTTTTTTCTTTTTCGCGTGCACACAGTACGAGTATCTACAAAAGTGCTTCCTAAGATGGTTGTAGAAGCGATTCCTATGCAGCCGTTGGAGACGAACATCTCACTACCCAAATATGAAAGATCTTTCGCCCATTTGTTAACCCCCGACTATTCAAAACCACAATGGCCTAATTCTCCAGGATTGGCTTTAGAGAAATTAGACAATCATGATCCTTTTTCCAATGTGCAAGATAATAGATTGCTAGCTTCTCTTGCAGAAGTGCCAGATATGGCTCCAAGACATCGCCTGGAGGTCAAAGCTTTTGGAGAATTATTTCAGCGTCCGCTTACGGCTATTGAGGCAGAAAATTTACCTGTGCACACATTTTGTTTGAGATATCTGGTGCAAGTCGATGATAAAACCGGACAAATTTTCTGGTGTCAATTACAAGAAGGCGGTCCGGAAGGACAACAGTTTGCGGAAAATCTAATGGGCAAAATGCGGTTTGGAAAAATTGAAGGATCGTTCGTAAGCAAAGGGGAGATTGAAATTACACTTTTATGATTTCTATTTCGACTAGCATGCTTGCAATGATCTATTTGGGTTTGACACTCGCTGTGATCTTAGGTCTTTGGGTGTGGCACCACTATCAGAGCAGGCGGAAAAAACTGATCCTATCTGACCAATCGCTCTATGTCTGTGAGTACTGTCATCAACCCTATCTGGACACCATTTCAAAGAAGATTACGCGTTGTCCCTTCTGCAAGTGCTTTAATGGAAGCAATATTAAACCTAAAAACGGCAGTTGAGTCGAGACAAAAAGTGCAAGATTTTGAGTCAGAATCACTTGGAATGGGGGCCGAACATTCCCAAAAGGGTTAGTTATTCTAGAACACCAGGTGTCTCGGCTTCTACCATCGCCTCCAGATTAGAGTCGATTGGTATATGCTCCAACTCTGTTGCTAAAGTTCTCAGCCCATCACTTATAAACTGTAAGCGATCTTCGACAAACTTTTTCAATGCAGGCTTCTCAATGAGCATTTGAGGTGTGAGCCGTCTGTTTGTGAAGGGTGATATTAAACGTCCCACTCTTAACCATTTTAGGATGTTCTGTCTGTCGTAAATATGTACGCCATCGGGATCACCAACGGGGTCTCTTGCCGGCGTACGCTCGATTGCACATGGCACACGCCTTAGCTGTGGATCGTCATGGAGAAAAGAGGGTATTTCTGGTAAAGCTCGTAAATCAAAGGGGTCATAAGGGTTTTGCACAATCTGAGGAACTATATCTTGTGCCTGAGCTGCTCGTCTAAGAATAGGTCGCTCTTCTGGTTGGGGTTGCTGTCTTTGAGGAGGAGGTCTATACGCAAACCAAACAGAACCGATTGCTAGAAAAGCTATTGCTATAGGAGGGAGCATTATCCCGAATGTGATGAGGAAGAAAGGGTTACTATCATCCCGTACTGTTTCCCATGTCTTTGGAGTGCATGCCCAGGTAATTCCATTTAGGATGGCTAGGGCATATATTCCGACTGCAGACGCTAATTGAATAGCGACTGCTCTAGGGTTATGTTTATTTTGATGAATGATCATGAAGATAGCTGTAATGGCAGAGGCTCCGAGCGCAGCCCAGCCAATAGGTGATACCGATACTCCCATAATCGCAAATCCAGTAAGCAACCCGAGTCCTTGCGCGCTTATTTGAAGGAGAGCGTTAGGGGCAAATCTTGCCACCTTTTCGCTTACGGATTCCCCTGGCATAAGTCGGTAAGTCTCGAATAGGGATATATTCGTTGTCGCAGACCACAATAGTGACCCCAAAACTAATTTATAAATAAACATTATTATATTCCTTTATTAAAGATTGTTCTTAGTTATAATATAATATTAATCGGTAATTTCTGTCAACAATTTTTTTTATATTTTTTTTATATTTTTTGCGTTTTTAACAATACCTCTATACTAATCGAATGTATAAATTTACTTTTTTTTAAATTTTTATTATAATGATATTAGATCTTTTGTATGAGGTTTATTTATGCAAAATGTTCAACAATATCAATCTGTTCCTCAAATAGAACCCCAAGCAATTCAACCATTAGATGTGGCTGAAATGGAAAGCTTGGGGAAGTTATTAGCGGGTAATAGCTATGTTGCGGTGGTCGAAAATCACCTCGTAGCCATCCAAAAACCTACTGGCTTTTTCGAATGGATTAAAGCTGCTATATGGAAGCCACAAAACCAACGCTTTGCCAACATCGCTTCATTTGTTAAGGAGAGACTCGTAAGAACCGCTCAGCATTTTGAAACTCTTCCTGAAGAACAAAAGGGCTTATATCTTGAAGCATTAGAAAAATTAACGAACGCCTATGATGCTTTTTTATTAAAGAAATCAACTATTCCATCTAATCTCAGGCTTCCATCCGGCTCGCTTATACAAGCTCTTAACAGTAGGCAAATTGCGCTCCTTCAAGCTCAGGGAAAAGCACTAGCAAGCGAGCGCAGCACATTAGCTAATGCCGAACAACAACTACAAACAAGACAAACTGCGGTCAGCGCACACGAAGCGGCAATCCTATCTCTTGAACAGCTGCAACAAAGATCAACGGCACTTCAAGTAGGCATTACAAACCTTGAAACCGATATCAAGGTCAGGAAGGCTGATTGGCAAGCTGAGATGATACGTATGCCAATATCACAACCTCAACACATAGAGCAAGAAAAGCTTAGAGAAAGAGAATTAGCACGCAAAGGGGATATATCTAACCCAGAACTGGATTGCGTATTTCGATGCAGGGATTCCGAGGGTCAAGAAGTCACTAGGTATGCTCATTCAAAGTTTCTAACGCGTTATGATTATTTTAAAACGCAAATGAGCGGTGATTGGGATCAAATAACTCGAAGCGAAATGGGGAAACACATCCTTCATTTCGAAGAGTATCCTGTAGCAACCATTGATCATCTTTTAGATTGGATATATACGGGTAAAATTGAAAAATTTGACTCAGTAGATTTGATAAACTTATATACAATTGCCCATCAAGTCAACTTACCGGATTTGAAAAAGATTTGTAGAGAAACTTTACAAAACACTTTCATTGTCCAGCCCGCTCTTGTTTATTCCTTAATGACTGAATACTGGAAAGGCTGTGAATGTTCTCCCAACGCCGCACTTGTAGACCTTTTCTTTGATCTGTTACCTGATTTTTGTAATTCGGACATGGCAGAATTTGGAGATGAGCGCTCTCAGTTATTACAACTTATTGAACAAGATTTTAAAGAAAAAGAAAGCGAGCTTGCACAAACAGATCCTGATTCAAGTAAGTATAAAGAACTCTCTGATGTTGTAGATAAATATGGAATCATCATGTGTACTTTGAAAAATCCTTCAAACGTTTTTGCTGAACTTAACAAAAGGTTTAAGGATCAAGCTTTCCCTATTGTATTAAGAAGTGCTCTGGGAGGCTATGCCTTTAGTCATTGTGTGCTAGCTCGTGCTTACAGGGAGTCAGAATATCAAACAGATCTATTGCAAGGGCTGCAGCTGCCAGCAAGAAGAGGAAGCGGAGGGGTAGACAATAGAGAAGAAGCTTTCAGACATGCTTATATTGCAAACGCATCCTCATCACTTTATGGTGGCAAACTTATGGGCGATATCTCCCAATCTCTTGTGGCAAGTCAGCTTGATAGGAGGTATACTTATTCTCATGACCAAGCTTTTGCTTGTTATCTTAGTGGTGTAAATAAGGGGTATGCGCCCAGCTTAGAAGCTATAGCTCATTATTATAGCTCTATGAGCGAATATCGATCAGAGGGTCAACCTTACTACTCTGCAAGAGATTTGGTTCAAAAAGCAAAAGCCAGGGGCAGCACTGCAGCAAAAAATTGGGGGTTGTGAGTTTGCGTCGCTGAGACCGCATCTTCTTGATCTCTTTTGTAAGTGCCTGGTCAAGGGAGTATTGCTGGAAAGGGGTTTTCAATTTGAGATGGGGAGGGCGAATTATTTTAAGGCAATCCTGCCATCCTGTTTATTAAGGAAAAATTCGGAATAATTTTGCTAAGATGGAATGATGCTAGAAAAAAATCTATCAATTTCGGATAATTTGCATGTGTTAAAATTATCGGGTATTTAAAATTAAGCCGTTGGTTTAAATATGAGAGTTAAAAAAGTCGAATACTATAAAGATTACAAATTAAAGCTGTTATTCAGCGATAAAAAGACTAAAATCGTTGATGTTGAGCCAATAATAAAGAAAAGTAAAGGGCTATTTCATCCCCTTAAAGATATAGAATATTTCAAAAGAGTTTCCCTAGATGATAGTGAATATCCAATGAGTATCTGTTGGCCTAATGGAGCTGATATATGTCCGGATTATTTATATGAACTTGGAGTAGATGTCGAAGAGCAAGAAAACCCGAGAAAACCTTTAGCAAGACGTTACAAAAAAAATATAGTTCGAAGTGTTCGAATTAAAGCAAGTGCTATGACAAAAAAACGCCCAAAGAAAGCTTAGGGATCGTATAGAAATAAATTTTACAATTATCTAGGAGAAATGCGGTTCAGATCGAGAGAATTTTTCCGAAGAGAGTATTAGGAATACCTCTGAGGAAAAATCCTCTCGAGATGAACCGATTTTTCCCTCGAGAATTGTAAAAGTTATTTTTGTACGATCCCTTAATCCTCCTTTTAAACTATTCCTATTGTACGCTGATTTGTGCTCCGAGCCCAATGTGGACCATCTTTTTGATATCTCTGTTCATTTTCAGTATAAAAAGCCCAGAAGATAGAGCGGAATTTGTCTGCTCCTTCCCACTAAGATGCCATCAGCCAAAATATAGGAGTTTTCAAGCCCCTTTATTTGCTTTGATGTTTTGCTGGACCCACCCACCTCGAAGATGAAATCTTCGACTTTGAAGTCACCTTTTTCGCTATAGAAGACAGATAGGTTCGCATTCTGCAACTGATTGATCACGAAAGTCTCTCTTATTTTTCCAATCACTTTATCTTGTTTTACAGGGAGATAGGATGCAAAAATCAGATTGGTGTTTTCAGGAAACATTTTCACAGGCTTTCTTAAGGCAGCATGGCCTGTAGATTGCGAGTATATAAAACGAATGAGACCCGCCTCCTGAAGATAACGGAGGTATGTCGTTATGCTTTCAAAATCCTTTCCAAGATTATGTGCTAGCTTATAGGCACTCAATTCACCAGGAGCTGAGTTGATGACAAATTTAAAGAGCTGCTCAATAAGTAACAGTGTGGGGGTTTTGAGCGCGTGTAAAGTTCCGATGTCTTCGTAAATCGTTTTCTGCGTCGTATTCTCTATTGCCTGAAACTTTTCTCTCTCCTGCGTGAATGAAGAAAAAAACGGATAATAGCCCACTCTAAGATATTCTTGATAGTGCTTTAATATCTGGTCATCGATCTTACTAGCAAAAGTAGCGTGATTTTTAATTAATTCATTGAGGGACAAAACAGGAAATTCTTTTTGAAGTTTAATTTCTAGATACTCTCGAAATGATAAACCATGAAGAGTAAATAAAGTCACCCTTCGAGAAAGGTCATATTTCGCATGAATTAAATCGATTGTTGAACTTCCGGAAAAAAGGATTCGAAATTCCGGATAGGTGTCGATTATATTCTTTAATTCTTGATTCCAATTAGGGTACTTATGAATTTCATCAATGCATAGAAGACGAACATCTGTCTCTTTGTATAGTTGATCGACAAGTTCAAAGAGAGGGTTGTTCAAAAAATATAAATTATCTGCAGAAACATATAAGGCACGCCCTTCCCGAGCCCCATTATCTATCGCATGCTTAAGTAAAAAAGTTGTTTTTCCTATACCCCGCGAACCAACGATACCTGTCGCAAAATTATCAAGATTGATTCGTTGAAAAACCTTTCTAGGATAGTATGCTTGCTTCTCGAATTGGCCAAAAATAATCTGCTGTATGTCAAACAGTTTGTTCAAGATCCCTCAGTAGTTAGGTTGTAACCTAATAATATTCCAAAAAACATTAGGTTGCAACCCAATTGTTATCCAATGTTAAATTATAATACTTGCCATATGGCATCGGATGTTTTATTATTAAGGCAAGCAGGATCGAAAAATGACAAAATGGTTTGTGCGCTTTTCCAAGAATGCAGATAAGCAGAAGCACCCTACTAACAAATCTGGTTACATTGATGTTAGAGTAGGAATTCCAGGCAAAAAAGAACATCTTTATCATATCCACAGATCAGAACAAGAAAAATTGAATTCTTTTTTGAAGAAATTAGATGTTCCGGCAAAAGAAATTACACCTTGGGACGAAGCAACTCCCTGGGAAACTTTGGCCAAAGATAGAATTGAGAAATATAAAAAAGCCGGTCTTGTTCTGCGTGGAGCACGTTATCGAAAAAGTATATCTCAATCGAAATTAGCTCAAGAGAGCGGAGTAAGTCAAAATGAGATCTCCAAAATTGAGAATGGGAAACGGGGCATTGGCGAGAAAGTGGCTAAAAAATTGGCCAAACCGTTGAAAATTGATTACATGCTGCTTTTGAAAGATTAGCCCCCACTAACAATTTCCCTCACAACTCCCCATAAGCGATTTCCATCTGCTGGTATTTGCGCATGAGATCGCGATGGTACACGGCTTCTTCGAAATTGAGATCTTTAGCCGCTTGCCGCATTTGTGATTCATGCTGTTTGATGCGTTTGGTGATCTCGTCCAAAGTTAAATACTCTTGAGGGGCTTCAGCGGCCTTGTAAAAGGGCTTTTCCTGCTGTTGCGGGTATTGAATGAGCTTTTCTTCAGGTGGGGTCTCGACCAGCACGGGATTTTCCCTTTGCGCTGTTCTTGGTGTGATACCGTGCTTCTTATTATATGCTTCCTGTATTTCGCGGCGCCGTTCAGTTTCCGCTAGGGTGAGCCTAATCGCTTGCGTCTCCTTATCGGCATACATTAAGACCCTTCCACGCACGTTTCTGGCGGCTCTTCCGCATGTTTGGATCAAGGAAGTTCCGCTGCGTAGGAATCCTTCCTTATCGGCGTCTAAAATGGCCACCAGAGTAACTTCTGGAAGGTCTAAGCCTTCTCTCAATAGGTTGATGCCCACAAGTACATCAAAAGTGCCTTGGCGCAGGTCGTGGAGGATCTGCATGCGCTCAATGGTATCGACTTCAGAATGCAGGTAGCGCGCCTTGATACCGAGCTCGACCAGATATTTTGTCAGGTCTTCGGCTAACCTTTTTGTCAAAGTGGTCACTAAAACTCTGCCCCCACGCGCAACTTCATCACGTATTTCCGCAATGCTATCGTCCACTTGTCCGGTGGCGGGTCGCACTTCGATAGGAGGATCCAGAAGACCCGTTGGACGGATAACCTGCTCGATCACTTCTCCTTGAGCTTCACGCAACTCCCAGGGAGCCGGCGTTGCAGAAACATAGATCACTTGTTTGATGAGCCGATAGAATTCTTCAAATTTTAACGGTCTATTGTCAAAGGCAGAAGGTAGTCTGAAACCGTAGTCTACAAGCGCTTCTTTGCGAGCACGGTCTCCGTTATACATAGCATGCACTTGCGGAATGGTTTGATGAGACTCGTCCGCAATGAGAAGAAAGTTCTCAGGAAAATAGTTAATCAAACAGGAGGGAGGCTGGCCTGGAAACCTTCCTGAGAAGTGTCTGGAGTAGTTTTCAATGCCTTTACATGTTCCGGTTTCACGGATCATCTCTAGGTCGTGCATGGTTCTCTCTTGAATGCGCTGCCTCTCAATGTAGCGTTCTTCCTTAGCGTAATACTCAATGCGCTCTTGCAGTTCGACTTTGATGGACTCAATTGCCTTTAAGCGTATCTCTTCCGGTGTCACGTGGTGCGATCCGGGATATATGGTAGCTGTTTGCACTCTTCGTAAGATTTTGCCTGTCAGAGGCTCTAGTTCGCTGATCCTCTCTACTTCATCGCCAAAAAATTCAAAACGCAAAGCGATGTCTTCTTCATAGGCAGGAAACACGTCCAGAACATCGCCACGAACGCGAAATGTGGATCGGCTAAAGTCGTAATCATTGCGTGTGTACTGCATCTCTACTAAATGCAAGAGAACGTCATCTCGTCGTCGTGTCTCTCCGACGGTTAACGTCAGGTTCATCATTCTATAGAACTCAGGAGAACCCAAGCCGTAGATGCATGAGATCGACGCTACAATCAGAACATCATTACGCTCCAGCAATGATCTGGTAGCGCTTAGGCGCATCTTATCGATCTTATCATTGATCGCCATATCCTTTTCGATATAGGTGTCGGTGCGCGGAATATACGCCTCAGGTTGGTAGTAGTCATAATAGGAGACAAAGTACTCGATAGCATTGTTTGGGAAGAAAGATTTGAATTCTTGATAAAGCTGAGCTGCCAAGGTTTTGTTATGCGCGATGACTAAGGTCGGTCTTTGCACTTGCTCGACGACATTAGCCATCGTAAAGGTTTTGCCCGATCCTGTGATGCCCAGAAGTACTTGTGCGGGCTTTCCAGCCACAAGGCCCTCTGTCAACTTTGAGATCGCATTTGGCTGATCTCCACATGGTACATAAGCGGTCGAAAGCTTGAATTTCATGATTTGACGCCCGATCTCTCTCTTGCAATTCGAGAAATCTTGTTCCAAGTGCCTCCCAGCCCCATCATGCTGCGAACTTCTTTCGCAGTGTGTGAAGCAATCTCACGCATTTTCTCTGTGCCCTCATACACTACTTGCTCTACCACTCCCTTGTCGTTTTCAAATTCTCGTCTTCGCGTGCGAATAGGCTCCAGGAACGCGTTAAGAACCACTGTTAACTTTTGTTTAACCTCGACATCCCCCACTTTTCCGGCTTGATAGCGCACTTTTAGATCTTCGACTTCCGCTTTGTTTGGATTAAAGACATCATGAAAGATGAAAATCGGATTTCCTTCAACGGTTCCTGGAATGTCTGAACGTATGCGCTGAGGGTCTGTGTACATGCTGCGCACCTTTTTATCGACTGTTGCCGCATCATCCGATAGATAGATTGCATTGCCTGCCGATTTGCTCATCTTGCCTTTTCCATCGATGCCAATGAGTGTAGGCACATCGCTTAACAGAGGCTCTGGCATAGGAAAAAGTTCTCCATAATATTGGTTGAAGCGGCGTGCAATGTCTCTAGCTAGTTCTACGTGGGCTTCGTTATCTTTACCTATTGGCACCACATGAGCCTTAGGCAGCAGAATGTCTGCAGATTGCAAGACGGGGTAGCCAATTAATCCAAATGGAATGCTCTCAGGGTCCATGTGAGCATTGCGCGCCATCTCTTTCAAGCTTGGCAAGCCTGTGAGGCGATTTAAAGAGATCATCATTTCAAAAATGAGATTGAGTTCATACACTTCAGGAATGGCTGATTGCAGATATAAGGTGCTTTTTTGAGGGTCGATACCGCATGCTAAATAATCTAAAACCATCTGATGAATGTTATCTCGAGAAGCCAATATGTCTTCCTTAGAGGGCTTTGTAGTCAGCATGTGCAGATCAGCCAATATGAAATAGCACTCATACTCATCTTGCAGCAGCACACGATTTTTTATTGACCCGACATAATGTCCTAAATGCAATCGCCCTGTGGGACGATCTCCGGTCAAAAGACGTTTTTTCATCCGATAATCCTTAATTTGTTAAGGGTTTCTAAAACAATTACAAATAGCGCGCACGCCATGACCAAAAGCAAAGCTGCTTTGCCTCCGGGGGTTTTAAAAGTTGAACTATATCCTAACTGATAACGCCCGCGCCACACCATCAAAGCAGGAATTAATCCTAGAAGAATGACCACGCCATACGCTCCGGCAATCTCTAAAGCAGAAAAAAAAGCTCGAGGGTCAGCTAAGGAAAATATCAAAGGCGGCAGAAAAGTTAAAGCATAGAGGAGCGTCTTTCCATACAGTGTGCGCTTGATTTTTAGTCCGTCAGCGAGGAAGTCTGTTAAACTTAGCGAAACTCCTAAAAAGGATGTCACAATGGCAAAAAACGAGAAAAGCAGAATGAGCATGGAGATCCATGAATCATTTAGAATGACACTCAATAATTGTGCGCCATCCAGCCCGCGTGTATACCCCTCAAGTAGGCCATAGGCACCCTCTACAGGCACAATTCCTAAAATCACCACTTCCCAGGCTACATAGGTGAGCAGCGGGATCAAACTACCGATAGAAACCACCAGTAAAAGCTTCTTCACATTTCTTTCCAAGTAGGTGGAAAGGCTTGGAATAATAATGTGAAAGCCAAACGAGGTCACCACTAAAGAGATGGCTATCCAGATCGCATTCCACTCTACGTTCCAAAGAAGGCTGGCATCCACATTCGGAGTAAGAAATATAATCGTAAGTCCATACGCGATTACAAGGCCTATCATCAATACGCGGTTAATATGATCCACCGAAGCAGTGCCTCGGTAGACGAAAAAGCTGAACAACAAAAGAAGCGGAATTGATCCCATGACACTTGGAATGGAAATTCCTGTCAGAGAATGGATGATGGTCGTTGTGATCATCCCGCTTCCGGCCACGTACGCAGTTGTAAGCGAATACAATAAAAATAGATAGACGATCCAGCTGACCCACTCTCCCCATTTGCCCAAAGTATTGCGCGCCATCGTAATCAGATTCGTGCCGGCAGGCATCCACAAGTTGACTTCAAGCATTAAAAATGCGGTATATGTCATAAATAGCCAGCAAGCCACCAATAAAATCAGAGCGGGCACAAAGCCCGCCAGACCAGTGCTCACAGGCAGCGCAAGCATTCCCGCGCCAATTGCTGTGCCCGCTACCAGCAAAATTCCACCCAAAACTTTACTGTTCATGATAGAAACTCCTGTGAAAGTTGAATGCAAATGATGAACAGAGAGAATAGAATCACCATAATCAGCAATCCTTTACCCCCTGGTACCTGTGCTAAAGAGCTTCTGTGCTGCCGATAGCGCCCCACCCACGCCATTGCAGCCGGCAAAATGCCGAAAAGCGTTACGGTACCCAAACCTCCTGCATACGAAAGGGCTGCAAGAAAAACTTGTGGGTATACAAGTGCAAACAGAAAAGGAGGCAAAATGACCAATGTGCATAGCAAGGCAATACCTGAAGCGGTTTTTTTTACTTTCAAGCCATCGGCTAAAAAGTCAATGAAGCTCAACGCCACTCCTACGAAAGAGGTCACGATGGCAAAAAAAGCAAAAAATTGAGCGATGTCAGAGACCCAGTCTACACCGGAAGCCGCACGTAAAACTCTTGTGGCCATCTGCCCTTTGTCAAAAGCCTCTTTAAAGCCTCCCATACCATGCACAGGAATGAGGCCTAAAATGAGAAATTCCCATAAAAGATAAACCAACAGAGGAATAGAACTTCCTATAATGATCGTCAAACGCAGTCTCTTCACATCGTGGTTAAGATAGTTCACCAGGCTTGGCACAAGGTTGTGAAAGCCGAATGATACAATCATTGCCGGCAGCACAAGAAGCGCCATGCTCCAATCTTGGTGTGCAAGATATTGAAAATGGACATGCTTAATCCCCACAGCCATGAGAGCTGCATACGAGATAACAAGTCCTAACATCAATATCCGATTAAAACGGTCTGTAGAGCTTGTTCCGGCATACAAAACTACACCCAACAAGAGAGCGAATAGCGCGCTCCCTAACCATTCAGGGATTGAAACTTTAGCAAAGTCTTGAACAAAGTCTGCGACTAATGCCCCGTTAGCAGCTGTGTAAGCCACCATTAACGAATAAAACAAAAATAAAAATGTCACCCATGCAATGGCTTGACCAGGAAATCCTAATGTGCGACGTGTCATGCTGATGATGTTAACTTCACCCGGAAACCAGAGATTAACTTCTAAAAGAAGCAATCCGGTACAAGTCATGAATATCCAGATCAGAAGTAGCATGGTGACTGAAGGCACGAAGCCTGTCATCGCAGAAAGGACGGGAAGTCCCAGCATGCCAGCACCAATGCAGCAGCCTGATACCAATAAAATGCCGCCTAAAACGCTACCTTTTTTTTGTGAATTTTGATCCATAATAATCCTTTACAAATGATATTCGGTCTAAATAATTACAGAGGAAACTAAGTTTAGAAGTAGAAATGATGGCCGACAGGCCAGCCAAAAAGGGATTTAAAGGACAGAATAGAAAGTATCATGAATCCAATATACCTAAGATAACAATAAAATTCATAGGAAAATCTCTATTTTTGGTATCATTTTGTCATGAAAAATTTATTTATTACCTTTTTCTTTTTGTTCAGTGCGTCCCTAAATGCAAGCGAAATCTATGCTAGAACCTTGCTTAACATAAATGACAGCGAACTTGTATGGGAAGAAAAGTGTTCTGTTCCCTTCGATGAGATGATCGTGTCGTGGTCCTCCTCCAGGCCAGAAAAAGGCAATATCCTCATCCAACTCAGTGTGCGCCTTCCAGAAACTGAATGGTCAGATTGGTATGATTATGCCTTCTGGGGATATTCTGAGCAGCACTCCTATAAACATAACGCGGCAAATTTGAAAGTTTTTCAAGATGCCCTTGAAATTTTAAACGGAAAAAAAGCGATAGGTTTCCGCATTCGAGTGATAGCACAAGAAGGAGCCAAATTGAATGGCTTTAGAACACTATATGCCTGTTTAACAGATCTCAAATCCCATACAGTAAAAGTCGGTGAACGTAAAGATGCACAACCCCTTCTGCCTGTTCAAGGGCTATCTCAGATGGCATTAAAAGATGATCTCTCTAAAAGAATTTGTTCTGCTACATCTACAACAGCCGTGTTGCGATACTTGAAACCTGAACGATACAATCCTGTGGATTTTGCCAATAAGGTTTACGATACCGCTTTTGATATTTATGGAAATTGGGTTTTGAACACCGCTCAAGCAGCTTCCATGCTAGATTGGCCCTGGCACTGTTTTGTGTGTAGACTCACTTCATTCGATGACATCATCGCTAGTTTAGAGAAAGGCCAGCCTGTTGTTTTAAGCATTAGGGGGCCTCTTAACGGAAGCGCTTTACCTTATGAGTCAGGACATTTAGTTGTAGTGCGCGGATATGACTCAATAAATCGCAAAGTGCACTGCATGGATCCAGCCTTTCCGACAGATGATCAAACCCTTGTACAATATGATCTGGAGGATTTTGTAGCCGCCTGGAAAAGGAGAAATGGCGTAGCTTATTTATTTTGTAAGGAAGAAACTCCATGATACAGTCATTTCTTGCCATGATTCTTATCGTGTCTGCCTCAAATTACTTGGTGTTATTTCCCATTAATGAGTGGTTGACCTATGGAGCATTTACGTACCCCGTGTCTTTTCTCATCACTGAACTGACCAATCGTTTTTATGGGCCGAAAAAAGCGCGTCAAGTCGTGTATGCCGGCTTTGCAGTCGCTCTGTTATTTTCTATTTGGCTTGCTACGCCTAAAATTGCGTGCGGCTCTGGCTTAGCGTTTCTGGTGTCACAATTACTTGACATTTTGGTCTTTAACAAATTGCGTCAAGCCACATGGTGGCAGGCACCGCTGTTCTCATCGCTATTGGCTTCGATGATAGACACAATGATTTTCTGGACCATTGCTTTTTGGGGCGAAAATGTTCCTATTTTCACTTGGGCTTTGGGGGATTTTTCTATTAAGTTAGTGATGGACCTTGCAATGTTAACGCCCTTCCGCTTTGCAATTCGTTCAACCATTTCCATGAGACCTAGAACAACATAAGTAAAAGAATTTGACTAATAGTTATTTATTCTTTAAGATGTTATTCAACATTTAATGAAATTTTTTCGTAAAAGGAGACTTTATGGCTAATGTGAGTGATAATTATAAATTTAATGATTGTGATACATTAAATAAGTTTTGCAATCTTCTGTCAGATGCATCCCTTTCGCCATTAGGGAAAGACCAAATTCGATTGAAGAATGGTGAAGATGTGGTCATAGACGTGGCTAAAGAAAAATTTGAGGCTCTAAAGGGCGGCTTATCTAATCTTTCAGATCCATCCGTAAATCAAACTCACACACTTCCCGTAAATCAAACTCACACACTTCTGGGTCGCTTGCTGAACGAAATTGATCAAGCATACCGTATGAAATATGTTCATTTCGCAGCTTCGAATAAAACTTTTGAAGAACTTTTTAAAAATTTTCAGGAAAAAGAGAGTGAAGTTGCTCGCCTATCAGCTTTCTATCTAATAAAGTGCAACAAACAGCGTGAGTTTAAAGAAAATTTAGAGAAACATTTGTCTTCAATGTCGCCACAAGATTTGAGTGTACAAATAGTTAATTTTCATATCACCAACTGCAAAGCATATGTTTGGTTAGATAATTTTCCTCCTTGTAAACTTATTGATTCAATGGACGGTTATATGAAGATTGTCTTTCAAGAAATGAAACAAAGAATATTAAAAGGCGAGTGCCAACCCTCTGAGGTTTTTTCGCTTGTAAAAGATGAATCAATTTTTTCAGCGTTTATGGGGTCATTCTCGAAAGAAGATATTAACAAACTATCATCAGAACAGTTGATTCAATTCTTAACACCGTTTAAACAAAAGCTCCTTCATGGTGGTATGAAAAAAAGTATGGAGCCTTTTTTTGAGTTGCTTGGAGAAAGAACACCTTTATTTTCAGAAGTAGAGCGTCAAATGGCAATTAAACTTCTTACTTCAACTAATGACCAAGCACCCTGGAACATTTATGATAAAGATGGACGTAAAATCTCGGCCGTAATTTCCCTAATGAAACCGATTCTTAATATCAGCTGATTTTTTAACAAAAGAGGATCTTATGGCTTCTGTGTATGGAAATTATACATTTAATGAGTGTGATACATTACTTAAATTTTGCAATCTCCTGTCAAATGCATCTGTTTCACGATTCGGGAACCGCCACATCCTATTGCAGAATGGTGAAAAGGTAGTTATAGAGGTGGCCAGGAAAAAATTTGAGTTGCTAAAGGGCTTGTCTGAACTTTCAGATGAATCCGTAAAGCGCACGCATATACTTTTAGATAGCTTGCAGGCTCAAATTGAAGCAGAAAAATTGAAATACACCCAATTTGCAGCAATAGCTTTGAATCTAACCTTTGATGAACTTATTAAAAACTTTCAGATTCAGATACTGAGCGTCAAATAGCAATTAAACTTTTTACTCCGATCGAAAATCAAGATTCTCAAATAGATTGGCACATTGATAAAGATCTCTGGGGAGATTACTTTAAAATCTTTAACATTATCGAACAAATTAAAAAACGTCTTGGAGTAGGAGTGATTTCTTAACAAAATTTGAATGACGTTGGCATACAGATTCTAGGTTAATGTAGCAGCTCTTGATCTGCAATGGTGTGTGCGATTTCTTCTGCGCGCGCAATGCAATCAGAAATCGACACTCCGCTAAATGCAGGTCCTATAAGATATAATTGCGAAAAGTGTTTTCTTGTTATTTCAGAGATGTGCTTGAGCTTAGTTGCATGCCCTACATGATATTGTGGAATGGCTTTATGTGCTCTACTCACTTCTGCTATACAGGGTTTTTCATCAATGTCTAAATGCCTTCTCACTGCATCTAAAGCGATGGCAATGAGATCTTCGTCTCTTTTCCAACATGCCTGAGGATCACGAGCTCCTCCGATCATAATCGCTAAACGTGTCATATCGCCTCTATTTTGCTGAGGAAAAAGGGAGGAGTCCCAAATTCCTCCTAGAATTTCTTCTTTCTCCTCGGAAGGAATGAGATAGCCAAAACCTTGGTGCTTTAATACGGAGGACCGATATCCCAATTGCACAATGGCCACAGATGTGCTTTCAATGCTGGTTAGAAGTGCGCCTAAAGAAGTATGAAGAGGTGCAATAAGGTCTGCAATCGCTCCTGAAGGCAATGCAGAGACCACATATTCGGTTTTCATCGCAACACCATTAGTATTAAGAACAATCATGCCTGTCGGTGAGGGAAGTAAACCTACGGCCTGGCAAGAAAGCTGTATTTCTGAGTTCAGCTGCTTGGCTATGGCATGGGGGAGGGCTTCCATGCCTTTCTTAAAGGAAAAAGAGCTCCCTTGCGCATTTTTAGAGGAAAAAAAACCCCTGGTTACTGAACCGTATTGCTGCTCCCAATCCACTAAAGTCGGAAAACAGGAGCGGATAGAGAGATCTTCAATTTTACCGGCATAAATTCCTGTGATCAAAGGATCGAAAAGTAGTTTGGTTGTTCTTTTTCCAAATCTCCTCAGTGAAAAATCAAAAACCGTCTCATCCTCTTTGGTGCCTTTGGGAACAAACATCTCGCGATGCTACAGGAGTCATAAATGTTTAAGATTGAAAGGGTGAGCAAAATTTACAACAAACAAGGTCAACTGGTAAAAGCGATTGATGAAGTCTCTCTGGATATACCCAAGGCAGATTTTTTGGCGATCTTGGGTCCTAGCGGAAGTGGAAAAAGCTCGTTGTTACTCATGCTTGGAGGCATGTTGTCTCCAACACTCGGAAAAGTTCTTCTAGACGGACGCTCTCTTTACGACCTGTCTATAAACGATTTAGCCGAGGTGCGACAGAAAAAAATTGGCTTTGTCTTTCAAACTTTCAATTTAATTCCTTATCTGACAGCTCTGCAGAATGTGCAGGTGCCTTTATTACTTTCAGGACTTAATGAAAAAGAACAATTGAAAAAAGCTACGCATCTTTTGGAGCGCATGGGTTTAGGCGAACGCATGCATCATAAGCCTTCAGAACTAAGTGTCGGGCAGCAGCAGCGTGTAGCGCTGTCAAGAACACTAGCAAACGATCCTGAGATTATTTTGGCAGATGAACCTACAGGCAATCTGGATTCAGAAAGAAGTGGTGATGTTATCAATTTCTTTTCTGAATTGAATCAAGAAGGCCGCACCATCATCATGGTGACACATGATCGTCAAATAGCAAAGCAAGCAAAACGATCCATCTCTATTTCCGATGGAAAAGTTGTATAACCTACTTATCCTCAAAAGTATAAGATAGGAAAAAAACTTTTTTAAAAAAAGAGTTGCTCTAATTTATTGGTATTCATATTTTGGATTTTCGCAAGACGAATACGCGGATCTCGTTCATGGAAAATAAATTTTTTGAATGAGAATTTTATAGGTATAACAATGAGGAACTTATGATCTTTCACTTGCTAAGTTTAGTATTAACCATCTTTGCCCTAAGTGCTCATGCACCTCTATTGGCTTGCGGCGGCGGTTGTTCTAGAGGCCAAAGCCTAATTTCAGAAGCAACAGCAGCAGCAGCAACTGCCGGGCTTCCGGGACTTCCCGGAGCAGCAGGTTTGCCTGGATTGGCTGGCGTACCAGGTGTACCCGGACCTGCAGGCCCTCCTGGCTCTCCAGGCTTGCCTGGAGGATTGCTGGATTACGGAATGGTATTTGCCTTTAATCAAACTGTGCCTGGCGGCGCGGACATTTTGTGGAATGCACCGAATGGACCTTTTGCGCCAGGATCTACATTCACACATTCTCCTGGATCGGGAGAGGTGTTTGTTAACTCTGTGGGTACTTACATAGCACGTTATGTAATCTCAGTGGCAACCGTTCATTTTGATCCGACCACCTTTGCCATCTTTTTCGGTCCTAGCCTTCTAACAGGAAGTGATCGCTCATCAAGTATTGCTACTGGAGCTGGTCAGTTGAATATGGCTGGGGAAGTGATCTTTAGAGTGGAAGCATCGCAGATAGGAGAAGCTGTCAGTGTCAGAAATACTGATCCATCAAATGCAACCGGGATAGGTGCTAATGGGAATGCCTTAACCGCAGCCTCCCTCTATATTCAAAAATTAAGCAGCAATTAACATAAAGGATCGATGCATGGAAAATAGAATAAATATATCGAGGTACATATGATTTTACGTTCGCTCGTTGCACTTTCCGCTATGGCAGCCCTATTATTAAATAGTGATTTGCAGGCATCTTGCGAAGGCTGCTGCCATGGAAACAGCATTGTAGGGGAAGCAACTTCTTTAGCGGCAACTGCCGGACTCCCTGGAATAGCCGGAGCAAATGGTCTCCCAGGGCTGGCAGGAGTGCCAGGAGTTCCCGGGATTCAAGGTCCTCCAGGTACAATAGGTCTACCAGCTGGTGTCTTGGATTATGCTTATATCTATAATACTTCTGCAGGTACAACTCAAGCTGTCCTACCAGGTGGCGATATCTCGTTTAACATTCCAGCCGCTTTCACAATGAACCCGATCTATTTTCCTCCCGGAACAACATTCGATCATAATGGCACAGCTTCCATTTTGAAGATTCATTCGGCAGGTACCTATTTTGCTCGCTACATAGTGACTGTCGGGCTGGCAGCGCATAGTAACCCGACAGACTTTCAGTTGTGGCTTGGGGCCCCTTTTAACATGGGCATACCTGGTAGCGACCGTTCTTCTGGCATTGCTCCGGGGGCAGGACAACTCACTATCATCGGAGAGGCGATCTTCGTAATCCCTGCGACAACGCTTCCATCCGATTTAATTACTGGAATAGATTTAACAGTTAGAAATATTGGAGCTTCCACAATTATAGGAACGTCTCCTCCTGGCGCTACAACAGCCGCCTCGTTATTCGTTCAAAAACTAAGCAATTAACATAAGGAAGATGAAAATGACATACGGTTTTAGAAGAAAATATGCGGCGTTGATAGCTGCATTGATCATGAGTTTAAGTAATACATGTGCTCATGCGTATGCACAGACAGCATATCCTGGTTCTATGGGTGTTTATGGTAACGGAAATTGCTGCGAAAATTTCTGGGCAAGCGGTGATTTGCTATATTTGACATCATGTGTGGATGGCTTTGAATGCGCCTTTGGAAACACAGACATCACCACTTCGGTAAGCAATGGAAAAATAGTCACTGACATTGAAGAACGAGATAGCGATATAAAATCTGATTGGAATGCAGGTTTTCGTTTAGGCATAGGATACGACGAAGAGTGCAGTTGTTGGGATACAGCGCTATTATGGACACATTTCAATCAAAATAACACAGATCATGCGAAGTGTCACAACCGTGCAAAATGGAAGTTAAGATTCAACGAAGTAGATGCTTTAGTTGGTTATAAAATAAACTGCAGCCGCTGTTTTAGTGTAAGACCATTTTTTGGGGCGCGTTACGCGAAAATCGATCAAAAGCTCACTACACACTTATCGACCCCGATTACAATCACAGCAACACATGCACGAAGCGTTGTGGTATCCACGAAAAACGATCATGAACGTTTCTGGGGCGCAGGCCCGATACTCGGTTTTGAAGGGGAGTTTTTCCTCTCATGTGGTTTTAGTGCCTACGGAAACTTTTCAGGAAACTTTTTGTATGGAATGTTCAAAAACAGATTTAACGATAGTGATATCTTTAAGGCAGCTGTGAACAATTGTGATTCCTCATCAGAGAGTTGCGGTGTCTTAACCGGTTTTGATGCGGGTGTAGGCGTGCGTTATGCCACTGAGTGTGGTGCCACCTTGCAGTTAGGCTTGGAACATCATAAATATTCAGATTACAATCAAATAGGTTGTGGTGGTGATTTGAATCTGTATGGAGTGAACGTTTCAGTGAATATGCGCTTCTAGCGCATAAAGAAATCCTATTGGGGGTATCGACTTAACTTAATGATCGATCCCCCTAGTATAGCTCAAAAAATTAGTCAATCGCCATCTTTCCATTTTTAAGTTAAACCCAAAAGAATGCTATGACACAATCCAACTTTAATAATGAGACCACAATTAGCAATAATTCCGGCGATAGTCAATCGCTTTGGATGGAAATCCCCCTTCCTTCGTTCTCACCTTTGGAAAATAACTTAAGTGCAGATGTTTGTATTGTCGGAGCAGGCATTGTAGGGCTCACTTGCGCTTACACCTTAGCTAAACAGGGAAAATCTGTGGTTGTCCTAGATCAAGGCGCTATTGCCGGAGGTCAAACAGCTCGTACAACGGCTCACTAACTCAGCTTTTTGTCCCCATTTAGGTGGATGCCTCCGGTGGAATCATGGGGAAAAAAGCTGGGATTGTCCATTGCACGGCTCACGATTTGATGGATGCGGACATGTCATGAACGGGCCTGCCATTAAGGATCTGTAAGTTGGACGATTCGACTGCACCCAATCCCCGGGCTTGAACGATCGCAAGAGCTTTCGCGCAAGTCCAATCGTTCAACTTATTTTTGCACAAATCCTAACGATCTCCATTCTATTTCAAAAGAATAAGTGTACCCTCACCGAAGTAGATTCCACTCCGAACTGAATTTCTTATGCAGCAGTGGTCCAGCCTTTACCTGTATCTTTAAAATATATAGGCTCTTCGGATAATTCATTTTCCATATTTGCTATTTTCTTAAGCATGTTGGACAGATTGCCTTCTTTATCATGTAAGTATTCATGATAGAGAAGTCTTACCAAGAATTCTGCTGATTTTGGAATAGTTGTTTTCCCTTTCTCCCATCTTAAGACAGTTTGTTCAGTCACTCCTAGAAGTTGAGCTAATGTACTCTGAGACATCAACATCTCATTTCGCAAAAATCTGATTTCTTCCCCACTTAAATCTTTCTTAGATGTAATCAGATAAGTACCTATGGCCTTATGTAAGCCGTCAATATCCTTAATTGAAATAGCCTTACCTCTACTAGTTTCGATACATTTAAATCCATTAGAGAGATAAATATTTTCTACCCCGCATTCCGAATAGTGATATGGTGTTTCTTTCATAGTTTTTTATATAACTGTTATAACTTCAATATGGTTTGTTTTTACGGCAACCACCACTTGAACAGTACGCCCGGCTGTAAAACGCTTCAATTTTATGCGCCAGTCGCCATAGGTATCAAGGGAAGGTCCATCACACCCTTTTCCTTTTCTTAATACATCTAAAATTTGTCGTATGCTCACTTTTCTTTCCTTCATTCGCAACTGAACATGAGGGCTGTCCCAAAATATATTTTCTGAGTCTTGAGCAAGTAGATGAACTTTTCCTTCTAAGTCCTTCAGCGATTCAGGTGGACTATTCGGTTGGGGAAATGGCAATATCTTATTCAATGATCACCTTACCTCATTCTAAGTATATCTTGGCAAACCTGTCAATATGATAGGTCAAATTGATAAAAAGTATTTATTAAAAGTATTTTTTTTGTCAACCACAAGCTATCATTTTGATAGTCTCATAGTGATAGATCAATATGATAGTCGCATCTCCTTGGAATTTAGGAAACAGCTGTTTCCTGATATGTAGGTTTAGGGATTTAATATGATCCTCATTATTGCTTTTTTTAGGAAAAGGCACCACAGCCTAAATGGATAAGATTCGCACGCGATTTTCCCTAGTTAAACATGTTCAGCTATATCGCGTGCGACTTTTTCTGCGTGTGCAATGCAGTCACCGATCGCAACTCCGCTAAATGCAGGACCGATTAGGTGTAAATGGGGAAACTCATTTTTGACTATTTCTGAAATATGTTTGAGCTTAAAAGCATGGCCGAGATGATATTGTGGAATGGCTTTATGCGCTCTGCTCACTTGTGTTACAAATGGCTTTTCTTCGATGCCTAGATGCCTTTTGGCAGCATCTAAAGCGGTGGCAATGAGATCTTCATCCCTCATCCAACACGCCTTTGGATGGCGCGCTCCTCCGATCATAATCGCTAAACGTGTCATATCGCCTCTATTTTGCTGAGGAAAAAGAGAGGAGTCCCAAATTCCTCCTAGAATTTCTTCTTTCTCCTCGGAAGGAATGAGATAACCAAAACCTTTGTACTTTAATACTGAGGAACGATATCCCAATTGCACGACAGCAACAGATGTGCTTTCAATGCTGGTTAGAAGTGCGCCTAAGGAAGTATGAAGAGGAGCGATAAGGTCTGCAATGGCTCCTGAAGGTAGTGCAGAGACCACATATTCGGTTTTCATTGCAACGCCATTGGTATTAAGAACAATCATGCCTGTCGGTGAGGGAAGCAATCCTACTGCTTGGCAAGAGAGTTGTATTTCTGAGTTCAGCTGCTTGGCTATGGCAAGGGGGAGGGCTTCCATACCTTTCTTAAAGGAAAAAGAGCCCCCTTGCGCATTTTTAGAGGCAAAAAAACCCCTAGTTACTGAACCGTATTGCTGCTCCCAATCCACTAAAGTCGGAAAACAGGAGCGGATAGAGAGATCTTCAATTTTACCGGCATAAATTCCTGTGATCAAAGGATCGAAAAGTAGTTTGGTTGTTCTTTTTCCAAATCTCCTCAGTGAAAAATCAAAAACCGTCTCATCCTCTTTGGTGCCTTTGGGAACAAACATCTCGCGA